>Ga0302243_1001889_pt1 | contig 13022 bp, 6 predicted proteins | sample AAG_UR_Met_MG_FD_193514 | JGI IMG/M metagenome (GOLD analysis project Ga0302243, IMG submission 193514) | Enriched activated sludge microbial communities from anaerobic digester in WTTP, New Holstein, Wisconsin, United States - AAG_UR_Met | ecosystem: Engineered > Bioreactor > Anaerobic >...
AAGGCATGATGGAACCGTTCACGACCGCCCTGCACCTCCTCCAGACCAGCACCCCGCGCGAGGAGGCCTCGATCAGGATAGCAAGTTACGTCGACATCATGCTCGAGTACACGCAGGTCTATAGGAGTCCGATCTTTGCCGTCCCCATGGCTCTCTTCACGCTCGAGATCGGGGGAGAATACGAACGGACTGCCATGATCCAGCGGATACTCACGTTCTTCACCAGTTACACGAAGGAGTTCGATTCGGCCGACCCCTACGAGGTTATGGCTTACCTGCTCGAGGGTATCGAGGGGGCGACGGCAGCGCCGCCGTCACTTGAGTTGATGCACCGCCTCTTTGAGCATACCGGCGACGTCTATGCCCGGTACTCGGGGATGTACCGGATCGTGAGCGCCTACTCGGGCCTTGGCGACGAAGGGCAGGCCAGGGAGATCATCCAGCGGCTCCACGAGACCATCGGCACCATCGGCGAGTCATCCATCCGTGCGATCATGCTCTCCGACCTTGCCGGCCTCATGGCAGGGATCGATTCCGGCGCAGCCAGGGGCTACCTCGGCGAGGCCCAGGGGATGCTTGAGTCTGTCGGGCCGGAACACGAGGCGTTCGTCAGGAAGAACCTCATCTACGCTGCACGGAGCCTCAACGCCATCAACCGTCAGGAGAAGGACGTCGACTGGGCGGTGGAGCAGGTCGGCAGGATCGAGGATCCGGTCGAGTACGTCGATGCGCTCGCAGCCGTCTTCGATATGGTCGGCGAACCGGCACAGAGGAAGGAGATCCTCGCGGCCATGTGTCACACCGTGGTGAGCATCCCCTCCTCCTACATCAGGCTCTCGATGCTCTTTGATGTGGCGAAGTTCGCAGAGGCCTACGGCGAAGAGGAGGAGATCGACGGGCTTCTGGACGGCATGGAGAGAACAGCCGGGTACATCCAGATCCCGTTCATCACCGCCATGACACGCCAGCGGATGGCCCAGATGCTCTTCTCGTTCTACCGGAAAAGCGGGAAGCCGGCCATCCGGCAACGTGCCGTCGAGATCGTCTCCGCCATCGACGACGACCGGATCCGGTACAACCTGATGGTCCAGCTTGAGCAGGCGATGCCCCAATCCTGGAAGAGCACCGTCTACAGTAAGATCCTCGACTGCCGCGACAGGATCCGGAGCGGCGACTACGCCACAAAGGATATGGTCACCCTCGACCGGGCGATACGGGCGGCAACCGACCGGGCAAAGCGCGCGACCTACTACACCGAGGTCTACCTCATCGCGAGGAACGCGGGGCAGCACGAGGTTGCGGACAGGATGCTCTTCTGCGCGCTTGAGGAGGCGCGGATCATCAGGCCGCTCTCGCGGCGGGCCTTTGCCCTCGGCGATATGGCGTGCCGGATCTACGCCGAGCGCTACGAAGACCGGTCAAGGGAGATCCTCAATATGGCCGTGGGCGAGGCGCTCAACATACGCGACTCGGCGCTCCGGGACGAGGTATACGACGAGCTCGATATGTCCATGCGGATCATCCAGGAGCACTGGCTGTGAAGACGATCGAGATCAGGATAGCGGGAAGGGTACAGGGTGTCGGGTTTCGCGCATGCGTCAAGAGGATCGCCACCAACCTCGGCGTCGGCGGCGCGGTGATGAACCTCCCCGACGGGCGGGTCCTCATCACGGCAACCGGCGAACCCGTCATACTCGACAAGTTCGTCTCCATGCTGTACGGGTGCCCCCGGGTGGTCATAAGGGATCTCTCAGAGCGGGAGATCCCAAACGCCGCCTACCCCGAGTTCACGATTCAGCGGAGCGCCTACCAGTATAGCACGTGAAAATCGGCGTTCGCAAGAAGTGCATCCCGCAGGATACGCACCTGCGTGTCGATGCGGGATTGGTCGATAGAGTCGCGGAGCGCAGTAATCAGCCGGGTTGAGACGTCGGCCTCAAGGTAACATCTCTTATCGCTGCACTCGTAGTCTCCCTCTGCGATCTCCTCGCGGGCAAACCTGATGACGGTGCGGTCCACCATCACCGCTTTCTGCGGTTCGATGAGGTCGTGGACGAGGCTCCCGGCCCCTTCGTGGAGCATGCCGCGGTCGGGATCGAGGTGGGCGCCGACCAGGGAGACGCAACAGTTGCCGTAAAGCATCGAGTAGCCAAGCGAGAACATGGCGTTGACGGGGTCGGTGTGCGGGCGGGCGGCCCTGCGCCGGAACCCGAGCTCGGGCGGGAGCATACGGGAGAGGATCTCGTAGTACATATCGCCGGTCAGGCGCGAGAGCCTCCGCAGTTCCTCCATGGTGACCGAGGCCGCGACCTCCTCCCTGGCCTGGTGGAGGAAGTCGAGCTCTCCGGCGTAGAAGACCTCGTGCCCGGCGCGACCGTAGAGCTCCTCAAGGTGGAGAAGCCTTGACTGGAGGGCGGCCGTTGCGAGGTGCTGCGCAAACCGGTGGGGGGGGGCGCGTTCCTGCGCCTCGCGCACCGCTCCGTCCGGGCGGTAACCGTACGGGTAGAGGTAGCCGACGGGCAAGCCGTCGATATCGAAGAAGGTGATGGCAGCGCCGGTTTTGAGGAGGTTTGTCACCGCCGATGTGTGCAGGGTATGGCCGCCGACGACAAGGAGGTGCTTCACCGCCTGGAGCGGGTAACGCCGGACGGTGCTCCCGTCTGCGATGATCAGCTCCTGTGTCGTTGCCTTGATGTGTCCCCCGTAGCCGAAGACGGGGAGCCAGGGTTCCGTCGCTGTCATTCGATCACTCTGGAGATGAATATTGGGCTGTTTTTGGTGATGAAGGCATCGATTGGGCGGGATACGGCCTGATCGCTCCGGGTGCGGAATGGGCCGGACCCGGCGCTGCACCGGGATTTTGAGGAGGCCTTCACGGCGGTTAAACCGTCGGTTTCCCTTGGATACTACTGCCGGTTTTCCGTTCTGGCGCCATATAGGCTGCAGTTATCGATGCCGGCCGCAGGAATGCGCGAAATGCCGGGCGCCGATGATGCCGGCCGGGGTGTTAACTGCACCAGGTTAATTCAACCAGATTAACTAAATGCAAACTTTATCCATGGCCATAACGTAGTTTAAAATGTTATCCAGGTCAACGGACTGACTGGAACGAGTTTCAAAAGAAATAAGGTGATCTGATGGGTTATCTGGAGAAAAGAATTCAGTATGTTCTGTTCATACTGATGGTATGTGTGCTGGCAATACCCGCATCGGCAATGGCAGAAGCATCCGATGCCGGAGATATGAGCCTGACGGAGAGCATCACGAGCGATATTATCGATGCTGCAGCGGCACCGGAGGCAGCCGCGGCATTTACGGAGGATCCGGATGAGGTATCAGTGCTGGCTATAGAGCCCGTGATACTCTTTAACGGCACGGTCGCACTGATAGACGGCACGTTTGAGTGTACGGCCTATAACTCCGACATCGCCTACACGGTTCAGAACAGGACCCCGCTCGGGGCCCTCCAGGCGGTAGCAGAGCGCAAGGGCTTCACGTACGATGTCACCGACAAAAAGTGGGGTGATTTTGAAGTCCTCCTGCTCGACAACATTGGTGAATACGAGTATATAAGGAGCGGATCCAAATGGGTCTGTTATGTCAACGGCGTCGAGAAAGACGGCTACAACGGCCACGATGACGGTCTCAACGTGATAGCGCTTGTTGATGGCGATGAGGTCATCTTCTGCTACGGCAGCAGCCCGACGCCCGATAATGCATCGGTGCTGATCAAGATCGTCGCGGGCACGGAGGACTCAGAAGAGCCGCCAGTGGAACCCACCAGCTGGACCGTCACGCTCAAGGGCGCGTCGATCGAGACCGTCGACCAGGAGTACTTCGAGGATGGGATCGCCTGCGGGCATGCCGCCACCTACACCGATGACGACGGTAATGAGTGGGCGGGCATGCCTCTCTGGTACCTCATCGGATTCGTCGACGACGACAAGAAGCACGGTTCCGGGGCGTTCAACGAGGCTCTCGCCGCGAAGGGCTACTCTATCAAGGTCACATCGAGCGACGGCTACTCCATCAACTTTGATAGCGCGAGCGCCGCAAAGAACGATGGTATCATCGTCGCAAACACCCTCAACGGCGACCCGCTGCCAGAGGTCATCGGGGATAAGAACAAACCCTGCTGGCCGCTCCAGATGATCGGCCCGGCCGTGAGCTCCGGCCAGAAGGTCGGCAGCGTCGCCACGATCGAGCTCGTCGGCCTCCCCGAATCATCGGGAGACTGGGAGATCACGCTCGCGGGCGCGTTCAACCGGACGGTCTCGCAGGATGAGTTCGATGAATGGGTCGGGTGCCACGGCAAGAGCTACACCGACTCTACAGACCAGGTCTGGACCGGGATGCCGCTCTGGTACCTGGCCGGTGCCGTTGATGATATCGAGACCGGCAGCCACTGGACGTTCAACAACACGCGGGCAACCGCCGGGTACACCGTGCGAGTGACCGCGAGCGACGGGCTCACCGCCACCTTCGAGATCGCCGATCTCGCCCGGAACAACTCGTTCATCGTCGCAGATAAACTGAACGCAACAGCGCTTACCGCAGATAACGGCGGACCGCTGAAGTTTGTCGGCCCCGGCCTCTCCGGGAAGCAGCAGGTCGGCGGCATCGTATCGATCGCCCTCGAGGGGTTGCCGGGCGAGAGCGCCGAACCTGAGTGGACGCTCTCCCTCGAGGGGCCAAAGATCGCGGATCTCCTCACGAAGGAGGAGTTTGAGGACTGCGCAGCGTGCAGCCACCACACAAAGACCTACAACGACGGGGTCAGCACCTGGACAGGCGTCACGTTAAAAGCCCTCTGCGGCTGGGTTGACGACGACGTCATACACGGCTCGGGGGCGTTCAACATTGCCCTCGCCGAGACCGGCTACACGGTGATCGTCTCCTCGGGTGGAGATAATCCCTACAGCAAGGAGTTCTCCAGCCGGGATATCCTGGCAAATCCGGAGAACTATATCGTCGCAAGCAAGGTCAACGGCACAGCAATCACCGGGTCCGCCTACCCGCTCCGCCTTGTCGGTGAGGGTGCGGCCGGGAGCCTGAGCGTCGGAAACGTCCAGAGGATCCAGCTCGTCGACTTCCAGAAACCGACGGAGTCACCCTCCATCCGGATCGTCAGGTACGCCTCCGACGGCAAGACGGTCGTCGAAGAGACGACGAAGACCTGTGAGTGGATGGAGAAGAACCTGAAGGTCTACGGTGCTCCAAGCGGGGTCCGGCTCAGGTTCCAGGGTCCCACGTTCGTCCCTGACGACCTCTGGAACCCGGCGGAAGACATAAACCCCGGCAAAGTCGACGAAGTCGTGAAGGGAACCGCGATCAGGGACCTCTGCGACCTCGTGGGCGGAGTCCCCGAGGGAGGCGAGATCGAACTCATCGCGTCCGACGGCAACAAAGTCGCATTCAACTACACCAACGTCTACACCCCGCTCGAGCGGCAGGGGGAGGCGATCGTCGCCTGGTGGACAGAGCGGCAGGGCTACGTGCCGGACTACCGTGACGGCCCGCGCCTCTTCTACAACACCCCCGACGGCATCTTCGGTGCCGACGATATGCGGGCATGCCTCGCCGAAGGCTACCGGCACTATTATCACGACTCCGGCATCCAGTATCCCTCGGCAGCCGGCGTGTCCAACAAGAACATCGCGACCATCGCGATCAAACCGGGCCCGCGGGAAGACTGGAGCCTCACCCTGACCGGCGCCATCACCGACACCATGAGCCGGTCCTACTTCGAGTCGGGCAAAGCCTGCGCCATGGCCGGGCACGGCGCAACCTGGACCGACGGCGACGGCAAGGTCTGGTCGGGCATGCCGCTCTGGGTCCTCTGCGGCTGGGTCGACGACGCCAACAAACACGATTACGGGACGGACCCCTTCCGTGACGACCTCGCGGATGCGGGCTACAACGTGACCGTCATCGACTACGGCCCCGACGGTGTGAAAGGCACCGATGACGACTTCTCCTACACGTTCAACAGTTCGTTCGTGAAAAGGAACAAAAACATCATCGTCGCCGACGAGATCGACGGCGCACCGCTGCTAAACGACGGCAAAACCTGGCCGCTGAAACTTGTCGGCTCGGCCCTGACCTCGAACAAGCAGAGGGTCGGGAGCATCGATGAGATCGTGCTGACCGGTGTGCCGATCGTTGTGGTGCCGCCCACGGCCGATGCTACGATCTCCCTTAAGGCCGGCTGGAACTTCATATCAGTGCCGAAATTGCTCTCAGCCGGAAACAACACCGCTGCGATATTCGCCGATGTCGACCGTGAGCAGCACAGTATCTGGCAGTATAACGCCGCGATAAAGGACTGGAAGAGAGTGGCGGAGACCGATCCGGTCCTCCCGCTCGACGGCTACTGGATCTATTCGGCTCGCGATATGAAGGTCCCGCTACACTTCAACGGCGACGCGATCAGAACTCCGCCCGCAAAAATGCTTGCCAGGGGCTGGAACGCCGTCGGGTTCACCGACACCGAGCCCGCCACGACACGTGACACCCTCCTCTCGCTTGGCGACACGTGGACGCAGGTGATCGGGTACGACGCCGGCACGCAGCAGTATGAGACTTCCATCATACGGGGCGGGTCGGGCAACCACGCCGACACGCAGGAGATGCTGCCGATGAAGGGTTACTGGGTCTACCTGCGCGGTGAGAGCGAACTTGCCGCGATCGGGGCATAACGGAGCGGATCCATGGATATGAGGTACATCCTATCCATCCTCATCCTCTTTTCCCTGGTCGGCACGGCAGCCGCCCTGCCGGTTCTGCCCGATGAATTTGCCGGCAGCGTCATGCTTGATGGAAAAGCCGCACCTGCAGGAGCCACCATCACCGCCAGGATAGACTGGAACGAACGGGGGTCCACGGTCACCACAACAGCAGGAGAGTACGGACCCCTGGATTCCCCGGGCGTCCTCGCGGTCAGGGCGACGGAAGACGACCTCCGGCATTCGGCTTCCCCGATCATAACCTTCTGGGTGAACGGCCATAAGGCCGATCAGGAGGTCGCGTTTACCGGGGGAACAGCCCGGCGGCTCGACCTCTCGGCCGTCACCGGAGGGGGGGACGACCAGGCGCCGGTAGCGTCCGACAGGAGCTCGTTTGAGATCGGGGGTGTCGAGATCACGGATACCGGCGGGGGGCAGCAGATTGTCATCGATAACAGGACCGTCCTGGGCAGCATCGCCACCAACGAGACTGCCATCACCCTGAGCAACGTGGACGGGTGGGAGGAAGTGGTCATCTTCACCAGGGAGAAACCCGCCGGGGATGTGCAGATCACCGGCACCGTCGAGAGCGTCCATGCCCGGAGCAGCCCGATCAACACCGGATCGGCCTGGGCACAGGTCGACCTTGAGATGAGCAGACACCCGGGCTCAACCGCTCAACTCGACACGACGGTCTTTCAGAACCCCGATGCTGACGAGCAGGAGGCATTCGGAACCGTCGTTTACCAGATGACTGGCAAAAGTATCAACAGCTTTGCGTATGTCCTGAACGTACAGAAGACGAACGTCGCGAACGAAGGGGACGGCGGCGTCATCAGGGCCGCAACGATCAGGATGGCGGCCAGCCCCGAATGGGTTGCCAGCATGGGCGGCGTGGATGACGTCGTCATCCTGCGGCGGGCCGATGGCGGCATAACGACCAGGCTGGATACACGCTACACCGGTCGCGATGCTGCCGGGAACTATATCTTTGAGGCCGTATCTCCGGGCGGCCTCTCGGCATTCGCGCTGGTTGCTACAAAAGTTCCGGGCAGCAATACAGGAGACAACAGTGGCGGGCCCAGTGGCGGTAGCAGCAGTTCCTCCAGAGACCCCGGATCGGAGGTGAAGTATGACCCGGGAACCCCGGCTACGCCGGAGGTGTTCTCCGGGCATGCACCCCTCACCACATCAACGGCCGGGGTGGTTCTCGAGTCCGTGATGGTCAGGAGTGATGAAAAGAAAGGGGCCGTGACGATTTTTGAGGGCACCGTCGCCCTCGATAGCGCCGGCAACCCCCTCGGCGAGGTGACCTGTAGAGAGGTCGCCCCGGCCGACGTTCCGGCAGCTCCGCCGGGAACGACGGTTGCTATCGCCCTCAACTGTGGCCCCGCGGGCGCCACGTTCAACCCGCCGGCCGTCCTCACCTACACCCTCTCCACGGAAGAGTGGGCGAAGATCGGTGAGGGGGCCACACCGAAGGTGATGTGGTACAACCCGGAGGCAGGGGAGTGGCAGGATGTTCCCGCCACGGTGGACCCCGCCACGCGGACGGTCACCGCAGAGGTCTCGCACTTCAGCATCTATGCCCTGGTATGGACCGTCCCGGAGACGGTGGTGGCAGGAGCAGAGGGGACCGTGACTCCAGGCGGAGAGGCAGCCGGAGAACCCGGTCCTGCGTTCCCGGTCTGGGCGCTGGCTCTCGTTGTCGTGCTGATCGCCGCACTTGCAGCATTCCTCGTCATGAAGAAGAAGTAACTACCACCCCTTTTTCGGGCATTCAAGAGTAAAATCATGGTATCAGCGCACATATACGGCACCTCCCGGCGCCTGATCATCCTCTCGCTCTGCCTGCTCCTGGCACTGGCAGCCCCGGTTACCGCAGCCCCGACGACCGAACTCCGCATTGTAAAGATCGCAGCCGATGGGGTCACCGTCATAGATGAGAGGGCGGTCGACTACCACTGGCTCGAGCGGAACCTCCCGGTCCAGGGTGACGGCGTGACCCACTACTATCACCAGGGGCCGGTCTTTGAAAAAGTCTGGGAAGAAAAGCATCCCGACAAACCCTATGACCCCTGGAACCCGGGTGAGGACATCAACGTCGAAGAGAAGGATATGGGCGCGGTGAAGGGGACGGACCTGAAAGATATCTGCGAACTTGTCGGCGGGATGAAAGAGGACGAGATAGTCAGGGTCCGGGCGATTGATGGAATGTCGAAGACGTTCCCCTACAAGAATGTCTACAAACCGGAACCCCGGCAGGGGCCGATGGTCATCACCTGGTATAAGGCCGCTGAGGGGTATGTTCCCGATTACTCCTCAGGGATGCGCCTGATCTTCTTCGCGGATACGTCGACCAACCCGAACAGCACCCATGTATTCGGCGTCTGGGATATGCACGAGTGCTTCGACCCCGAATACTGGTACTTCTTCCAGCCCAATCTCCCTACCACCACGGGCCCTTCCGTGCAGTGGATCAGTGATGTCATCATCTACAGCGACGAAGAGCCTACCGGGAGCATCCTCGTAAACTCGACTCCCGCCGGGGCCGCCGTCTATATCGATGATGAGAAGGCCGACGGTGTGACCCCCTGCACCCTCTCCGGCATCGAGGTTGGTAGCCATTCCGTCCGGGTCGAGATGGAGGGGTTCATCCGGCCGGATGAAAAGCGGATCACTGTCAACGCGAGCGCTATCACGGAGGTCGAATTCAACCTTACCGCCGAGACCGGGAGCATAGCCGTATCCTCCGTCCCGACGAACGCGAGCATCTACCTCGACGGAAACGCGACAGGGGCACGGACCAACGCGACCCTGGAGGCGGTTCCGATTGGCAGGCATACGGTCGAACTCGTTATGCCGGGCTACCGGAACGTGACCCGGACAGTCGACGTTGAGGAGAACTGGTGTAGTATCCTCAATCTGATCCTCATCCCTGAAAACGGCACTGCAGGCAAAGCCGCCGCCGGGACCGGATGGATCACCGTCTCTTCAGTCCCGGCGAACGCGAGCATCTACCTCGACGGAAACGCGACGGGGGCCCGGACCAACGCGACCCTGGAAGCGGTCCCGGCCGGCGGGCATACGGTCGAACTTGTGATGTCCGGCTACCGGAACGCCACCCGGACCGTCATCGTCGAGGAAGGTGGGCATACCGCCCTTGACCTGCTCCTCTCCCCGGCAGGCGGTGAGGCCGGAGCGAACACCACGGGCCGCGGTGAACCAATATCCGGGCACCCGGCACCGAACAACCCCATAGAGGCTTTCGTCGAAGCCGTCCTCGCTTTGGTGAGCGGACTCTTCTCGTTCTTCGGAATGGGAGAGGGTATGATAACCCCGCCGGAACCGGAGAGCACACCGGTCCCCGGCGAAGGTGCGATGACCCCCGTGCCGACCGGCACCCCGGTGCTCCCCGCACAGGCGCCGGGTGAGACGCGGAGCATGAAGAATCACTCCGGCGGGCTCTCCATCGACTCCTACCCTCCGGGCATGACGATCATCATCGACAACAAAAAGCTGGTCTGGAAGACACCCCAGGTCGTCTACGGCCTTCGTGAAGGCCTGCACACCATCAGTGTCGAGGAGAGCGACCCTGATAGGAACAGGGAAGATTCCGGCTACCGGTTTGAGGCGCTCCAGGCCTGGGTTTACCCCGATGCGGTCGCACCGGTCTTCCTCGACGGCCTGACAACCCGGATCAAGAAGACCGTCCGGATAGGTTCGGAGACCTATCAGGGCGAGAAGTTCACGGTGAACGGGTTCTTCCCGGCCGGCACCATCCCGGGCGATGCCGGGGTTGAAGGCGCAAAGTCCTGGATCACTGTCTTCTGGAACGGAACCTACCGCTCACACGCGATCCCCTCAGGCATCGCGACCGGTGAGACGTACACGGCAGAACCGCAGAGCGAAGATCTCGTCTCGATCAGCATCCGGTCAAGCCCCGAAGGTGCCGCGGTCTTCATCGACGGGTTCCCCACCGGGAAGGTCACGCCATGCCGGGTGGACGGCCTCTCACCCGGCCAGCACCGCATCCTGGTCTCGATGCCCGGCTACCTCCCCGCCGAAGAGGTCATCGGGATACCGGAGAAAGCCAGAACAGGCGGCTCTATCACCTGTACGCTCCGGGAGTACACCCACGGAGATCTCCTCGTCGAGAGCACGATACCGGACGCGAAGATCTATCTCTACGGCCGGTATACGGGCGAGAAGACACCGCACACCTTCCCCGGGATGAGCATCGGCACCTACGAGGTCAGGGTCGTCTCTGAGGATGACTCCAGGACGATCGATGATGTGCTGGTGACGCCGGGAGAGACGACGCGGCGTATGGTGGCTCTGAAGGAGGAACACCGGTGAGCAGATACCAAAGCCTCCTCCTGGTGGCCGTGCTCCTCGCGCTCCTCGTCCCGGCGGCATCGGCGGCCATCGCCTGGGGCCCGTACGTCACGAACACCACCACCGGTTCGGCGACAGTCACCTGGAAGGCGACCGGCGAGGGAGCAGGGTGGGTCGAGTACTCCCCCGGGGGCGACGAGGTCTACCGCGTGGCCTCCTCCGGGGAGGGGGGCATGCACCGCGTGCAGCTCACGGGGCTTCTACCGGTGACCACCTACCACTACCGGGTCAGCACCGGGGATGAGACGACGGGGGACTGCAGGTTCCGGACATTCGGGGACCGGGTGTTCACCTGCATCATATACGGCGACACCCGGGGGCAGAAACCCTCCTTCACCCAGGCCGGGCGGCACGGCCTGGTGGCGGAGAGGATAGCCGGGGAGGAGGAGATCCTCTTTGTCATCCATACCGGCGATTTCGTCTGTGACGAGTCGGAGTGGGACGAGTTCTTCGCCGCAGCAGGGCCGGTGCTCAGGAACACGACTCTCGTGCCGGTGGCGGGCAACCACGACGGGTCGGCGGAGGCCTTCTCCGCCATCTTCGGCCTACCACCCTGCTACTCCTTCGACGCCGGCAGCCTCCACGTGACCGTCCTCGACAGCAACGACCGGGCATGGGCAGACATGGAGAGACAGACCGCATGGCTGGAGGAAGACCTCGCATCCCCCATGCCCCGGAAGATCGTGGCGTTCCATCACCCGCCGTTCAGTTCCGACCGGAAACATCCTGGCGGAGATCTGGCAATCAGGGCCGAGTGGAGCGACATCCTCTCGCAAAACGGTGTCGACGCGGTCTTTAGCGCGCACACCCATGCCTACGAGCGCTACCGGGCGGGCGGGACGGAGTACTTCGTCGTCGGGTGCGGCGGCGCCCCGTTCTACCCGCTCGCCGGGGAGAAGCCTGAGGGGTACCGGGCAGGCCACGAAGGGACGCTCGGTTACGTCCGGGCCACCGTCAGCCCGGGATCGATCGGTATAGAGATGGTGCCGGTTGCAGAGGTCACGGAGGGCGATGGGATGACGATGCACCCGGCAGGGGCCGTCATCGATACCGTCCGCCTCCCGGCGGGCACGGCCGTCGGGTGGTGGAGCACGCTCGCATCCATCCCCGGCGTACCGGAACTATCCGGATTTACGGAGATGATATTATGCAGAAGAAACTGATATGGACGCTGCTCGCGCTCCTCTGCGTGAGCATGCTGGCGGGCGCCGCATCGGCGGCGCCGACAACCGAACTGCACGTTGCAAAGATCGCATCCGACGGGGTTACCATCATAAACGAGACGACGGTCGACTACCGCTGGATGGAGAAGAACCTCCCGGTCCTCGGTGACGGCGCGACCCACTATTACCACCAGGGGCCGGTCTTTGAGGGGGACAAGTGGGATCCCCTGGAGACGACGAACTTCAAGGATAGAGGGGCCGTGAAGGGAACGAACATACGCGACCTCGCCGAACTGGTCGGTGGCGCCGGGCCCGGAGACGAGATCATGGTCCGGGCGGCGGACGGTTACCACGTCGAGTTCGCCTACCGAAACGTCTACGAGCCCGACCCGCGCCAGGGGCCCATAGGGATCTGCTGGTACAACGGCGCCGAAGCGGGAGCAGGTGAGCGGCAGGGGTGCGGCTACGTCCCCGACTACTACACCGGGATGCGTCTCGTCTTCTTCGCGGACAACTCGACCAACAGCGAGGGGCTCAATGTCTACGGGAACTGGGACATGCACGAGACCCTCCCCGAATCGGCGCAGCACTTCTACGACCTCTACCCCTCCACCGGCGGCCTCACGGTGAAGTGGGTGGACGAGGTCCGGGTCTATGCCGGCGGATTCTCCGGCGAACGGGGGGCTCTTGCGGGATCCCTCACCACCCCGGTGGCAAAAGCGACGACCGAGGCGGC
>Ga0302243_1001891_pt1 | contig 13016 bp, 10 predicted proteins | sample AAG_UR_Met_MG_FD_193514 | JGI IMG/M metagenome (GOLD analysis project Ga0302243, IMG submission 193514) | Enriched activated sludge microbial communities from anaerobic digester in WTTP, New Holstein, Wisconsin, United States - AAG_UR_Met | ecosystem: Engineered > Bioreactor > Anaerobic >...
ATGCAATCTGTTTTGACCTATTGCCTCATAAATAAATGTTACCGAAAGAAGTGATTGGAGAGAGATCGTTTCCTCATAAAAGATGTTACCGAAGCTGGAGTATCTTTTTGAGTTTTATTTCGATGATATTTCTTAACTCAAAAGGATTGAGGAGTTCAAGTTGTTTTGTAAGAGCGATTTTTGTAGATTCAGGAATATACTTTGATTCCATAATTCTTTGATAGGGAGTTTTCGGAAGATCGTGCTTTTTGATGGTTTTGGAGCCAATACGTTCTTTTTCCATGAGTTTAACCGACGGGAGGAAGAAATTATGAAAGAGACGCCATTCGTTGCGGTAGAGATCATTCATGAGCGGGATCACTTTGGGGATTGTCTAATCTTTGATAACCAAACCATTGCCGGACATGAGTCCAGTTTTTTTGTTCGATATGGGCATTGTCGTTTTTGTGATAAGCCCTACTGCGGGTAAAGCTGACGGGGTGTTTGCGGTGTGTGAAATGACGCTGCAGATGATAATTGAGGAACTCACTGCCGTTGTCGGAATCAAAGCCCAGGAGGGGGAACGGGAGCATTTTTTCGACATCCTTGATTTGTTCCAAGACACCTTTTTCCCCTTTACCCCAGACGGCTCTTTGTTCCGTCCAGCCGGTGGCAATATCGATAAAATCAACAGTGTAGGCAAACATTCCTTTAAGGGAATCGCCGCAATGAGCCACCGTGTCGGCTTCCAGATAACCCGGTCGCCATTCCTCCCACTGATTGGTGTTGATGGGGATCTGTTTTCTCAGGAGAGTTCCCGGTTTGGTGGTTGATCTTCCTCTTTTTTGATATTGAATCCGAACCGGCTGGAGAATCCTGTCGATGGTGGCTGGAGATATGGCCGGCAGTGTTTTGATAACATCTTCAGACAGCAGGCCGAAATGCTCGACGTACTTGGGCAGCCACAGGGGCAAAATGGCTTTGAGTCTTTTGGAACAAGGAAGATTGGCCGTCAACCATATCTGTTTCAGAGGGATAATTATACTTTCCTTATTATAAATAACAGGTTTGCCTCGCTTCTTTGGCTTTGGTTTTGTAAATCGCTTATACCCTCTTAAGCGCCGAATGGCATGCTTCCGGTGATAGCCGCAAACGGCGCAGCATTCATCAATGATCTTCGTTTTTTCCTTACGGGTGGCGTCTTTGTATCGCTTAAACAAAACCTCAAAATATTCTTCCTTGGCCTGGGGACTCATATGTTAAACCTCCGTTTCCGAATCTCTTCCCGGTAACATCAGTTTATGAGGCAACGTACCTTTTTTATCCACCCTTTCGGTAACATTTTATTTGAGGCAATTCGCAGGACCAATAAAGATAGCGTTTGATTTAGGGATGGAATAAAATAAAAAAAGCGCCTCATTTTGAGGCGCTTTTTGCGTTTATACTTCTAAATCCAAATTACTTCTTATTCACCAAGCTTCTCAGCAGAAATTCGCATGCCGTAGAATGAACGGTAAACGAAGATCAAAGCGATGGCGAAGAAAACAAGGGCCAAGCCCATCTTCAAACTCTGGTTTGTCATGGTAACGGCAATTTCCGTTGCCAACAGACCAAACAGAGTCGTGAACTTGATAACGGGGTTCAGAGAAACCGAAGAGGTATCTTTGAAGGGGTCGCCGACGGTATCGCCGACAACACTGGCTTCATGCAGCGGAGTATTTTTCATCTTCAGGTCAACTTCAACAATCTTCTTGCCGTTATCCCAGCAACCGCCGGCATTGGCCATGAAAATCGCCTGATACAGACCGAAGAAGGCAATACCGATCAGGTAACCGATAAAGAAGTAGGGGTTAAAGAAGGCCAGCGCCAGACACATAAAGAAGATCACGATGAAGATGTTGATCATACCTTTTTGAGCATACTGGGTGCAAATCTGAACGACTTTTTTGGAGTCTTGAATCGAAGCTTCCGCTTTGTCCAGATTGATGTTCTTTTTGATGTAAACAACGGCCTGATAGGAGCCGGTGGTTACGGCCTGCATGGAAGCACCGGTAAACCAGTAAATGACCGCACCGCCCACGATCAGACCCAGAATGATTTCCGGCTGAACCAGGGACAATTTAGCAATAACCTGGCCAAAGAGGCGTTCAAGCAGGATGATGATACCGAATACCATGGTGGTGGCGCCGACAACGGCGGTACCGATCAACACGGGTTTGGCTGTGGCTTTGAATGTATTTCCGGCGCCGTCGCCCGATTCCAGATAATGCTTGGCTAATTCAAAATCAGGTGCAATACCGTATTCTTTTTTCACAACGTCTTTCGCATCGGCACGGGATTCGATAAGCGACAGTTCATAAATCGACTGTGCATTGTCGGAAACCGGTCCAAAGCTGTCGACCGCGATGGTCACGGGGCCCATGCCCAGGAAACCGAAAGCCACCAGACCGAAGGCAAACACCGGTGCTGCAAAAACAAATTCGGGAGGCATCAGAGCCATAACGGAGGCGTTTTTGGAGACTATGTAAGAAACAAACATCAGAAACGCAATGACAAGACCCAGCCAGAAAGAGGAGAAGTTACCGGCAACCAATCCCGAAAGGATATTCAAGGAAGGACCACCCTGACGGGAGGCGTTGACGACTTCTTCGCAGTGACGGGAAGATGTACTGGTGAAAATTTTGGTAAATTCCGGAATCAACGCACCGGCGATGGTCCCGCAACTGATGATGACGGACAATGCCCACCACAAATCGACATATTTAGGGTCAAGATCAGAGCCCAGCAGATACTTGCTGGCGATAAAAGTGACGATGATGGAGACAATCGAGGTGATCCAAACCAGATAGGTTAACGGATGTTCAAAGTTAAATTCTTTTTTACCGGAGAATGCGGCGGTACAAATAGCATCGTTAGCAAAATAAGAAAGAAGCGCAGTGAGGATCATAAGGATTCTCATGGCGAATATCCAGATGATGAGTTTGCCGCCCATTTCGGGATTGCCTGCCAGCGCCAGAGCCAGGAAGGTGATCAGAGCAACACCGGTAACACCGTAGGTTTCAAAACCGTCCGCCGTAGGGCCGACACTGTCACCCGCGTTGTCGCCCGTACAGTCGGCGATAACACCCGGGTTTTTGGGGTCGTCTTCGGGAAGATGGAAGACGATTTTCATCAAGTCGGAGCCGATATCAGCGATCTTGGTGAAGATACCACCGCAGATACGCAGGGCGGAAGCACCCAGAGATTCACCGATAGCAAAACCGATGAAGCAGGGACCGACCACTTCTTTGGGAATGTAACCAAGGATTACGATCATGAAGAACAATTCGATGCTGACCAGCAGCAGGCCAACGCTCATGCCGGAACGCAGGCAGATGTTGACGATGTTCATGGGATTGCCGGAGAGTGAAGCAAAAGCGGCGCGGGAGTTGGCAACGGTGTTGATGCGGATACCGAACCAGGCGACTGAGTAGGAACCCAAAATACCCAGAATCGAGCAGATCAGAATGATAATAATTTCTCCTGCAGGCATTCCAGAGAGAGCGCCGAAATAATAAATCATACAAATAGCAATCAGGACCCACAGCGCCATGAGGAATTTGCCCTGCTGGAATAAGTAGGTCTTGCAGGTTTCCCAAATAGTCTGGGATACATCCAGCATGGCCTTATGTGCCGGCAGGTTCTTGGTTTGCACATACTGCATAATACCGAAAATCAAACCAATAACGCAGATGACCAAACCAACATTAAGAATCGTCATACCGGAAAGAGAACCACCCATAAAACTGACCTGGCTCAGATCCGGCAACTTAATGTCCGCTTCACTGGCAAAAGCAGCGCCAGTGGTGAGCAGGAACATCAAACCGCTCATTAAAAATGTCCAAATACTTCTTCTTTGTAACATCATTCCTCCTCCTTCTTTTAAAAATTAACTAATATATTTTTCTGGCACTTGGCTGTTGCTTTTTCAGTGCCGGATAAAACAATCTCAGCGCTTGCCTCTGATGCTGCCTGAATAATTTTCGGAAGCATTGATAGTTCTTCATCAGATTTAAAAGGTTCAAGTACGTAACCTTCAATGCGGGATTTATCAGATGGCCTGCCGATGCCTATTCGCACCCGCATGAAGTCGGAGGAACCTAAATTCTCTGTTATTGACGCCAGTCCCTTATGTCCGGCATTACCTCCACCTGTTTTTAAGCGGATTGTGCCAAATGGCAGGTCGAGGTCGTCATGAAAAACAATCAAATTGTTAATATCCGCTTTAAAAAAAGCAACTAACTGTCGTACCGCCGTCCCACTTAAATTCATGTAAGTCTGAGGCATGGCCAAAAGCACATCAGCGCCGTTTATCTTTCCTTTGCCCCATAATGCATCAAAACTTTTCTGCTTTAAATCAATCTTAAAATCCCGGGCCAGCTTTTCCAGGACCATAAATCCGATGTTATGTCTGGTAAACCGGTATCGATTGCCCGGGTTTCCTAAACCAACTATCACGTACATGATTTGCTCCCTCTGTGTTTTGCGTCGGAAAAAAATACTTTTCCAGGTTGAGGGATGCACTTTCTCCTGTCCGGTAATTATAGCGCTTCTTTATCCTTTTTTCTCCTCCGCTGCTGCGGGTGCCGCCGCTTCGCCTTCCGCCGCTTCGCCCTTCGCTCCCTTAACTGCGGCAACAGCGACTAAGGCTGCGTCGGGTGTATCCAGAGCCGTTATACCGTCGGCAAGTTTTAACTCTTTGACTTTGATGGAATCTCCGATATCAAGAGCAGTAACATCGACTTCGATATGGTCGGGTAACATTGTCGGCAGACAGGAAATTTTTATGTTGCGCTTGAAATGCTGCAATTCACCGCCATTTTCCACGCCAACGGCTTTTCCGGTAAACTGCAGAGATACTTCAAATGTCTGCTTGGCCTTCATGTCTACTTCGTAAAAATCGGCGTGATAAAATTTTCCGGTTAAAGGCTGCCGCTGCAGTTCTTTGATTAACGATAGTTTTTCGACTTTTTCGTTGCCGTCATCAATAATCAGTTTGATGAAGCCGTGTTCTTTCTTTTCTTTATAAATTTTGGCCAACTCGTCGCTTTTGACCGTCAACAAAATATTATCAACAGCTCGTCCGTAAAAAATAGCAGGGACACGTCCCTCTTGCCGGAAACGGCGCGCTGGTCCTTTCTTGCATTCTTTACGAACTTGAGCCGCTAAATCAGTTGCCTCCATTTACTCCTCCTAGATAAATAATGAGCTGACAGAATCATTATAATAAATACGGCGCACTGCTTCACTTAAAAGTCTGGACACCGATAATACCTTGAATTTTGAACACTTTTGCGCCCGCTCAGAAAGCGGGATTGTATCTGTAACGACGACCTCTTTGATGTCGGAGTTTTCTATGCGTTCTATCGCCGGTCCCGATAGAACCGGATGCGTACAGCAAACGGATACTTCGAGAGCTCCGGCTTTTTTCAAAGCTCCGGCGCCCTGAACAACGGTTCCCGCCGTGTCGATCATGTCATCAATGAGAATGACGCTTTTTCCTTCTATGTTGCCTATTATATTCATTACTTGTGCTTCGTTGGGGCCTTCGCGCCTTTTATCGATGATTGCCAGGGACGCCCCCAGCCTTTTGCCGAAAGCACGCGCGCGCTCGACTCCTCCTGTATCGGGGGAAACGACGACGGTATTATCTACGTATTTTTTCTTCATATACTCGAGCAGAACGGGGGTGGCAAAAAGATTATCAACCGGGATGTTGAAGAAGCCTTGAATCTGTCCGGCGTGCAGGTCAATGGAAAGGACGCGGTTGGCGCCCGCGGTTGTAATAAGATCAGCGAGCAATTTCGCCGAGATAGGAGCGCGCGGGGCGACTTTCCTGTCCTGGCGGGAATATCCATAATAAGGAATGACAGTTGTGATACGGCCGGCGGAAGCTCGCTTCAAAGCATCGATCATGATCAGGAGTTCCATGCAGGTTACGTTAACCGGTGAGCAGGTCGGCTGAATGACAAAGACATCCATGCCGCGTACGTTTTCATCTATTTCAACGCGCGTTTCTCCGTCACTGAATGTCGTTACATTGGCCTTGCCTAATGGTATTCCTAAATTATCACAAATTTTTTTAGCGAGAGGAATGTTCGCATTGCCGGAAAATATCTTAATTCTTTCTAACATTTAAAACCTTTCCCCCGTTTAAAGTGGCTGGGGCGGGAGGATTCGAACCTCCGAGTGCAAGAACCAAAATCTTGTGTCTTACCGCTTGACGACGCCCCACCGAAATCGCCAGATCAAAAATGTCCATTTGACCGGAAATTATCGCAATTACAACGATTGGACAAAAAAAACATGAAATTGACGGGGAACTTCTTTTTTTATGGCTTCCGCAGTTTTTTTTGCCGTAATTTCGTCTGTGAAAATGCCAAAAACCGTAGGGCCGCTACCCGACATCATTGCACTCAAAGCGCCATGTCGAAGCAAGAGCTGCTTTAATTCTATCAACTCCGGATGCATTTTAAAAGATGCAGCTTCTAAATCATTGTGCATTTCAGAAGTAATATCACTCAGTGCTGAAAGCCGCGGAATGCTATAATTAATTTTTTCCTTTGTCAATCTTAAATTGAGGCTTTCGTAAACCAATTTTGTCGGAAGGGGGAAAAGGGGATTAATCAGAACGATATTGAGTTTCAATGGATTTTCCCAGGCTGTTAACTGGTCGCCGATGCCGGCGGCGAATGCGCTGTCGCCGAAAATAAAAAAGGGAACGTCTGCTCCCAGCTTTGCTCCCAATTGCATCAGCTCCGCCTTTGTCAGACCCAACTGGTACATTTCATTTAAAGCCAACAGGGTCGTGGCGGCATCGGAGCTTCCGCCGCCGAGACCTGCCGCCGCCGGTATGTATTTCGTTAGAATTATTTCTACGCCGGATGAACAACCGGCATAGGAAAGGATGGATTCCGCCGCGCGAAAAACCAGGTTGTCTTTCGATACCGGCAGATCGCTGTTTGGACATTTCAAAACGATGCCCCCGGAGCGGGGCAAAAAGGTCAGTTCGTCGCAGAGGGTTATCTTCTGCATGAGGGAAAAAATGTTGTGATAACCATCCGGACGTTTTCCCAAAACCCGCAGGAAAAGATTTATCTTGGCCGGAGACGGCTTTTTGAGCATTTTAACCATTTTCTTTGACGTAGCGCATTTTCAGTTCGTACAGGACTCCCGACAGTAAATTATTTTCCTGCTCGGAAAGATTTCCTTTTGTTTTTTCGTTAATCATGTCGAGCAAGTCAATAGTCTGCTTGACGGCGGACAAGGTCTTTTGATTTTTGCCGGTCGTCGGATCGGGGATGTCACCGAAATGGAAAAGGGCGGATGTATGCAAAGATAAAACAAAATTGGCAAAATTGATGGGAGGATAATCGTGGTTTTCATCTGCCATATAAATATCTCCTTAGGAAAACAATTAATAGGGTTTCATGCTCCGCAAGCGGGCGATTCTTTCTTCCAGGGGTGGATGCGTGCTGAAAAGATTCATAAACGCTTTCCCCGAAAGAGGGTTAACGATAAACATGTGAGCCGTGGATGGATTGGCATCCAGCGGAACAACTTGTGAAGCCCTGGTCAGTTTTTCCAAAGCGGCGGCCAGTCCATAAGGATTTTTGGTAATCCCGGCGGCGCCGGCGTCAGCCAGGTATTCGCGCGAACGGGATATCGTCATCTGAATGATGGTTGCGGCGATCGGCGCGAGGATTGCCATAGCTATGAGACCGATAATTCCGCCATGGTCGTCATCGTCGCTGCTGCTGCCGCCGCCGAGAATGGCCGTCCATTGAGCCATGGTGGCGAGCATGCTGATCGCTCCGGCGATAGTTGCTGCGATGGAGCCGATCAGCATGTCCTTGTGTTTAATGTGGCTGAGTTCATGAGCGATGACGCCTTCCAGTTCTTCCTTATTTAAAATCCGCATTATGCCTTCAGTTACGGCGACCACCGCATGTTTTTCATTGCGGCCGGTCGCAAAGGCGTTGGGTGTTTCCTCGGGAATGATAAAAACCCGCGGCATCGGCAAATTGGCTTTCAGCGCCAGATTGCGGACAATGTTGAAAAGACCGGGCGCCGAACTTTCCGATACCTCCTGCGCCCGGTACATTCTCAGCACTATCTTGTCGGAAAACCAGTAGCTGCCGAAATTCATGATCACGGCGAAAATAAAGGCGATATAGACACCTCCCCGTCCGCCGATCAGGCCGCCGATGAACATCAGCAGTCCCGTTAATGCGCCCAGCAGAAGTACTGTTTTTATGGAATTAGCCATTCTTAATTATTTACTCCTTAATTATTATCCTTCTTTTTTGAATGTTATTACTCCGTCCGACGACAAATCGACCTTGATACGGTCGCCTTCGACATATTTGCCGGCCAAAATCTCCAGCGCCAACGGATCCAGTATCAATTTTTGCAGCGACCGTTTCAGAGGTCTGGCGCCGTATACGGGACTGTAGCCGACTCCAGCTATATATTTTTTGGCTTTCGTTGTCAATTCAATAGTAAGCTTGCGATCTTTCAATCTTTTTTCAATCAAAGCCAACTGTATGTCGACGATTCGGTTAATATCCTCCAGCGTTAACGCCCGGAAATTAATGATGTCGTCAATCCGGTTTAAAAATTCCGGTTTAAAGGTGGCGCGGAGCGCTTCCAGAGTTCGTGCATGCTTTTCCGCTTCATCCAGATCGGCGTCCTGAATCCATTGTCCGCCCACGTTGGAAGTCATAATCACGACCGTGTTCTTAAAGTCAACTGTGCGTCCATGGCCGTCGGTAAGCCGGCCGTCGTCCAGTATTTGGAGCAGGATGTTGAAAACATCGGGATGCGCTTTCTCAATTTCATCAAAAAGCAGCACGCAATAAGGCTTGCGCCGGACGGCTTCGGTTAAATGTCCGCCTTCCTCATAGCCGACATAGCCCGGCGGAGCGCCGATCAATCGGGCGACGGCATGCTTTTCCATGTATTCCGACATGTCTATGCGCACCATGGCTTGTTCATTATCGAACATGAATTCCGCCAGCGCCCGGGCAAGTTCGGTCTTGCCGACGCCTGTGGGTCCAAGGAAAATAAACGAACCGATGGGGCGATTGGGATCCTGCAAGCCGGAACGCGCCCGGCGCAGAGCGGCGGACACCGCCTGAATTCCCTCTTCCTGGCCGATTACACGCATCTTGAGGCGCTCTTCCATGTGGATGAGTTTTTGCACGTCGCTTTCCATCATGCGTGACAGGGGAATACCCGTCCACCTGGAGATGACTTCCCCTACGTCTTCGGCGTCTACTTCCTCCTTGAGCATCTGATTGTTCTTTTGTGTTTCCGCCAGATTGGCCTGGCCCTCTTCCAATTCTTTATTGAGGGCCACCAACTGTCCGTAGCGGATTTCCGCGGCCCGGGCCAGATTGCCTTCACGCTGGGCGTTCATTTCCTCTGTTTTCAAGGCCTCAATTTGACTTTTTGTCTGCTGAATTTTCTTAATAATATCCTTTTCCGCCGTCCAGTGCATCTTCATCTGATCCATGCTGGAGCGAAGTTCGGCCAGTTCCTTTTCAATTTTTTCCCGTCTCTCCACGGCGGGTTGATCGGTATCATTTTTCAGAGACTGCAACTCAATTTCCAGTTGAATGACTTTTCGGTCAATGGCGTCGATTTCCGACGGCATGCTGTCGAGTTCGATTCTGAGGCGCGACGCCGCTTCATCGATTAAATCAACCGCCTTGTCCGGTAAAAACCGGTCGGAAATATATCTGTTGGAAAGAGTGGCGGCGGCAATAATGGCGGAGTCCTTGATTCGCACGCCATGATGCACTTCATAGCGCTCTTTCAATCCCCGCAGGATCGCAATTGTATCTTCCACCGTCGGTTCGGTGACCAAAACGGGCTGGAAACGCCGCTCCAGAGCTGCATCTTTTTCAATATACTTGCGGTATTCATTAAGTGTGGTCGCACCGACGCAGCGCAATTCACCACGCGCGAGAGCCGGTTTGAGCATATTGGAGGCGTCCATCGAACCTTCGGCCGCTCCTGCACCGACGACGGTATGAATTTCGTCGATGAAGAGGATGATCTCGCCTTCCGCACTGATCACTTCTTTCAGAACCGCCTTGAGCCGCTCTTCGAATTCGCCGCGATATTTCGCACCGGCGATCAAAGCGCCGACATCCAGACCGATGACCCGTTTGTTTTTGAGATTTTCCGGCACGTCGCCGTTGACAATCCGCTGTGCCAGCCCCTCTACAATGGCCGTCTTGCCGACGCCCGGTTCACCGATCAGCACGGGGTTGTTTTTCGTGCGCCGCGACAGCACCTGCATGATGCGCCGGATTTCTTCATCCCGGCCGATGACCGGATCGAAAGTTCCCTTGCGGGCCAGCTCGTTGTAGTCTTTGGCATAACGCTCCAGAGCCTGGTACTTGCCCTCCGGATTCGGGTCGGTCACCCGCTGATTGCCGCGGATATCCACGAGAACCTTGAATATATTGTCCCGAGTTATACCGGCCGCGCGTAAAAATTTTCCGGCCTGGCCTTCCTTCTCTTCGGCCATGACAATTAAAACATGTTCGGCGCTGACGTATTCGTCTTTCAGCTGGGCTGCCTCGGTGAGCGCTTTATCAAATAATTTATTGAGTCTGCCTCCGAGATAAACCTGTCCCGCGCCCGCACCTTGAACACTGGGCTGTTTTTTTAGATAATTGGTAAGTTCCTGCTCAATCTGCCTGGGCCGGGCTTGCAGTTTATTCAGGACGGCGCCGACAATGCCTTCTTCCTGACGTAAGAAGCAAACAAGAAGGTGTTCCGGTTCTATCGACTGATGGCCGAGAGAACCGGCAAGAGATTGAGCTTCCTGCAAAGCTTCCTGTACTTTTAAAGTAAATTTATCAAAACGCATAACATTTCCTCTCTATTCTACCGGTTTTTCTATCGTGACAAATAGTTTACCGTTTTTAAACACACTGACGTTGCCGGAGGATTGGGAAACCACTATTGCTATTGCTTTGGTCAAATTAGTGATTCCGGCGGCGGCAATATGTCTGCTTCCCAGACCGGCGGGAAAATCGCGGCTGTCCAGGGCTGCGTTGAGATGCCGCCCTGCTGTAATTATTGCTCCGTTTTCTTTGACGATAAAAGCCCCGTCAATAGCGGAGAACTCTTTGATTGTTTCCAATAATTCCGGATTTAAAAGATTGCGCTGATCCTCTGTGTATCCTAAAAACGGATTGATAATCATCTGCCGGGACAGCTGCAATACCTTTTCTTCATCGCCCAAAACGAATATGGTTCCTACTTTTCTGCTTTCTCTGCCCTGCGCGGCTATCTCGCAGGCAATATTCAATGCAGCATTGAATACTTCCGGGCGAACGCTTTCGATAATATCGTTGATGTAATCCGAAGTTAATATTTCAAATTCTTTTCCCACGTCGAGTACAAAGATACTGTCGGCGTAGCCGAATTTGGGCACGCCGCTCAAACAAACTATTTTGTCTCCTTTTTTAAATAATCCTGCCACTATACCTTTGGCAATCGCAACTTTGACTGTGCCGACACGCGTAAGATTAACATTGGGAATATTAAGCTTCCTGGCATGCTTCCAGATTTCTTCCGGCAGCTCGTCCTCCTCGCGGGTGACGATTATAACCCCGACCGCCTTTTTTATTTCTTCCGGTAAGGCGGCAATGTCTTTTATTACGTCAATGCAAACAAGTAGAGCATCAGCTTTCACATCCTGTGCAATTTTTACCGCGTGATCGATCATAATATTATTAATTGGTTGCATTTATTTGCCCCAGGTTGATTTGAAAGTAGATTAAACATGAAAGTATTCGCTGTCAAGGGTATCGGGTTTATTAAAGTAATTATTCCAAAGCATTTCGCCGCCGGGGGATGATTTGCCCCGCTCAATCCTCCTCTGCCCGCCGGTCAAACCGGAGCGTCGTCAAAAATACCTTGACCGGGAAATGTTTGTTAGGTAAAAAATAACTAATGATAAAAGCCAAGTCACTTTCTTTTCGAAGGCTCAGATTAAGCGAGAAGGGAGCGGCAAGACGTGTTGTTTCTATACGCATACCTTGTCGAAACATCAGATGGTCAGGCTATGCGCTGGAAAAGCCGATGATAGAACCAACAAAGTTAGCCTTCAAGCGTGACTTTCTATAAGCTATTAAGGAGGCATGACAAGTGAAACTGCCATTGGCAACCGGTACCCTCGAATTATATATAACAGAAATAAACCGTTTTCCGCTGCTTTCACCGGATGAAGAATTCAAGCTGGCCGTGCGTTTAAAAAAATACAACGATATGGCGGCGGCGGAGAAATTAATTGTTTCCAATTTGCGTTTTGTGGTGAAAATAGCCCACGAATACCGCAACTATGGTTTCAAACTAGCTGATTTAATTCAGGAAGGAAATATTGGCCTGATCCATGCCGTAAAAAAGTTCGACCCTTACAAGGGCTATCGGCTAATCTCTTATGCTGTCTGGTGGATTCGGGCCTACATCCAAAATTATCTGATCAAATCCTGGAGTATTGTTAAAATCGGGACAACGCAGGCTCAAAGGAAATTGTTTTTTAAATTGAGCCAGGCGAGAAAGCAACTGGAGACTCTTTCTCAAAAAAATCCGGAATTTGCCGAGATTGCTGAGTCGCTGGGAGTAAAAGGCTCCGAAGTGGCCGAAATGGATCTCCGCATGGGGGCGCGCGATGTTTCGCTGCACGAGTTTATCGGCGATGAAGGCGATTCCTCGTATATCGATTTTCTCGCTTATGAAGGCGACAATCAGGAAACGGCGCTGATCAAAAACGAAGAAACAAGCCTGGTCAAACGCGATATTGCCGGAGCGCTGGCCAATCTTAATGAACGGGAAAGCTATATTATCAAGCATCGTGTTATGGCCGATAATCCCGAAACGCTTCAGGAAATAGGAGACAGATACAAAATTACAAGGGAGCGCGCCCGCCAGATTGAAAAGCAGGCGCTCAAAAAAGTGCAATTGGCGCTGCCCTA
>Ga0302243_1001900_pt1 | contig 12943 bp, 8 predicted proteins | sample AAG_UR_Met_MG_FD_193514 | JGI IMG/M metagenome (GOLD analysis project Ga0302243, IMG submission 193514) | Enriched activated sludge microbial communities from anaerobic digester in WTTP, New Holstein, Wisconsin, United States - AAG_UR_Met | ecosystem: Engineered > Bioreactor > Anaerobic >...
CGCCGTTGCGCGTGATGGCCCCGCCATAGCAATAAATATCGGGCACTGCACTATGAGTTTGACCAGTCATCCTGGCGGCAATGGGCTGATGCATTAGATATGACCAAGGGGAAGGACCGTTCGGTGCCTCGGGCGGAGCAGGGGAATGCGGAGCAGGTCAGCCTGACCGCTGACCAGGCCGAGGTGGAACGCCTCAGCAGGTGGCTGGACGGCGAGGGGCAGGGTTCCGCCCTGCTGACCTGGCTCGGAGAGGGAGGGGACTTCGCCTCCGAAGATGAGCTGGCCGAGCTAAAGGATCGCGTAGGGCGCTATGAGATGGAGCTTGCGGCCGTGCGCGCCCTTCTGGCGGTGGATGGGGCGGAGGGCGAGGGAACGGCTCAACGATTGCAGGCCCTCATTCAGGAAAGGGATGCGCTGAAGGAGGCTGTCAGCATGGCGGTGGCCCCCAACAGGGGCAACGGCCTTGCCGAGAGCAAGGAGAAGGAACTCCTTGAACGCTACCATGCCGAACTCAGGGACAAGGACGAGCAATGGAAGATAACCGAGGGGGAACTCTCGGCGCGCATCGCCACCTTGGAGAAGGAGCTGGCCAAGACCAAGATCGAGCTCAAGCTGAAGGATGATGAGCTCGCGGTGCTGCGCAACGGAGGGGGCACCGTCAACGCCGACCTCCTCGGGAGGCTGGAATCACTTCAGTCAAAGGAGCGGGAGTTCCTTATGCTCAAACAGGAGGCGGACGACCTGCGGGTCCGCCTCAAGGAGAAGGAGGAGGAGCTGGACCGCATCCGGGAGGCCATCACCTACAAGGAGGACGAGCTCATCCGCCGCGAGGAGGACCTGATGTACCGGGAGAAGGTCTACACCGCGGAGAGGAAGAGGCTCGAGGAGATGAAACGGGAGACCGGAGGGCTGGAGGAGGCCGAGCTGATGAAGAAGCTCGAGGCCCTGAAGGCCGAGGTGGCCACCAAGGAGGATGAGCTCCGGGCCAAGGAGAAGTACGTCCTGGCCAGACAGGAGGAGCTGCGCCTGAGGGAGCAGGGCCTCATCGAGGACGAGATCACCTACCGGGAGAAGGAGCGGGCGCTGGAGCTGCAGGAGAGGAAGGTGAAGACCGGTATCCCGAGGTTCGACGACCTGCTCCTGGGGGGCATCCCGATAGGCTCGAACGTCATGATCCATGGCCCGCCGTTCATTGGAAAGGAGGTCATGGCCAACACATTCCTCATGGAGGGGCTGAGGAAGGGCATCCCCGCCCTGATCGTCCTGACGGACAGGACTCCCAAGGACGTGCGGGACGAGATGAGGTACATCATGGCCGGGTTCGAGGAGTACGAGAAGCTCGGTCTGGTGAGGTATGTGGACACGTACAGCAGGGCGATGGGGGATGACGCCTCCGATCCGTATACGGTCTACATCGAGCAGCCGAACGACCATGAGCGGCTTGGAGAGACGATAGACAAGCTGGCCAAGGAGTTCAAGGAGAAACATGAATATTATAGGCTGGTCTTCCGCTCGGTGTCCACGCTCATCGCCTATTCCGACCCCAACTCCGCCTTCCGCTTTCTGAGCCCGCAGTGCGGACGCCGCAAGAAGGACCAGGCCGTGTCAATGTACATAGTGGAGAAGGGGATGCATAGCGAGCAGGAGCTGCAGATGCTCGGCTCGATCATGGACGGGATGGTGGACTTCAAGGTGGACCAGCTGAAGACGTTCTTTGCCATAAGAGGGATAGGTGATGTGCAGTCCCGCGCCTATATCCGATACACGGCGACCAAGAGCGCCCTGACCATCGGCTCGTTCGCCCTGGACCCTGAGTTCGACAGTTGACCGGGCGAAATTTCACTGATTTTAGATGTTGACAGTTGGTCCATGAGGCTCCGAACCTCATTGAAAACGCCCGTTCCCTGGCGTTTTCCGCTACGTTTCTGATAGAAAATCGGCCAAAATGGCCCTGTTGACCTCGTTGAAGTTCGAATAGAACCGCTTTTTCAGTCCGTTCCCCGCCGAAACCACCGTAACTGTCAACTTTTTTAACGCATCAATGATGAATTTTGTTGACATGCGTTTCACTGGCTTTACGAAAAAACGTGTCAAACTGATCATCAGCTGCGCGATGAAGCCGACGAGGAGGACGCCGTATACGGCGTCCTCCGTCCAAACGCGGACAGGCTTGATCTCCACCTCGCTCTTGAGCGAGTTGAACAGCTTCTCGATGGCGTCCTTGCTGCGGTAGAGGCGCAGCGCCTCCGCTGCTGGCATATCACGACTGGACGTCAAGCAGAAACAGCCCTCGCGGCCGTCTATTACGTCCTCAAGGAGGAGGCGGAGCGCCTCCTCCTCGTCCATTTCTGTCAGTCTCGTCTGGTAATCATAACGGACGTCCACCAGCGGGTTGTTGATGCGGAACCGCTTGGGCAGTTTCTTGCCGTGATCCTGACTTTTCTGGATGACGACCGCCTCGGCAAGAAGTCGCTCCGCCTTGCGGCGGCGCGACTTGAGGTGGGCATTCTTAAGCTTCTCGGAGAAGAAGTAGTAGTTGACGCGGCTGGGGAACGTCCGTTTCAGAGCATAGACGCCGTCCCCGGCGTCTATGCGTTCCCAGCGTTCGGGATCGAACGCCTGGAACACCGCGTCGTCGGACGAGTTCAGCTTCTTTGCTGTTAGGTAATCGTTACCGTCAAGTTCTATTCGATCGAGGTTCGTCTTGTCGTTCGCTCCCCGGTCGAAGACGACAAGCGAACCAGGCGCCAGCAGGCGCCTGACCTGACCGTACGTGGCCTTCATATGAGCCTGGTCGTTGATGTTCCCCGCCTCGACCGTGAGGCCGATAGGAACGTCGTAAGGCGGCGCCAGCTGCGCCGCCCCGAGCGTCAGCTGACGCTCGCCTGGATGATGATCGCGCGAATAGCCGTACTTAGCGAGCTTCGCCATGTCGCCGTAATAGACGATGGACGTCCAGTCCAGCAGGACGTCTGTCTTCGGCCGTCCCAGAAGCTCCAGGACGCTGTCCTGGAGCTCGCGGATGATGCGTTCCCTGTTCCGTCCAAGCGTCTCCACCGCCCGGTACAGCGTCTTGGCGTTGAAACCCTGGATCTCGTAATGATCCAGGACCTCTTTCCGGTTGAGCCACGCGCTCGCCTGCAGCACGCTGAAATTATCGCCCAACTGGTCGACGAGCATGCCACGGACAAGGGCATCGAACGCGATGCCCTTGCTCTTGTGCCGTCCGATTATCTCACTCAACCCCAATCGCTCCTACCAATCATCGACCATCAGGGCGGTGCCTAATGAAAACGATTTATTGTCATTCGGCGTAAGTTGCGTCGTCCTCAGCTTTGACTGTTTATTCACAATTCAGGCATAAGTTGAGGACCCTTTTAATTTCTACCAATTTCTCTGGACGCTCTCGCGTCCAGCATTAATACAATAATTAGACTTCCCCAATTTTGATACAATCAAGTGTCGAAGTCAGGCTGGACCACATCCGCTAGGCGACCTCGACCCCGTTGCTTGGCCGCGCCTCCGGCCTCTTCTGCACATTGATGCGCGGCATCGGAATCGGCGCGGGGAGCTTGATCTCCCGCGCGATGATGAGGGCGGTGACCATGCAATTGCTGACGATCGCGTTGTGCAGCGCATTGGCGTCATCCACCGGAAGGTTGTTGGTACGCCTCCAGTCCTCCATGACGCTCTCCCCGAGGTCGGCGACCATGAGGTGCCCCTCGACCTTGATGTAGCCCATGCCGGTATAGTTGGCGGTGAAACGGAAGTCGATCTGATGGAGGCCCTCGTCCGCCTTGGAGATCTGGGTGATGGCGCTGTTGTTCTCGATCTTGATGTTAGAAACCTTCTCGCCGCTCTTGGCGAACCGCTTGGCCTCGATGGCCGTGATTTCGAAGGACCTGATCTGCATATCGCCCCCGAATCTCCCTCCGACTTATAGAACATTGTCCAAGCCGAAAGCATAGGGACCGGGACAAGGATGGTGCCGCAGGCCGGGCTCGAACCAGCGACTTCAAGATGTCAGCGCCCCGGGCTTGCGGCACCGGGGAACTTCAGTCTTGCACTCTCCCAACTGAGTTACTGCGGCTCAGCCCACCCCATAATTGAGGACGATTAAATAATTTCCCTCATCTCGTCCCCTCCCAACGGCCGAGGGAACTGCAGGGGGTGACGGGGGAAACAGGGCGCGCACCAACGATGGAACTGATCCGAGCCAGCCAAGCCTCTTGAAATTCTTTCATTTGCGACAATATTTATATAGTCAGCATTCCCTAAATCATCCAGGTAATTTTGGGGTAACCAGCATGGTGGGACGAGCCGTGGTCCGCAATGCATTTAGCGTGTCGAGTCGTTCCAAGTTCATCAAGAGAGACAAGGAGGGCGTAGCCTCCACCGTGGGAACCATCATGGCGCTCCTAGTCTTCCTGACCCTCATCACCCTTTTCACCAACACCTACATTCCGATCTGGATGAAGGAGAACGAGAAGAACCATATGGACGAGGTGCTCAACCAGTTCAGGGACCTCAAGGGCAAGGTCGACAGCCTCATCGTCAACGCCCAGGTCACGGGCCGGCCGACCATCAACATGTACCAGCCGATGACCATGGGCTCGGACGGCATCCCGATCTTCGCCACCGCGACCGCGGGGTTCTTGTTCCTGAAGCCGGGGGGACCCTTGGACAAGGTAGAGTCCGGGGTCAAGGTCGATTTCTATTATAAATTGACGGAGGGGGATACCGAACGCCACTTCATCGATCCCGGGGGAGGAGGCTCGCTCGAGTTCTACGGGCCCAACCGCTATTATGTACAGCAGTGGTACACCTACGAGAACGGCGCGCTGCTGATCTATCAGGAGGACGGGATGGCCCTCCGCGCCAGCCCGTCCCTGGTGTTCTCCAAGAGCGGTGACTCCATCGACGTGCAGTTCGACCAGATCGATATAATTGGGGACAATTCCTCGATCGGAGGGCAGGGCAGCGGAGGGGTGATCATCGACCTCATCTATCACGACTCCCAGGACTACAGCATCTGCGGGTCTGATGGTGAGGACGATGGATCGCTGACCCTGACGTTCAAGACCAGGTACGATACGGTCTGGATGGGCGTGATCGAGGAGGCGGCGGGCGCCGCGGGCATGGAAAAAGACCGGCACTACACCCTTGAGTGCAGCGTTCCGCTGACCGATGAATACCGGCCATTGTATCGGATCACCTTGACGGTCAACAATGTGGACCAGTTCACGTATAATCGCGGCTACGTCACCATGGAGCTGGAGTATTAGGGATGGGGAAGATGGGGAGCGCAGACAGAGGGCCCGAGGAGGGAAAGGACGGGGTGCTTGTCGCCCAAAGGGATGAGGGGCAGAAGGACTGGGAGACCATCACCGCGCGTGAACGGGTCCGGAACTCCTACCTCAAGCTTCTCAGGAGAATGGCCCCCAACAGGGCCAGCAGGGTCATGGTCCCGGTGAGGCCGGCCGAGGAGGCGGTGAAGCCCGGGTCGGCGGTGACCTTCGTTCCGCCGATCACGGACGTAAACGTCGAGGTCCTGGAGACGTATGCGGTGGTCCCGGACTACGCCTACGTGAGGATAACGTTCAACAACGCCACCAGCGAGTACCTCTACGAGGTCATCGAACCCAGCATGAGCCGCGAGGAGCAGGAGCTCCTGGAGCTGGTGAAGGACACCTTGACCCGCACCCTGGGATACGAATGGGAGAAGCTCACCCGCCTGGATAAGGAGGAGTACCTCCGGGAGAGCGTGGACTCCTTCATCCGCACAAGGGGGATAAAGGTGGAGAGGGTGACCAAGCTGCGCATTGGATATTATATCATCCGTGACTTCGTCGGCCATGGGGTCATCGATGTCCTGATGCGCGATGACCTCATCGAGGATATCTCATGCGACGGGCACAACATCCCCCTGTTCGTCTTCCACGCGAGATGGGAGAGCATTCGGACGAACATCATCTTCACGAACGAGGATGAGCTGAACTCCTTCGTGGTCACCCTGGCCCAGCGCAGCGGGAAGCAGATTTCGGTCGCCTCCCCCATCCTGGACGGCACCACCATGGAAGGGCACCGCATCCAGGCGACCTACTCCCGGGAGGTCACCACCAGGGGATCGACCTTCACCATCCGCAGGTTCAAGAACAAGCCGTTCACCCCGACCGACCTCCTGCGCTACAGGACGGTCAGCCCGGAGATGATGGCCTATCTATGGATAGGCGTGGAGAACGGGGAGTCCATGATATTGGTCGGGGGCACGGCCAGCGGGAAGACGAGTACTTTGAACGCACTCGCCATATTCATCCCGCCGGGGGCCAAGATAGTCACCATCGAGGACACCCGGGAGATCAACCTTCCACACGAGAACTGGATCCCCGGGGCGACGAGGACCGGCGTGGGGGAGAAGGACGCGGAGGGGCGGACCGCCGGGGAGATAGACATGTACGACCTCGTGCGCGCCGCCCTCCGGCAGCGCCCGAACTACATCATCGTAGGGGAGGTTCGCGGAAAGGAGACGTACATCATGTTCCAGGCCATGGCGACGGGGCATAGCACATACTCCACCATGCACGCCGATTCGGTCAAGAGCATGGTGAACAGGCTGGAGAACCCGCCCATCAACTGCCCCAGGATCCTGCTCACCGCCCTGCGGAACGTCCTGATCCAGTCCCAGGTCAAGGTCGGGAACGAGATGGTCCGCCGCATGAAGCAGATAGTGGAGATAGTCGGCTATGAGCCGGAGACCAACGAGCTCATCACGAACACCGTGTACGAATGGGACCCGGCCACCGACCGGTTCATATTCAAAGGCCACGCCTTCCTGTTCGACAAGATCATGGAGATGAGGTCCCTGACCAACGATGAGATGATGGCGGAGTTCGACCGCCGGGTGGAGGTCATCAACTATCTGGTCAAGAAGGACGTGCGCAACCATCGCGAGATCTGGAACATTGTGAACTCCTACTACAAGGACAGCGAGAAGACCCTTGCCCGGCTGAGGGCGGACCTGGCGGCCATGGAGGTGGGCTGATGGCTGGGGAGAGCGACCTGTTCACCCGCATTGACTCCACCAAGAGGTCCTACCTTCGCACGAAGAGCGCCACCCCCGCCCACTCCAAGGAGGTGGGGGCGCGTGTCATCAAACTGCCTGAAGGAAGCGTGCCCGAATACGTGAAGCTCACCCCGTATCAGGAGTTCTGCTGGAGGACCATCGGCAAGACCGTGGTCAAAAGGATGAGGCCGAACCCGCGGTTGGAGCTGGCATTGATGCAGGCCCATATGCGCCTGCGGCCTGAGGAGTACACGGCCTATGTCTGGATGACCACGCTGATCGTTGGCATCCTCGCCGCTGTGCTCGGGGCGCTTTTCGGCGGAGTGCTGATCGCATTCCTGGGCGTGGGGGCGGGCATGGTGACCGTCGCCACCGTGCTCATGGTCGTCATCCCCGCCGTGCTGACCTATGTCGTCCTCAGCTCCATTCCGAGTTCCAGGGCCAAGACCAGGATGCGGGACATCAACAAGCGCCTGGGGCCGGCGATGAGCTTCATATCCGCGATAGCCAGCGCGGACGTGAACATCGACGTGATCTTCAAGGAGCTGGCCCGCCAGCCCATCTACGGGGAGATAAAGAACGAGGCGGAGTGGATCACCAGGGACACGGAGCTCTTGGGCACGGACATCCTGACGGCGATCAGCAAGGCGGCCCAGAGGAGCCCCTCGACCAGGTTCCAGGAGTTCCTGCAGGGAGTGGTCACCACCTCCACCTCCGGGGGGCAGCTGAAGCCCTATTTCCTGCAGAAGGCCGACCAGTTCGAGAAGGAATACAAGTTGGAGATAAAGTCCCAGCTGGAGACGCTCGGGCTCATGGCGGAGACGTTCGTGACCGTGGTGGTGGCCTTCCCCCTCTTCCTGGTGGTGATCATGGCTATCATGGCCATCGTCCCGGGGGCTGGGGGGAACACCGACATGACCATCCTGCTGCTGTACCTGGTGGTGGGGCTGATGATCCCCTTCTCCCAGTTCGGGTTCATCTTCTTCATCTGGAACATGACCAAGGAGTCCACCATGTGAGGGCTTGATATGGCTGACGAAGAGCTGTTGGACATCGGGCAACTGAGCCTCAAGAAGAGGGACTACAGCAAGATCCTCCTCATCCTGGGCGTGGCCGGTCTTGCCCTTTGCTGCGTTATCGGCCTAATCGACGCCATCGGTGGGTTCGAGACGGGCCTGGAATGGATAGACTGGCTGGCCATAGGGCTGATGGTGCTGTGCGGCCCCTACGGGTTCTACACCAGCTATCGGTACAGGAAGATCCTGGAGATCGAGTCCCGGTTGCCGGACTTCCTGCGCGATGTATCCGAGGGAGGGCGGTTCGGGATGACCCTCGCCGAATCGATCAAGGGTTCCTCCCGCGGAAGGTATGGGCGGTTGACGCCCGAGATACAGCGGATGGCCTCCCAGATCGACTGGGGCGTGCCGGCCACGGACGCCCTGAAGCTTTTCGTTGAAAGGGTCGACACCCCGCTGGTCAGACGCATGGTGACCATTGTCATAAAGGCCAATGAGGCGGGGGGGAACGTAGCGGATGTGCTGGACATGGTCGCCCATGATGCCCGGGAGACCTTGCTCAACCGCAACGAGCGCTCCATTGCCATGTCCACCTACACCGTCGTCATCTATGTGGCGTTCGCCGTGTTCCTTGCCACCATCTACATCCTGAACTCGACCTTCCTTCCCGAGATGGTCAGGGCGAGCACCTCGATCGCCGAGGGGGCCGAGAAGGTCGGCGGGAACCTGCCGGTGCAGATAAAGGGGGACGTCGTGCCCCAGATCAACCTGATATTCGCCATAGCGGTCGTCATCCACGCCTTCGGGGATGGGATCCTGGCTGGGGTGCTGCAGGACGGCAGGATAGCGAATGGGTTCCGGCATTCCTTCATAATGCTGCTCATAGGGCTGATAGCGTTGAGGATGGTGTGAGACATGTCCGTAGGTGGCGACGAGCCGTTGAAGGCCCTCGATACGCTCATAGAGAAAGGCGGCCTGCAGATCGAGCGGAGCAGGAAGATCACCATCAAGGACCGCTACATGGGGCTCATCCATCGCATGTCCAAGGAACCGGTGCGGGTGATGGTGCCATCCAGCAAGGACAAGGAGGAGCTGAAGGGGCGGATAACCGAGGTCCCCAAGATCGCCGAGCCCTACGTGGACGAGGTGGAGATCGCCCCGGTGCTCGAGCCCTATTCCTATGTACGGATCAAGTTCGACAACATCGCCTCAGAGTACCTGTACGAGGTCATCGAGCCGGCCCTCACCGAGGACGAGGGCATCCTGCTGGAGATGCTGAAGGACAGCGTGGTGCTCACCATCAACAAGACCGATGACAAGCTGAACAGGGAGAAGGACCACATCCTCCGCGCGGTCACCGACGAGCTGCTGAAGACCATGGGCATCACCCTGACCTTGGAGTCCAGGGAGCGCATCCACTATTACCTGCGCCGCGACTTCATAGGGTACGGGGTCATCGACGCCATGATGATCGACCCCAACGTGGAGGACTGCTCCTGCGACGGGGTACGGATCCCCCTCTACATCTTCCATCGCAAGTACGGCTCGATCAAGTCCAACGTGCGCTTCGAGTCGGACGAGGAACTGGACTCGTTCGTCGTTTGGCTGGCCCAGAGATGCGGCAAGCACATATCGGTGGCCGAGCCGCTTCTGGACGCAACGATCCCGGACGGCTCCAGGCTGAACGCCACCCTGGGGAAGCATGTGACCAAGCGCGGCTCCTCCTTCACCATCAGGCGCTTCAAGGACAACCCCTTCACCCCGGTCGACCTGCTCCGCTTCAAGACCATGAGCACGGATATGATGGCCTACCTGTGGATATCCACGGAGTTCGGCAGCTCGATGCTTGTCTGCGGTGGCACGGCCAGCGGGAAGACCACGACGCTGAACGCCGTTCTCCTCTTCATTCCCCCGCAGATGAAGATAATCAGCATCGAGGACACGCGGGAGCTGAACCTCCCGCATGAGAACTGGATCCCGGGGCTGACAAGGGAGGCCTTCGGGGGCCGGAAGAGCGCCTCGGCCGGCTCGGTGGACATGTACGACCTGCTGACGGCGGCGCTGCGGCAGAGGCCGCAGTACCTGATGGTCGGCGAGGTCCGGGGCAAGGAGGCGTACGTCGTGTTCCAGGCAATGGCCACAGGCACCATCTCGTACTCGACCTTCCACGCGGAGGACGTACAGGCGATGGTGCACAGGATGGAGAACGACCCGATCAATCTGCCCAGGGCGCTGATCACCGCGTTGGACATCGTCCTGCTGCAGGCGCAGGTCAAGGTGGGGACCAAGATGACCCGGAGGGTGAAATCGATCACGGAGATAGTGGGCATGGACCCGGAGACGGGGGAGCTGATCACCAACTCCGTGTTCTCCTGGAACCCGGCCGACGACTCCTTCAACTACAGCGGGCATTCCTACATCTTCGAGAAGGTGCGCACGATCAAGAACTGGTCCCCCCGGGAGATGGAGAGGGAGTGGAGACGGAGGGTGGAGATCCTGGAGTACATGAAGAAGATCAACGTCGGGAACTATCGCGAGGTGGCCCGCATCATCTCCACCTATTACAAGAGCCCGGACAAGGTCATGAAGGAGGTCCGGGAGGTCATGGGCCAGGACCACCGGCCCTGAAAGGCGGGAAAAAGAAAAAAGGTGGAAAGGGGTTTACTTCGGCCTCTCGCCCTCCTCGGGCTTGCTGGCCTCCTTGCCTTCCTCGGCCTCTGAGGGGGCTTCCGCCTGGCTTGGCTTCTCCGGCTTGGGCTCGCTTGCCCGGCGGACTATGCGTCTGAATGTGCCCTTCTTCTCCTTCTCCTCGGCCTTGGGCGGCTGGGGCTCGCCCTTAGGCTGCTCGAACACCGTGCCGCAGCGGTTGCACACCTTGGCGCCCTTGGGGTTCAGCGTTCCACAGGCGGGGCAGGCGAACACACCGGACTTCCGGCTCATCTCCTCCTTCCTCAGCCATTCCTCGAACGGCAGGTAGTTGGGCTCGGTCTTGAGCCACTCCTGGAACTTTTCCTCGGAGTACTTGTTGCCCAGGGCCGCCTTGGCCTGGCTGCGGAAGCCTTCGATGTAATCGTCGTACTGCTTCCTCATGGCCTCGATGTATCCGGTGCCTTCCTCGCCCTCGACCGGCTCGGTCAGGAACTTGGCGCCGCATTCGGGGCAGCTTTCCGCCTTGGCCGGGATCCATGCCCCGCACTCGCTGCATTTGGCGGTATCGGCCTCGAACTCCACCCCGCACTTCGGGCAATGCTTGGACGCCTCGGGGATGAGCGCTCCGCAGTTCCCGCACTCCACCATGCGGCCCAGCCCCACCCTGTACAAGTAGATGGAGAAGATGACGATGACCGCTATCACTATGGCCACGATGAGGAGGTAGACCCACGTGGGGATCGACTGCGGGGTGAACGGCGCGACTATTCTAATGCTTGAGACCTTGCTGGCGTCGCCTACGGTGACCTTCACGAGCTGATCACCCTCCTTTCCGGACGGGGTCTGGATGATGGCCAGGAAATACCCATTGGCATCGGTCTTGGCGCTCTGCGGAACGCTTATTGGCAGGCCTGTCACATCGGTCAGCACTACCGTGACGGTCAATCCGGCCAGCGGCGCTTTTTGGGCACCCTGTGTGACCCGCCCCTCCACAATGATCGCGTCGCCCGGAGAGTAGTCGGTCTTGCTCAGGGTGATCTCGATGTCGGGGTTCAGGACCACTACCTTGAACGACGCCTCGACCTCGTTGTTGGTCGGGTTGGAGTCGACGCTGACGCTTGCGCTGACCACCAGCGAGTAGTTGGCCGTGGTGACGTTGACGGTCCAGGGAACGTCATACATCACGGTCTCATTTTTGCCGATGTTGCGCTGCTGTTCGAACAGGACGACCCTCTCCTCCCCATCGAGGTAGACCCTCACTGCGACGTTGGTGGCGTCCACCAGGCCGCGGTTCTGCACTTCGAAGGAGATAACGACCCTCTCTCCCTGGGTACCGGAGGTAACGTTGACGTTGTTGGAGCTGACCGTGATGCCCGTGACTGCGATATCAGGCCGGTTGTCCTTGACCTCCAGGACCTGGGATGCCCGGTTGTTGTCGTTCGTCGGGTCATCCATTTCCGGCACGTGCGTGTATGCCGGGTCGCTTGGAGGGTTCACGACCGCTATTATGTTCAGCTGGTTCAGCTGGCTTATGCTTGTCATGGTCGATGGATCCCAATAGATCCCCACTGTCGTCGTCCCTTGGACGGCCAAATGGGCAACCGGGACCACGCCGATGACGCTCTCGTTCATTTTGAATACAACGTCGAACCCTGAGGCCGAGGATTCGCCATTGTTATAGATGACGGCCATTATTTGAACGGTATCGTTCAGATTAGCTTTGTTCCCAGCCTTCCCGTTGATGATGAAACTGAGGTCTATGGCCACTAGGTCTGGGTAGTCAGCCACGGTCACCCTGGTCTCTATAGCGTTGTTGTCTTCGTCGGCCTCGGTAATCGCGTCCTCCTCATCTACGATCACACCGATGGTGATCGACCCTGGCACAGCAGGCGTCCAAGTAATGGAGACCGTCGAGGACTGCCCGGTCGGCAGGTTGCTTACATTGGAGGTGCTGATGAGGACGTCCCCCTCATAGAAGTTCACGTTGAAGGCGGACGTGGTATTATCCCCGAGGTTGGTTACAGTGGCGGACACCGTCGTCTCCCTATCCCTGATCGGGGATGGGGAAACCGTAACTCCCCCAGCCCTTATCACCAGGTCCGGGACGCCGAGCACGTTCACATCGGTGCTGTTGAAGTTGTTGCCCTCGTTCAGCTCGGGGATCTCGTTCAGGGGATCGACCATGACGCTGAGCGTGTGATCGCCCAGCGGATAG
>Ga0302243_1001903_pt1 | contig 12915 bp, 11 predicted proteins | sample AAG_UR_Met_MG_FD_193514 | JGI IMG/M metagenome (GOLD analysis project Ga0302243, IMG submission 193514) | Enriched activated sludge microbial communities from anaerobic digester in WTTP, New Holstein, Wisconsin, United States - AAG_UR_Met | ecosystem: Engineered > Bioreactor > Anaerobic >...
TGTGGCACATCAACGGCATGCCCATGTACCACGCCTTTCTAAGGTAGGATATAACGTGGTTCGGGTTGCTGGGTTCTATGTTCACTATCATCTCGGACTTTGCATCGCTGTACTCCTCCCTCGCTGATAGGTACTCCTCGAACTGGTCCACACGCTTTCCCCTTGTGACTACGTCGTTCCCCCACATCTCTCTCGGGTACTCTATCTCCTTCTCCACGCCGTCCTTCTTTATGACCTTCTTCTGCATGCCGAAGTCGTGACCGCACGAGTTGTCGAAAAGCGTTCCCATGAAATCCTTTGCCATCGGAGTGCTGTTTATGAGCATCCCTATCAGGTAGAGCTTGTACTTCATCACCTGCGGTATTCTGTACGTGTCTAATACCATTTACAATCTCCCCCTCGCCTGGTATCTTTCCCTTGGCGCTTCCTGCTGTCTCTTCTTCTTACCGCCGAAGAAACGCCTGTATATGTATATCCCTCCGAGTATCACCGCAATGCCGACGACTGCTATTATGATAAGACTCGTGCTCTTGACCCAGAAGCTCTCCTCCGCCTCTATGGTCGCCTGCTCGCTCTGCGTGATTACGTTGAACTCCGCGATGACTTCCTTGCCGTTGACTATTATCCTGACGACGTTCCTTCCTATCGCCCCTTCCCTCGGGTGGAACACAAAGCTTGCTTCATAAGTACCGCCTGCTTCTACATCTGCTTCGGCTGTTGTCGGTCCGAATCCCAGCTCGGAGTTTGTTGCCATCACCTGGAAGTCGAAGTGCGCGGTGTCGTTCTGATTATTCACCACGTACACCTTTATCGTCGCGTCGTTGCCTATGACCACGTTCTTGTCGTATGATGGCGGGTTGACCGTGAAGTTCCTACCGCTCGGCGCTATTACCTTGAACATCACCGGGTATGACTGCTCCGGCTTGAGATTGTCGCCGTCGTATTCCAGCTCAACGTTCGCTATGAAGTTACCCCTCTGCAGTCCGTATGTGCCTGACGTCGGCACTTCTATCGTCTTTGCCTTCTGCGTCTCGCCCGGCAGTATAGTATCGCTACCGCCTGTGAAAGTCCCCATCTTCACGCCACCGTCGACCGTTGTGATTGTGGCGGAGTAGGTGTACCTCTCTGTCGATGTCCCGTCGTTGTATATGTCGAGTGTGAACACCACCTTGCTACCGAGCTCGTAGTTCAGTCTTGGTAGCGACGGCTCGGGCTTTATCGCGAGGTAGCTTGACTCCGGCTTTGTCGACACGTAGAACTGCTCGCTGTGGTCGTAGAGCTTGTTGTCGTCGTAGCAGTATTTCAGCACGTGGGTTCCTTCCTGCGTCGGCGTGAACCTGAATACCGTCTCGAACATGTTGCCTCCTGTCGTACCGCCGTATGTAGCGCCCTCTATGTTTATCCCTATCACTTCGGACGGGTTGGGCGTTATCTTCACTCCGTCGGGGTCGAGCACGTAAAAACTCAGCACCATGTTTGTCACCGGCGTCGCCTTCGCATTTATCAGCCTGATGTATACGTCATTTGTCTGATTGGTCTTGTACATTAGCGGTCCCTTGACGCTCACCTTCAGGTCGGGGTCGAACGGGCTTAACTCAATCTCCTTTGTCTGCACGAGCGGGCTTGTTGCTCCCTGCACTATTCCTGTGACCTTCAATGTGTACTTCTGCTTTGGATCCCAGAATATCTCGCCGTTGAATCCGTCTGTCCTGTCCTTCTCGAGCTCTATCGACACTTCTACCGCTTCTGTCCTGCCTATGCCCACCGATATGCCGTACGCCTTCATCCCGAGCTTCTCGCTTGTTGCGCCGTATGACATCCTCACCGGCACGTTTGCCTTTAGCTTCTCGAAACTGTTTGCGTCGAACATCTCAATCTTCAATTCCTCTATTACCGCCTCGACGTCGCTCCCGTTGACCAATAATACCCGGAACTTCATATCGTCGCCGAGCTTGTACACTCCCACGGAAGAAATCTGCATATCGACCTGCGGTGCCATCACGTTTGTCGAGTCGGACGCTTCCTTCTTCGGTTGAGTCAGCCCTGATGGTTTGACCGTTATCTTTGCCTCCCACGCGCCTGTCGGGTCGCCCACGTTGATTATGTACTGGCTCGTTATCACCGCCCTGCTTCCTGCGGGAATGGTAATATTAAATTGAGGAGTAGTTGGAATTTGGGCTGGCGGTGTCCCTGACGGCGACATAGATATTGCAACACATGGAGCTGGACAAGGTATCAACGGGTGGCTTACCCCTTTGGAATCCTTCAGCAAGTATGATAATGTGAACTCCACCGCATCGTTGCCGTTGTTCTCCACAATAGAGGTCGTCTTGATTGTCTTTAATGATGGCTCGGTAGGGTAATACTTGTCCTCCTGTATGTCGATTGACGTGGCGAAGTTGTAGTAGTTCACCGTGACCGTCTTCAAGTAGAGAGGATTCGACCAGTCCTGCCCTTCAATCTTTGCCGTGATGTCCACCGGTCCCGTTGTCCACGATTGGAACTGGAGCTCTATCCTGTCCGCCTGCGAGCCGTCGATGGTCTTCGTTATGGTGTCGAAAGTGTCCACCTGCGGTGTCAGCGTGACTATGATCCTGTCGGACTTCAATGTTCCCGCCGGGTTCGGATTGGAAAGATTTATCTGGAACGTGCAGATGTCGCCCACGAAAAGGTGCGAGCCTGTCGTCCCTGTGACTGTTATCTGGTCTATCACCAAAGAGTCGAGCGCCTTCACGGGATACGCGAACATGCCCGACATCAAAATGAACATTATTAATATGCTTGCTTTTTTCAATTAATCACTCCTTTGAACTTATTACCACTCTCTTCGCCGATGCGCGTAGCTTGTCGGCATAGGCGTCCCTCACGTCGGAGAGCTTGCTTATCTCCTTCTTCCTCGGGCACAGCTCCGATATGCCGACGTAGTGCTTTATGAACTTCCGCTTGAGCTTTTCCACGTCGGGCTCCGTTATCTCCTTCACCCTGTCGATGTATGTCCTAACGTCTTCCGATATTTCCCGCGACAGGTCGGCCTTCCTGACGAACATTTCCTCCACGTCAATGATCCCCTTGTTTATCAAAAGCTCCAATACTACCGTACCGCCGGTGTAACTGCACGCAAAACACTTCAACGGAACCTTGTGCTTGTCCTCGTTGAACATGAACGGCGACTTCATTATGTCGTTGATTATGTCGAGCGCCTCCCTGCAACTCATAAAGTAATTGCTCGGGTCGGCTTCGTCTTGGTATAGGAATATCCTGTCGGACAGCGTTGTTATTACTGCGAGCTCATCGGTCTCTTTCTTCTTCGTCTGGCTCTGGTCTTCTTCGTTCACTGCCCATACCTCCCTCTATCTTGTTCAGCAACATCTTGGTAAGCTCATCGCCCTGGTTCGCTGTGTCCATCGTCTTCATTATTCCTACCTTTTCCATTACTGATAATATTTTTGAAGACACCCCCAGCTCTTGCAGTATCATACGCTTGTCCATCTTGAGCTGTTTGTTTTCCAACTCCAAATCTGCGAGACGCTTGAAAAGGAACTTCAGCTCTTTCGGCCTTATGATTGTGAGCTTTAGTATCTGCGCTTCCAGGATATTCTCTGTTCTGGACGATATGAACGGCACGGGGACAGGCTTGTTGTGGTACTCAATCTTCTCCGGCATTATCCCGTAGACCTCCCAAACGTTCTCGTATTTCTCCACTATCATCGGATTTCTCGGGAGTATCGCCACCACCATGTCGGAAAGGGCGTAGTAATCCAGCATCTCTTTCAGCTTGTCCGTTATGTTTCCCGGTGCTACATTCTCCACCGTGTCTATAAATTTCTTTTTTAATTTCATATAGGCTATATCTATCCATGCTTCGTATATAAAAGGCCAACCTACCATCACGAGCTGGTAGTCAGACGGCTCCTCGTTCCCCATTATCTCGCGCCAAAGACTGGTAGGGCTATTTATGTCGGTGTCCACTGGCGCAACCCCAAATATGAATCCTTCGTGAGCTATTACGTGCTTCTGCGAGTAAAATCTTATCACTCTTCCATTGAACGTGTCATCAAAACTCATCTTCATTTTTCCTGCTATGTCCGGGTCATAAGTGAATTTTGGCATTTAATAATCCTCCGTGTTTGTAGTATCATCCTCTATTGTGAACTCCTCTTCGCCAACTGACAGCTCTGCCGGGTCGTACCCTATGTCCGCGCCGTTGAACATGCCGTCGGCAATCATATCATGCTCCTTTATGTCGAGCTCCTTCGCTATGTCGCTCGCTAGCGACTGTATCTTGTTGTAGATGTTCTGGATTATGCACCAGATGTCCGTGTGCGTGAGCCCTTTTGCCTTGCCGTCGAACTCGAGGCAGTTCCCCTGATTGTACGCCTTCGAGAGGTCGCCTATGCGGTACCTGACGAACTTTGAATTTATCACCCTGCCGATTGAGCGCATGATTTCTTCCACGCCGTTCGGTATCTCCTTCTTTGACGAGTACCCCTGTCGCTCGAACTCAAGCCACAATGCATTCGTCTTCATGTCGTCTTGTATTTCCTTTTCCTTCTCGTTGTGCTTCTGCCACATCTTGAATATGGCTTCCGCGTCGTTAATCAACGGTAGCATCGACACTATCCCGCTCGCTCCGGATTCCTCCATGCCGTACCTTTCCAACGGCGTCTGTCGGATCCTTCTGGACAAGTCAAGTATCTCCTGCTCCCGTGACATTAGTTTTCACCTTTATGATTTTAAAAATTGGGATTGTAAAAAAATAAAATCAATCCCTTCCTATTAGCTCTTTCTTCTTCATGTGTACCGATTGTGGTGGGACTCCGCCCTTGTGCCTGTGTGGTTTCAATCTCTGCTCCAAATTAGGTGCTCCGACTGGTGGTCTTGGCCTGTTGCCGTTCTTTGGCTTCCTAGCTGTAATCAATGCCATCCCTACTGCGCCTATAATCAGACCTGCAATTCCCCACAGGTAGTTTGCTCCCTTCGCGGTAGCCACCTGATTTGTAAGCTCTGTGTTCTTGTCAACGAGTTCTGTGTTCTTTGCTGTCAGTGTTGCCCTCTCTGCGACCACGCCGTCATATGTGCTCTTTGTGACGTAGTTTGTGTAGTTGCATGGCGTGCATGACGGATTAGTTGCCTGCGCCTTGTATGTGGTAAAGTCTGTGAACAGTGCTGAACCACTTGCGTATCCTAGCCCGCCCAACTGCTTCCAGTTCTTGCCGTCATTCACTGCTGTTGCGAGTGCTGTGCTGATGAACGCGTTTGACGAGTCGTTCGCTGTGCCGTACTCGAATAGCTGTGCGATTGCGGTGTTCCTTAAAGCCCGTAGCTCTGTAAGCTCTGCTGTGCTCCCTGTCTGCCCTTCAAGTGTTGCAATCTGTGCGTTCAAAGTTGCTATCTCGGCGTTCAATGCGGATATCAGTGCGGGATAATCTGTTGTTGTGCCTGTGCTAGTTGTAGTTGTGTACTGTGGAAGGCTGTTCATATCGACCTTGAACCACTTTATAGGTATGTTCAAATCCGGTGTGAACAGCACGTAGGCGTCGTACTTCTTTGGCTCTATCGCCTTCTCATACAACAGAAGTGTCGGTATCTGCTCGCTGTCTATCGCCACCCTTATCGAGCGGTCGTTTATCTTTGTCACTGTGGTCTTGAAGTAATCACTCTTCAGCTCCCCGTCCAATCCGTTTATCACGAGCACGTGTTCAGAGAAATCTCCTATGTACTTGAACTGGTCTATGTATCCCTCGTATGTGATTGTGACGCTCCGTGTGTAATCCAGCTCTGGACTTGTTGGCGTCCATCCTGCCCCGCCTGTCATGTCGAGCGAACTCAAGTCCCATCTCACCTGCATTGGCGTTGCTTTAAAAGTGTCCACTGCTAGGGCTGTATCCCCATTCTTCCTCAAATCCACCTGCAGGTAGTAAGACTTCGGCTCTACCCCGTTAGCCACTGCGTCGGTGTACCCGATTACGAGCGACTTCAATGTTATAGTTACCTCTGTCCTTGCGCTGTTGATGGATATGGTCTTTGTTATGTGCTCGTTGATGAAATTATACGCAAGCGGTGATGTGTTGGTATCCCATGCCACGACCTCAAAGCTATCAAAGTTCCCGAAATTGTAATCGTCCTGCATCTTGAACTTCATCTGAACTGATCCCTTGTAGGCGAGCACGTAGTCACTTGAAGTCCAGAAACCCTTGGTGCCGTTGCCAAATGTAGCACTGACAGAAAAAGCCGACGTGAGGATTATCCCCGCGACCAAAAGTGCTACCAATATATTTTTCTTCATTCAAACCCCTCCTTGATTGTTTAGTCCTCTGCCGGCGGTGTTGCCAATCCCTCGAGCGAATCGACCAACTGCATCCCCCTTTCCGTGAGCGTGCATAGCCGTTCCACCCTGTTCTTTGGATTGATGTCGCTTGATACGTACCCCGACTCTATGAATCGTTTTAATCTTGTCGATACTCGCGTCCTGTTGGTCTTAATCCCCCTGCTAAGGTCGCCTACCGACGTGCGCGGGTGCTTCTTCAAAAACGCCAGCATAAGGTAGTCTATGTGTACGATGTACTTCTCCATACAATCATATTTCTATATGTCTTTTAGTATATAAATGTTTGTGTAAGTGTAACGAAATACACTCTACCGTTATCTTATTATTGTAATGAGAACCATATAATCTTTATCGTTAATTACATTTAAATAGTATCGACTATCAACTATTAGTAAGTATTGTGACTGGGAGTGTCACTTTACTATGAGATATATCTCCCATGCCAGAGAAGGCTTATCTGGCGAAAACTCGGACCAACAAGGTTGAAGGTGGCTGACAGCCCGTTCCTTTCGGGGGTGGTTCCCGATAAAATTCTTGTCCTCACCGGCGACGGTGTGCAAAAAAAGTCAATCCTACGGGATAAGTGCTACGGTCTGGGGGGCATTCGGATTTTTAGAGTACGGATGCTTGAAAAACAAAATCAATTAGGGAGGAAACTCTTATGGCTGGAGGAAAAAAGAAAAAGGGCGATATGTTCTCTACCATTATAGTCGGCGCTATTCTAATCGGTATGGTTATGGTTGGAATAGGCTATGTAGTTGTTCCACAAGTGGGCAAGTACATCGACTTTGGTGGCGACACATACAACACTGGTGGAGGAGGCACTGGTACTGTAACTTTGGCAGACAATCTCTGGGATGCCAGAGGTCAGATTGGCGTGCATGCCCCTGATATTAATATCACTATCGAGGACGCAAGATTCTCAAGCACAGAGGGCGCTACAAATCCAACAACTGATAATATCTACATCTACTGGTTCACCGAGAATCCGCTAACATTGACGCCTGCAGATACATACTACTCAAACTATGACAGATTGGAATACCTAGTGTCCGATGGAAGATACCTTATGGGTTCGTCCGCCGTTCACTGGGGTGCCGTAAATCAGGAAGCTCTTGACACGTCCATATTGACAGCTATCGCAAAGTCACCATCAAACTACAACGAAACTGATGGATTACTTTACGCTCTGCTTTTGGATGACGACTATGTCGAAGGTACACCTGCTACCGCTATAAACGGTTGGCCTGTCGTACTCGAAGTCGACATGAGAACCATACCCGCATATGATGTGCAAGCTACTGCTGACCATCACATTAACTTCGGTAAGACAATGTCTGGTATCAAGCAAGTCTGGCCTGTTGACGCTGGTGGCGCTTCCGGAGCATGGAACACAAAGACAGCCGGTTGGCCTGAAATGGGCGCTGGTTCAGTCACAGTCGGTGCCGGTGGTGCTTCTGATCTTAACAGCACAGCATTGAAGTTCCAGGGTGCAACTATCGCTTTAACTACTGGTGGCGTATTCTTCTGGGAAGACTGCGAACTTGTAGTCAGAATAGATGCAAACAGCACAACACAGAGCTTTAACAAGTTCACAATCGACGACGAGAGAATCAATGATGTCAAGACAGAGCAGATAGGTGGTATCACTTACTACTTCGTCAAAGTGCCAAGAGACAAGGCAGTCGGTGGAACATCGTTCAAGATAAGAGCATACTACGACCAGACCGAGCCCACAACAACTGTTGACTACATGCCAACAATCATGGAATGGTACTCACTCGGCGCACAGATGGCTACATCCGCTAACGCAAGGATTATTGATCTCGACACAACAAACATTACATCAACTGTATACTGTCCTTAAAGAATTTTAAATTTTTTATTTTTTCTTTTTAAATCCAGCAATAAAAGAGCCATTCAAACTATGCAGAAGATAAAAAAGGGAAACATTGGTGGAAAGGCAAAGTATCTCATACCGATTGGTGTATTTGTTATATGCATCTTTGCCGTCCTTCTTAGTGGCAACCATTTTACTTCCTACCAGCTCCCTGTGGAAGGCTACTCGTCAACGTGCGAGAGCTGTGGAAAAACTGCTTATTATTCTGATCAATTCACTTATGATTCTAACTGGGGAACGTACTACCTCGTGAACGGTACTTCCTTCCCCCTTATATTAAAAGTCAATGATATGTTCGACCCGTCCGCGACTACGGATGTCTTCACGGCATACCGAATCACACTGCGGAACAAGAACACCGGGTCGCTTATAAAGGATTTCTCGGGCACGTTCCCGACTGCGGGCTACATGGAGAGCTACCGCATGGAATACTACTACACCGTGACTGGCGAGATCGATGTCGAGGCTACCGTGCTTTTGAGCAGGAACGGCGGTCTTAGCTGGGAGGAGAGCTATTACTATATGACTAACGCCCCCCCTGTTTGGCACTTCCGTCAGACGCAGGTGACTTCAACTGACACAGACAAGGACAACATTCCAGATAACTTGGATGCCTGCCCTTCACAGCCCGAGACCTATAATGGTTATCTTGATAACGACGGTTGCCCTGATACGGTGCCGTCTTCTTCTACCGGGGATTCAAACCCCCCCTCAACACCTTCCGTGCCGGATGATTCCACATCCCCCGTTGATGACGGCTCGGGAGACCCTGCTACCCCTGACGATGGAACTTCGGATACTTCCACACCTGACACACCGACCGATGACGACACATCCCTTATCCCCAAATATGATGAATCAAAGAACATCCCAATCTCATTAGGTACTCCCTGTGCGGAATGGGTTGAAGGTAAGATTGGATTTGTTGCATATCTCTCGGATGATTTAGGGGCTCTTCTAGCCGGCATTCTTACCCCTATGTGTTGGGCGTATAAGATTGTGGCGTACGGCGCCAACCTGCCGATAGTCATGATATTGAACATTATTAATCTATTCAACTACGTGTGTGCATCAAGCTTTGGGATAACTTATGGATATATCATTCCTGTGGCGTTGGTCGCTTTGTTTGTCTTACTGTTGCTAGTCCCCGATGATATTATCTCCTTCTCGATTGCCGTCTTCTTTGCTTATATCTTGGGTACTACGGCGCCCGTTGCCGGAACTCTATCCGTTCTCTCTGCGTTCGGGAGTAGTTTCGCTACCATCGGCACGGCGGGGAATATCTTTGTGCTGGCTAGCAGTGTGCAATTTAGTTCCAAGGCCATCTTCATAGTTCTTATGTTGCTCGCGGGCAAAGAGACTTTCTTCCCGCAAGGCGTGCTTACTGTCCCGTTCGTGTCCTACATTAAACGCGGGGACGATATTATACCTAAAGAAACACAGATGAACGTAAAATACGGCACAGGGATTTCACAACTACGTCATATCGTGGCGGAACTTGTACTGCTGGTGGGTGGATTTATGTGGCTCGAGTGTCATATGGGCATCCCATTGTATACTGCAATGATAAGCCTGATAGACGCACTGCTTCAAGGACTTCAATACTTAGGAGGTATGATGTAGATGGAAACAAATCACACAAAGCTTGGTGTTGGATTAATTCTATCACTCTTTATCGGTGCGGTGCTGTTCTTCGCTGTCACGCCCTACTCAATATGCTTCTCGCAGGGCTGGTCCATGTACGACAAGCTCCCGCCCTACAATCTTAACGTTGTGCAGGATATGACTCACGCTTACCCATTCGGTCTTGCGGATTACACCCCGCCCGAGCTTAATGTCGGCGACACTGTGCTTGCCTACTCGCCCATTACAAATCACCTTATCACGCACGATATAATCGCGGTGAACGGGAATACGTACGAGCTCAAAGGCTACAACAACATGACAAATCCCGTGCCTGACGGCTGGGTGTCAAAGGATCGCATCGTTGCAAAGGTATTGGACTACCCCGTTCTCGGCACTCCGATGTACCTGTCCTTTGCCTTCCTCTTGATAATGATGCCCGTCATGCTGGTGCTGTTGGTGATAAGCCACCTTCACGACACGTTTGAAGCCGAGCACAAATCGCGTGGCAAGGTGTTCTACGAGAACATGATGTCGTTCGCCTTGGGTCTTGTCGTCCTGACGGTGATACTCCAGATGGCTATACAGGCCATGCTACCCCTCGCATGGAGCTTTCAGGAACTATTGGGGATGATAATATGATGATGATTATAAAAATAAAGGAGGTAAATTATGGCAACTAAAGGATTAAGCTCTCTGACAATATTGGCGCCTGCGCTTTTCGCCACCATACTCGCCGTCGGATTTCCGAACGTTACAATGGTGCAGTTCTTCAAGGAAGCCCTGTACTCGGTCACCGTGTTCGGGCTGGTGATGATGAACTTCTTTGTGGATCCGTGGGTCGATGCCGGTCATGTCGGTGCGCCTGGGAAAAGTTCAATTGGGACGGAATTTATTAAGAAGTTCCTGCTGTGCCTCGTCTTCGTGGCTTTCCTTGTCGGTCTTAGGGTCGTCTCGGAAGGAAGCTACACCATACAGGGAATACTCGGTGCAGGATTTCAGGCGATGGTGGGTATTACCATACTCGCCGTGATGGGCTTCGTCACCATACTGATAATGCCAAACACTTCAAACTCGGACTTCTTCATAGCCGGTGCTGTGATAGGTGTTGTCGTGCTGTTCCTTACCGGGAACTGGCAGGATGTGTTCAACTGGAAGCTCTGGGTGCCTGCGCCTGTGGTCGACCTGTTCATATGGTCGCTCAAGATGATAGCAAGGCTCTTCATACAGAGCGGGCAGGAAGTCGTAAGCATAATAAGCTCTTTCGCGTAGGTGTGAATGGTGAACGGGAACAAAAGGTCTTTAGCTTTGGGGATAGTCATGTCCCTATTATTCTTATCAATGTTCGGTAGTGTGGGGTTTGTTAGTGCGGACGACGTTACTGTCACGTTTAGCGGTATTACTAATCCATCAAGCACGCATAAGGCTTACTATTGGTATAGCGCCACTACAACTGCTTGGGGGACAGGCGGGACCGAGTTTGGGGATAATAATTATACTGCTGTTTCGACTTCAAATAATAAGAGATATTGGATAAGGCGTACCGCACGGGAAGCTGTTTACAAATCATTTGATTTTAATATTACTTCTGAACTTGGTACTGCGGTAGATATAACCCAGATTGTTGTTGGATTTGAAGGTTATGGTGTCGATTATGAAAATAGTGGGGGGTCCGACTATGAAACTGTCTTTGCTATATACAAACCTTCTCTCGTTGCGTGGCAGACCGCCAATGGTACTGGTATTTCTGGTACATGGTCTCATTCTACCAATGGAGATGCCCTGCTCACTGCCACTATTACTGAAGCGAATGTGTCGGATTTTATGTCTACTGACGGGATTGTCACATTCACTGCACGGTCTGGATGTCCTGATAATAGTGATGGTGCAACTGCTGACTTATATACGGATAATGTGTATATCAAAATCACTTACACTCCCTCCCTTACCGCCCCTGCCCTGGTCTCCCCTACGTCTGGCGGTACTGGCTACTCAATCACGCCTGACTTTGACTGGAACGTCTCTACTGGCGGTACTTCTCCTTATACCTATGAGATTATGGTCGCTGACAATCTGTCGTTCACCACACCTGATGTCAACGTCACTGGATTATCGGATTCTAATTACTCTTATACTACAGGTCTTACTCCGGCAACGACTTACTACTGGAAGGTAAGGACGCTTGACGCTGGCGGTGCTTACTCGTCTTGGGCTACTACGCAGTCATTCACAACTGCCACTTTCACTTCGCCCACGTTCACGATCCCTACAAGCGGTACTTCCATGACCACTGTCACTCCAACATTCTCGTGGACTGCACCGACCGGCGGTAGCGGTACTTACACCTACGAGCTTCAGGTATCGCTTGCTAACACGTTTGCAACGAACGTTGTTGATGTAACGGGCATTGCAACCACAAGCTACACTATGACGTCAAATCTCACGCCAGACGTCTTCTATGCCAGGATACGCTCAAAGGACGGCCTGAACAACTACTCGGACTGGACTTCGACCGTTTCGTTCACTGCCGTTGCTCCGTCAAGCGGTGGCTCGTCTTCAAGCAGTTCATCGTCAACACAGGAACCGTATGTCCCGCCAACACTCACGACAACAGATAATGACGACGATACGACCGTTGCTCCGTCAAGCGGTGGCTCGGTAACAAACATAATCAATAAGTACATAATCAATCCGGCAAGGACTATCGTCATCAACCCGTTGAAGCAGTTGTGGGATTGGGTCGTCGGGCTTTTCCACGGAAGCTCGCAGGAAACTCTTATCGAGCCTGTTGCAGATGAAGCGGAAAGCGAGTTCAATCGCATAGTAAAAGACATGTCCGAGGACTGGGATGCTTTCTGGTCGGACGTTGAAATATTCATAGAAGATATTAAGGAGGTACTTGGATGTTAGGGGATGTAGTCGCGGTGGTGTTCCTTGTCGGGCTCCTGCTCTTCGGTATCGCGGGCGTGTCCGTTGCTGTTAAGGGTGATTCCACCGATATAATGAACGCCGTTAAGGTGGGCGTCGGTGAAGGTCGTGTTTATAAGTTGTGCGAGGATGTATT
>Ga0302243_1001914_pt1 | contig 12846 bp, 10 predicted proteins | sample AAG_UR_Met_MG_FD_193514 | JGI IMG/M metagenome (GOLD analysis project Ga0302243, IMG submission 193514) | Enriched activated sludge microbial communities from anaerobic digester in WTTP, New Holstein, Wisconsin, United States - AAG_UR_Met | ecosystem: Engineered > Bioreactor > Anaerobic >...
TTCCGAATGTGATTCGATCTTTGATGATGTGAACATCCTAAAAAAAGATCTGGATGGCCTCCTAAACATCATGCAACCCAAGCTGTTTAATGATGTAGGCTGTAAGTCGGTCAGCCCTAGCCTCGATGCAGTCAATGGAGTTTCTATGCATCAAGATCCTTTCCCCCGAAAAATGGCGGACCAAGTTCCGCTCCTTACTGCAGAAAAAAAAGCTATCTGGCAATCGGTCAATGAGAACGTGAGAATCGATGCAATTAGGGCTGAAAGCATTGATACCGCCGACGATATCCAACTTCTGCTCGAGGGCGGAGCGATCACGAGCCGTCCCTGCATCAATACAAGCTCTGAAGAAAGAAGGGGCGATGAAACCAGGTTTCCAGCCGTTGATATGGGCGCTTTTAGCATGCGATCAGAAAGAACCCGGAGGAATTCTCCCGAATTGCCGCCTTCTCCAGGATGGCCTCACCGAATCGAGGAATGTAAGCTCCCTTTGGGGAAAAAGGTGACCGCATCTCTGACAAGCCTCGGTGCAATTGAACGTTGAGGGGGAATTGGATAAGATTGATATCACCGACAAGCCCATTGGTTCATCATGTTCTCCTCCAAGTCCCAAAAATTGGAGAAGCGGATAAAGGAGCTCAACGCTCTAATGGCCGAATATCGAAAGGAACTAGAAGAAGCAGAGAAAGAATACCATCGGCGTAAGATCAGCAAGGAAGAGGTCGATAGGATCGCCCGTAGATGTCAATCCAAGATAGAATCCATTGGTCATAAGATTCGACAATGCCGGGAGGATTTGGATTCCCTGTCCGATTGAAGGTCAAAATTAACAATCCAGATAAAAATAATTTATTTATACCTCGCAAAGACAAGTATATTATCGCCTGTGGAATGGAGAGGGTAGGACCTGCGGATGCATCTCCGCCCGCCTTCATCGGCCTTAACGGTCCGCCGTGCGTGAGCGCAGTGAACAGTTGCGTGATCTCGCTGGTTCCCCCCGCGCCCTATGTGCGATCGGCGGGAGATGAAGGGGTGGTCGCCCGAGGAACTTCTCCATTTTGAGGAATGGGTCGGACCGAAGGTCGCCTTACTCCTCCCCCTCCGCCCAGGCACTTTTGACCTGAACCAATTGACGTTCTAGTTCGATTTTATTATTATAAAGTAAATAATATTCTGGCTTGTGCATTTAACGTGCAAAAAAATAAATACTAGTCAAGGCAATAGTATCTAATGCCCGAGTCGGAAAGGCTGTGGGGAAACCAGGATGGATCCAGCATGATTTGAGGATCATGCCCGTGGGAAAAGGTCCTATCCGCGCGCTCCTTCGGGGGCGGGTTCGCCCATTCGCTTCCTGACTTAAGACGGGAAAGCAGTGTGACGAATGGCGATTGAGACCCTTCGGGGATTCGAAAGCTAGGTAGGACGTCATCGAGATGACGAATCACCCATCTGCAGATGTGTGTTCGCCAAGTAGGGACGAAGTACCTTCGAGCACCGATCTCGGGCACCCTTCTTCATTCCTTTTTATACAATCCTCATTTTTCGTGTATGGCTAAGGAATAGGTTTAAAATACTTCACAGACTTCAGGGTATAATTTCATTTATATCCTAGTAACAGAGGTCTTCACATGTCAGCTGAGGAAGAAAATGTGAGCAAGGCAATGGCGCCAGTGGTGTCCAAGCTGCAAGATGCGATCGGAAGGGAGAACGTCAAGACCAGCAAGATGGAGAGGCTTCTGTACAGTCACGACCTCGCCCCTCTTCCCAGTCTAGCTCAGATCGCTTTCAAGAACCTTCCTGACGTCGTTGTTAGGCCTCACACCACCGAGGACGTCGTCAAGATCGTAAAGATCGCCGCGGAAGAGAAGGTACCGATCACCCCCAGAGGAGCGTCCACATGGGGCCTGGGCGGTTCCACTCCGGTCTTCGGCGGAATTCTCATCGACATGTCCGGCGGCATGAACAAGATACTCAAGGTCGACAAGGAGAACCTCTGCGTCAAGGCACAGGCCGGATGCACCTGGAAGCAGGTCATGGAGGCCGCCGAGGAGAATGGCATGATGCTTGGAGGATACCCAAGCTCCTTCCCCTCGGCCACCCTGGGCGGATGGATATCCGTCAACGGTGTCGGCATGGGCTCCATGAAGTATGGGACCAGCGGAGACCTGGTCCGCAACATGGAGGTAGTCATGCCTAACGGCACCTTGGTGGAGACCGGGTACGACCTCATCGTGGACAACGAGACCGGTTACAACCTCAACCGCCTGATCGTAGGCGCCGAGGGCACCCTCGCCCACATCTGCACCGTCACCTTCAAGCTGGAACCCGCTCCGGAGGTAATGAGGTCCCTCACCTACGCCTTCCCGACCCTGAAGGAGGCCGGAAAGCCGATGATGGACATCCTTCGCTCTCGCGTAAGGCCATTGCATCTCGGCTTCAGCGACCCCAACCACTTCGAGCTTCTCCGCAAGGCAGGCAAGCACGCCATCGAGGACGGCGCCGTGCTCAACGTCCAGCTGGAGGGAGACAAGGAGATCGTGGCCTGGGAGGAGAAGAAGATCGACGAGATCATGGCCAAATACAACGGCAAGAAGCTCTCCGACGAGGTTGCGATCCATGAGTGGGACGAGCGCTGCTACGAGTACCGGTGCCGCGAGGTCGGGATAGGAAGCATTCCCGGAGAGGTCGTGGTCCCCGTCAACAAGTTCGAGGAAGTGGTGGACTATTGCTATGGCCTTCACAAGGAGCTGAGGCTGACCGGAGCCATCATTGGTTCCGTAGTTGATCGCAACACGGTCATGTTCATGCCCTATTACCTGTTCAACCCGGACGATCTGCCCCAGATGACCGCCTTCGGGTTCAACGCCAAGCTGGCCAACTATTCGTTGACCATCGGGGGCCGCCCGCTAGGTTTCGGCGCCTTCTTCGCCTCCAACCTGGACCCCATTCGGGGAACTGGCGCCAAGTACATCAGGGACATCAAGAAGCTCATCGACCCGGACGACATCATGAACCCCGGAAAGCTGACCGGCACCACCCTGCGCTACGGCATCAGGATCCCGCCGGCCCTGTTCAATGTGGGCATGGGCGCCATGGGCATCATCAAGAAGATCGTCCCCACCGAAGGCACCGTGGCCGACCGTCAGGAGGCCTACGCCCAGGAGCGGGCCAACAGGGAGCGCGACGGCAGGCACAAGAGCCACTGAAACTCCAACACGGGCCACCGGCCCGTTACTACCTTTCCTTTTCCTATAAAAAATATGGCCAGAAGATGTTTATCTAGTTCTTGGCGTACTTTTCAGGGTTCGCATCGAACTTCTTCTTGCAGCCTGGGGCGCAGAAGTAGTACTTCTTGCCCTTGTGCTCGGAGGTCCACTTCGCGCTCTTCTCATCGACCTCCATCTTGCAGATCGGGTCTATCGCCGTTCACTCACCTCCCTTTCTCTTTATCTCGGGCGTATAGCGTTTCAGCAGCGCGGCGTTAGAAACGACGGACACGGACGAGAACGCCATAGCGCCGGCCGCGATTATCGGTGACAGAAGAACACCAAGGAACGGATACAGCACGCCCGCGGCCACTGGTATGCCCGCCGTGTTGTAACCGAAGGCCCAGAACAGGTTCTGCCTGATCTTGCGCATGGTCTGCCTGCTCAGCTGGATCGCAGCAACCGCGTCGCGCGGATCGTCCTTGATGAGCACGATGTCCCCGGCCTCGACCGCAACGTCCGTCCCGGAGCCGATGGCCATTCCCACGTCCGCCTGAACCAGGGCCGGAGCGTCATTTATCCCGTCGCCGACCATCGCCACTATGCGTCCGTCGGACTGCAGGCGGGCCACCTCCTTGGCCTTGTCGCCAGGTAGCACCTCCGCCAGCACCTTTACTATGCCAAGCTTCTTCGCTATCGCTTCAGCGGTGCGCCGGTTGTCTCCGGTGATCATGACCACCTCGATGTCCATGCGCTTCAGTTCCGCCACCGCTTCGGCCGAGGTTGGCTTAAGGACGTCCGCGATGCCAATGGCACCGCAAAGTCTTCCATCCATTATGACCAGGACGGCGGTCATGCCCCGCTCTTCCAGAGCGACCACCTCGTTCTCCCGATCGCCTAGCGGCATCCCCATCTCCTCCAAGAGCCCGCGGTTGCCTACCACGATGTTCCGGCCCTTTACGGAAGCCTTCACGCCCTTGCCGGCCAACCCCTCGAAGTCGGTGATCTCGGACAGCTCCAGGCCGTCCGCCCTGGCCTTGCGGACGATCGCCTCACCCAGGGGATGCTCCGAACCTACCTCGGCGCTTGCCACCAGCGAGAGCATGTCCGGGCAGGAATCGTCGAATGAGATTATCTCCACCACCTCCGGGCGGCCTTCGGTGAGCGTCCCGGTCTTGTCGAAGACCACGGTGTTCACCGTTCCCGCCACCTCCAGAGAATCCCCTCCTTTGATCAGTATCCCGTTCTCCGCACCCTTGCCGGTGCCGACCATGATGGCGGTGGGCGTCGCCAATCCCAGGGCGCACGGGCACGCGATCACCAGCACGGTGATGAATATGGTGAGCGAGAAGGTGAAGGCCGGTTCGTCGGAAGCGAAAGCCTGGACCCCTAGGAAGTACCAGGCGAGGAAGGCCACTAGGGCGATGCTTATCACCGTCGGAACGAATATCGCCGAAACGCGATCGGCCAGCCTCTGAATGGGAGCTTTGGCCACCTGGGCATCCTCCACCAGCTTCACGATCTGGGCCAGCGCGGTGTCCTTTCCTACTTTGCTCGCCCGTACCCGCAGAAGACCGTTCCCGTTGATGGTGGCCCCGATGACGTTGGAGCCCTCCTCCTTGCTCACCGGAAGACTTTCCCCGGTGATGATGCTCTCGTCGACCGACGAACGACCGTCGACCACCACGCCGTCGGTGGGAATCTTTTCGCCCGGACGAACGATCATCATGTCCCCCACGTCCAGATCATCCACCGCCATCTCCACTTCCTGTCCGTCGCGGACCACCCGGGCGGTCTTGGCCTGAAGTCCCATGAGGCGCTTGATGGCCTCCGACGTGCTGCCCTTGGCCTTGGCCTCCAGATATTTACCGAACAGTATGAGCGCGATGATCATGGCCGAACTGTCGAAGTAAACGTGTTCCAGGGTCACCAGCCCAGGGGCGAAGATCACAGCCACGCTGTAGAAGTAGGCTGCGGAGGTTCCGACCGCGATCAGAGTATCCATGTTGGCGCTGCGGTTGCGCAATGCCTTGTAAGCGCCGATATAGAACTGGTACCCGGCGATGAACTGAACCGGCGTGGCCAGGGCGAACAAGATGAGGTTGCCCCATTCCATGAGGAAATGATGCCAGAGGTCGGTGAGGTCCATGATCAACATGATGACCATGGTGGGTACCGCCAGGGCCAGGGAGAGCAGCAGGAGACGCTTCTGGCGCAGGGTCTCCTTCTCCCTCATCTCCTTCTCCAGGTCCAGGGTCAGGGCCTCGATGACCTCGTAACCCGCGTCGACGACCGCCTTCTTGATCTGGGCCACGCGGACTCTCTGAGGATCGTAACGAACCGTTAACTTCTCGGTGACCAGGTTGACCGAGACCGACAGGACTCCGTCAAGCTCCCCCACCGCCTCCTCCACGGTATTGACGCAGGAGGCGCAGCTCATACCCCCTATGGACACGGTGAGCTCGTTCAATACCACGCCGTACCCGGCGTCCTCCACGGCCTTGCGCATCTTGGCCAGGTCGACCTTGTCAGGATCGAAGGTCACCGACGCCCTCTCCGTGGCCATGTTCACGTCGGCCTGCAGAACGCCCTCGAGCTCGTTCAAGGAATCGGCTATTGTGCCCGCGCAGGTGGCGCAGGTCATCCCCGTGACCGGGAACGACGCGCTCTTCCGCTTGGTCTCGGAACCCTTCACCTGCTCTCCGCTCATCAGGTGCTCTACCCAGATATCGGGTCAAAAAGGTTTTGACAGAACTATCGTGTCGCTATTACGTCGATCTCCACCGCCGCTCCCTTGGGCAGGGCGGACACTTGGATAGCGGTCCGCGCAGGATACGGAGGTACAAAGAACTGGGCGTAGACCTTGTTCATATCCGAGAAGTGGGAGAGGTCCGTGAGGTACACGGTCACCTTGAGCGCCTGGTGCAGGGAGCTCCCCGCCCCTTCGAGCACGGCTTCGAGGTTCTTCAGCGCCTGTCGGGTCTGTTCGACGGCTCCAACGGCAAGAGCACCGGTGGCCGGGTCGAGTCCAAGTTGCCCGGAACAGAACACCAGGTCGCCGTGGACCACGGCCTGGGAGTATGGTCCGATGGGGGACGGAGCCTCATCCACCCTGATCTCTTTCATTCCTGCCCCTCCAGGAGCCGGGGCAGTTCGGCCACGCTGTCCATGATCACATCCGGTCTAAGCGGTTTCCACATATCCTCAGAGAACGACCCGGTGAGCACCGCTGCGAAAGGGCTGCCCGCACCCTGCGCGCAGAGCAGGTCGGTATCGTGGTCGCCGACGAAAAGGCAATCGCCTCCCTTCAGGCCCAGGGCATGGTATACCCTCCGTAACGCCAGGGGGTTCGGTTTGGCCTCGGTGAGCGGATGATCGTCCCGGCAAAGGACTATCTCGAAATCATCATCCAGTCCTGCAGCGGAAAGCGCCTTCTCGGTATAGGCCCGGCTCCCCCTGGTCAGGACGGCGGTTCGGATGCCCCTGGTCCGGAGATATCTCAGGGTATCGGCAGTTCCAGGTATCTCCCTGGACTCATCGACCCGGGCCATCTCCACTTCCAGCGATACCCGGTTCAGGTCCTTCTCCAAAGCGTCCGCCCATCCCTCATGGCTATGGACCTTGAAGTAGGAATAAGCGCGTACGATGCTCTCGTTCACCTTTCCGCTGGGATCCAGGATGTCCCTGGGCAATCCATGCTGCAGAAGCGTCTCAGCCACACCCTGGTTCATTTTATGGAAATCTATGGTGGTTCGGATGAGCGTGCCGTCCATGTCGAAAATTACCGCTCGCACTCCATTATGACGAAGGCCGTTGAGTATGATAGGGCACATGGTCGGAGAGCATCAGGTAACGTTGATAATTAATTGTTTTGTCCACTAGGAGCACGTTGAAAAAAAGGCATGTCCAGCATCTATAATTTATCGTCGTTCCCGATTGTAAATATAAAAGCTTATTGGTAGCATGCTCAAATACCCATTTTATATGCACAAGTCGAAACAGGTCGCATAATAAAACTTAGGTGTTACAGATGATGGTGAGGAACAAAGTATTGATTGGGGTGGCGGCCCTGTTCATCGTATCCGCCTGTGCTCTGCTACTGGGAACCTCGGTCGGCCTGATGACCAATATACAGGCGATCCCGTTCATCGACCCGCATGCCATTCCGTTCATCGATCCCCACGCGATCCCGTTCATCGACCCGCATGCCATTCCGTTCATCGATCCCCACGCGATCCCGTTCATCGACCCTCACGCGGTCTCGATCTAAGGTCGCTAAAATGTGCGCCTGAAGCGCACAACCCTTCTCTATTCTCTCTTACCTTCTCCAATAATTTCTGATGACCGATCCGGGTGGCGACCACGTATGCTTCGTCAAGCAGTTCCATGGCTTCTTGAACTTCGCCGTTGTGAACGAATATCTCAGCAACTTCTATCAGCCACTGGCCAAGTCGCGAGGGCATGTCGATCTCCCTGAGTATCTCCAGGGACCTTTCGAAATAAGGGTGGGCCTCGCTCCATTGTTTGCGCCCAGTGTATATATATCCCTTATGAAAGAGCAGCGTGGAGGTCATTAGGGGGTCGTTCAGCTTAGCGGCGATGAGCAGACATCTATCGACAAGTTCCTCAGCTCCGTCGAGGTCCTCCTGGGTCAACTTGCATCCCGCCAGGTTCGATAGGGCGTATCCCATGGTATTGAGGTCCCCCACCGCGTTGGCCAGTTCGATCGACCTTTCCAGATAGCTTTCTCCCTCGCCGTTCCGGTTCAGGGTGCAGAGGTCGTTGCCTATGCTGATGCACGCTTTGGCCATCATGGTGGTGTCACCCCTCCGTTCCAGTATCGACAGTGCCTGCTTCTTCAGGATTATGGCCTTCTCATATTCCCGCATGGTCGACTGCGCTCTTCCCAGGCCGTAGAGGGCCTTGCCCAACGCCAGGTCGTCAGATAGTTCGGTGGCAATGTCCTTGGCCTTCTGAAACAGGTTCAGGGCCTCGGTGTTCATACCACGGCGTTCCATCACCCCTCCCATATCATACAGTATATCGGCAGCGGTGGTCTGGTCTCCGGTGCGCGTAGCTATGTCCAGCGCCTCTTGGAGCAGGGACGACGCCCTCTCATAATCGGCCCGGTTCAGGCAGATTACGCCAATCATCCTTGCTACCTCGCTCAACACCCGGCTGTCGATCCGGTCAGGGGAGGCTGCCCGCAGGGACCTCAGCACTTCCAGCGCCCTGTCCCACTCCCCCTGCAGATAGAGCACCTCTCCCTGCAGGAGGCTGATCTCCACAATGTCCTTGAGATCCGTCCCGTCCATGTCCCGCACCAATCGGTCCAGGAGAGGGGCGAACTGCGTGGCGTAGCCCTTGTTTATGATGGAGCGTCCGTCACCAGCGGCGATGGATATGGCCGTCTGAATGTCCCCGGCCATTAGCGAATGGTACAATCCCTCCACCCGAGCCGGGGCGGAGCCGTCCTGCAAATAGTAACGGGCGGCCGCCCGATGGTAAACCCTTCTCTGCCTGGGCGTCAAGCGCGACAGCGAGAACTCCCTGAGCAGATCGTGCATTCCTATCAGCTGACCGACCGATTCATAGATGATCGATTTGGACAACAGGGAATCGACCGCCTCGAAGCTGACGGCGTAGTCGGTCCCTTCAAGCTCGACCTTGTCCATTCCAGCGGCCAGGTGGATCTCTTCCTCCATTATGAAGAACGCATCTATGAGCACCGGATACCGGAATACAGCGGCGATGCTCATTATCTTCCGTTCGGCGACCCCCAGCCTTGCAAAGACCTCCTGCTCGATGAATATGCGAATGTTCTTTCCCAGAGCCAGCTTGGGATCGTCGATCAGCTCCAGGAACAGCGGGTGCCCGCTGGTGACCCGGAACACCTCCTCCACGTCCGCCGGGGATAGCCCGCGCGAGCGCATCATCTGTCCGCTGCTGTCCCGGTCAAGCCCTTCCAGGTTGAGCTCTTCCACCAGCCCTCGGAACACGACGCTGCGGGAATAGAACGTTGGAAGTTCCCGGGCGGTGCACACCGCCCTCACATGTTCCAGGCCTTCCATGATGGTCAGCAAGGCTCCCAGGAACTCCAGAACGGAAGGCTCGGCCTTGTGCACATCGTCGAATATTAAAAGCACGGAAAGGTCCTTAAGGTCCGTCTCCAGGATATGCGTGGCCTCCCCCACCTGAGGGGCCTCCGTCTGGTTAAGGTACCACTCGAGGTTCCTGCGCCCCATCTGTGAAAGGAACTCGGCCAAGGGCCGGAGCAGCGCCTTCAGATTGGCCCATTCGTGCACCTTGTACCAGAAGACATTTGCGTTCTCCCGCACCATCTGGGCGAACTTAGCCAGCAAGGTCGTCTTTCCTATGCCAGGGATGCCATTGATGACCACCATGCGTTTTGTCTCTGATGTGAGCAGATCGGACAGCAACCCGATCTCCCTCTCCCTTCCATAAAAGGCGCGAACGGCCGGCTTCTTGTCCGTGAAGTCCACATACCTCCGTTCCTCGCGCATGCGGTTCTCATGAAAGCTGCGGCAGTCTATGCTTCCCTGCACGATGCCGTTCACAAGCTCCAGCAGGTCATAGCGCTTCGGCAAGTAATTACCAAGACGGCCGATCTCATCCTTGACACGCTGTCCCTGCAGGTCGATGATGTCCACCATGGTGGACTCCAGGTCCTGCTTGATTGCCTTCGCCTTCTCAGAACCCTTGGCGCTCAGGAAGTATACCTTACGCACGCTAGGCAATCCCTTGACATGACGGGTGAAGGTGTCGACCATCCCCTCCTTACTCATTTCCGCCAAGACCTTGGCCACGTTGTTGCGGCCGACGTCCACCGCCTTGGCCACGCCCTCCTGGGTGACGCTCTTCGGGGAATCGGAATCCATGACGAAGCGCTGTTGGAACAGGAGATGCAGGAGCACCCTCTCCTTCACGGTCAGCATGGCGCGCCCTGGGGTGTGGTTCACGAGGAAAAATCACTTTCCCATATCAATAGTCTTCCACCCGCCATGCTCTCCCTGATTCTCACCGCTCGAATGTAGCATGCTCAAATCTCCTTTAAATACCGTTAAAACGAAGATTAGGTACAAGCAACGGAGGAATACTGAATGACAGGAACTATGGATGCCAAAGTCTCTCTCCTGATGGAAGGCTACCCGCGCAACGGGTTCACGGTCTTCTCGAACTACCTAGGCAAGGACCAGGGCGTGTGCATAACACGGCTGCACCCCGAGTACGTGGTCGAGAAGTACGGGTTGAAGAACTCCCGCTTTCACTGGCTCAGCGGGGTGAAGCAGCAGGGAACGCTCTCACCTAAGAACGTCTCGGCGCTGGTCAAGCAGGTCAGGGGCGAGATCAAGGACGGACAGCGCAAGTTCTTCCTGGACGGTCTCGAGTACCTTCTGCTCTGGAACGACATGAACGGCATAGTGGCCTCGCTGAAGGAGATCGAGAAGGATATGGAGAAGGCCGAGGCGAGCATGATCGTGTCCATCGACCCGCTCACCTTCGAGGAGAAGGACCTCAGAAAGCTGAAGGAATCCTTTCCCGAGCTTTCAGCCGAGATCAGTGCAGGATCTCCGCAAATCGGCGCAGACGAGCCAGCTGGCAAGGGTCGAATAGACGCGGATCTACTGGTATCAAGAGGATTGACCGCGACGCCATGACCACGTCGTTCAATTCCTCCAAGAATATGTTCAGCGTCCGGAAATCGGTGAAGAGCGAGATGTACTCCAAGCCATCCAGGACAGCCGCGGCGTTCCTCCGGGAGGAGACGAAATCGGTTATCTCCTCCACTATTTTTTCCAAGTGATCTGGTGACAATCGCGGGCTGGTGCCCGTTTCGCTCAACCAGACGCCCCTGATCTCCTGCAACGGATAGCGTTCGTGGAGCAGGTCCGGGTGCATCCTGCTCACGCAGATGATCTCCTTCCCGGCAGAAGCAAGGCCGTTTATGAGCGAGAGGGTCTTGTCCATTCGCTCGTTTATGACCATGTAGATGCGTCCATGGTCAAGGCTGAAAAGACCGTAGTCTGAACGTACGTCGATGGAGTAGAACTTACCACTGAGATCGAGATCGGCGTTCATACGATCAAACCGGCGCACTTCCCTCGCGCTTTTAGGGATATTGCGGAGGAGGATAAATAATGATATTCGAAAAGAAACAAAAATATTAAAATAGTTGAAGGGGGGCGGAGCCCCCGGGGTTTCAGACCATCTTCCCGCTGAGGTACTTCTCGTAGGCGGCCATGTCCAGCAGCCCGTGCCCGGACAGGTTGAAGACGATGACCTTCTCCTCGTTCTTACGCTTCGCTTCCATGGCCAGGTCTATGGCTGCGGCAATGGCGTGGGTGCTCTCCGGTGCAGGTATTATGCCCTCCGCGTTGGCGAACTTCAGCCCGGCCGCGAAGGTGGCGTCCTGTTCCACGGCGACGGCGCGCACATATCCCAGGTCCTTCATGAGGGAGACCGTGGGCGCCATTCCATGGTACCTTAGGCCACCGGCGTGGATGGGCGAGGGCATGAAGTCGTGGCCCAGGGTGTACATCTTCAGGAGTGGGGTCATCCCGGCGGTGTCGCCGAAGTCGTATCGGTAATCGCCCTTGCTCAGAGACGGTACCGACACCGGCTCAGCAGCCACGAAGTCCGTGTCTATCTTACCCTTTATCTTCTTGGCCAGCATGGGGAAGGCGAACCCGGCGAAGTTGCTGCCGCCGCCCACGCAAGCGATCATGTGGTCCGGGACCACATCGGCCATCTCCAGCTGAGTGATCAGCTCCTGGCCTATGACGGTCTGATGCAACATCACATGGTTCAGCACGCTGCCCAGGCTGTACTTGGTGTTCTTCTCCTGCACCGCCATCTCGATGGCCTCGCTTATGGCGATACCCAGGGAACCGGGGTTATCAGGGTCCTTGGCCAGCAGCTCGCGCCCATACTTGGTCTCCTTGCTCGGCGAGGCGTACACCTTGGCCCCGTAGGTCTCCATGGCGTAGCGGCGATAGGGCTTGGAGTCGTGCGAGACGCGGACCATGAACACCTTGCAGCTCATGTCGAACAATGAGCATGCCAGGGCCAGGGACATTCCCCACTGGCCGGCACCGGTCTCGGTGGTGATATGCTCCGTCCCGGCCTTCATGTTGTAGTAGGCCTGGGGCAGCGCGGTGTTCGGCTTATGCGAACCGCAGGGGCTAAGGTCCTCGCGCTTGTAGAAGATCTTGGCCGGCGTCTTGAGCATCTTCTCCAACCTGACCGCCCTCACCAACGGGGAGGGCCGGTTCAACATGACATAGGCATCCCGCAGTTCTTCGGGGATGTCGATATAACGGTCCTGGGACATTTCCTGGGCGATAAGGTTCTTGGGGAAGATCGCCTCCAGGGCCTTGGGGTCCATCGGTTCGTTGGTGGCCGGGTTGAGCGGCGGGGGCAGTGGGACCGGGGAATCGGCGGCTAGGTTGTACCAGTGCTTGGGGATATCGTCAATGCCTAGTGTGAACTTCACGTCATGTCTCATGAAGGATGCAGAAGTTGAAGTTTATATATATCATTTATGGTGTATGATGAACAAATATATACAATATAGAACAGAAGATTAGTTTTTTATTTATTCATTATTCGTCGTTGGACG
>Ga0302243_1001926_pt1 | contig 12800 bp, 12 predicted proteins | sample AAG_UR_Met_MG_FD_193514 | JGI IMG/M metagenome (GOLD analysis project Ga0302243, IMG submission 193514) | Enriched activated sludge microbial communities from anaerobic digester in WTTP, New Holstein, Wisconsin, United States - AAG_UR_Met | ecosystem: Engineered > Bioreactor > Anaerobic >...
CGCTTTCGGCGGGATAAAAGTGCTCACTTTCGGCGGGATAAAAGTGCTCACTTTCGGCGGGATAAAAGTGCTCACTTTCGGCGGGATAAAAGTGCTCACTTTCGGCGGGATAAAAGTGCTCACCTGCTAACCTTCACGCACGCGCTTGAGGGTAGTGGCAATGCTGAAGATGGAGGACTTTCTCGTGATACGTGACTTACATCACCAAGGACTGAACATCAGTCAAATTGCCCGGGAAACCAGGTTCAACCGGAGAACGATACGGCGTCGCCTCGAAGCAGAGGTTCCGTCGATGCCGCAGAAACGAGCCCGGAAACCGGGTAAGCTTGCTGACTACACTGAATATATCCAGCGCCGGATCACTGACTATCCATTACGTGCAACCCGGATCTACCGTGAGATTCAGGAGATGGGTTATACCGGGAAGTACACGATCGTCAAAGACTAGATCCGGTCGATCCGGCCTCCGGAGGGTACCTCAGCGGTCTTCCGGTTCGAAACGCACCCCGGTGTCCAGGCACAGGTGGACTGGGCGGATTGCAGCTATCTGGCCATCGACGGGAAACAAAAGACCGTGTACTGCTTCAGCATAATTCTCGGGTATTCCCGGATGCGCTTCATGGAGTTCACGCTCGCGACCGATGTCTCCACCCTCATCGCGTGCCACCTCCATGCGTTCGACTACTTTGGCGGCTATACCGAGGAGATCCTGTATGACAACATCAAAACGGTGATCCTCAAACAGGCAATCCGTTCCGGCGACCACCAGTGGAATGCGAAATTTGAGGACTTTTTCACCCATTTCGGGTTCATCCCCCGAGTATGCAAACCCTACTGCCCCCAGACCAAAGAGAAAATCGAGAACTCCATCGGGTTCATGAAGCGCGACTTTCTCCTGGACCGCCGGATGGACGTCCGGATCGGCACCGAAGTCATCTGTACACACCTGGTTGTTCCTGGCCATGGTCGTGTCATCCGGGAGAAGGAGCACTTCGCGGGTCTTCTTGCGGAGGCTATGTGATGCAACGCTCACCAGAGGAAGACCTCACGACCTCTCTTTACGATGGTTACTCCAGAGGTAGACCACCGATCGCTTGCGGTGTATCCTGGATTCCCGGAACTCATAACGTGCCATGTTCAAAGCGGTTGCATTTCACCTGAAATTCAAAACAGAATGAGTTTTATTGAGAGGTATAATCATGCTCGTTATGTGTGAGGTCATCCCAATATTCTCGCGATCATGACGCTGCATGCCCGGTGAATCAACCCCATGAACGAGCGTTCATATCGCTCGTACCGTGGAACGATCTTCTTAAACGCTTCAATCCAGCTGAAGAACCGCTCTACTGCACTGCGCTTCTTGTAGAGTTCAGGATCAAACCAGAATGGCCTCCCGCGTTTCGGCTGTTTCCGGGATCTCTGGTTGACCGGGATATTGGTCTTGATTCCTCGTTTCCGGTTGTACTGGCGAATTCCCCGGGCATCATAGGCCGCATCTGCGGAGATAATGATGGGACGATCCGGCACCTCGGGAATCTCAAATGCTTCGAGGGTTGGCTCATAGGGCCGGGAATCATGGACATTTGCTGGTGCAACCGTGCAGGCAAGGGGGAGCCCGTTCCGATCGACCAGCGCACTCAGTTTGTTCCCGTTTACCTTTTTATAGCCATCATAGCCGGTCGATCCCCGCATTTCGCCGGGATGTCCTTGGTATCCGTCGCACAATGCGAGAGATCGATTTTTTTGATCTCGTACCCGGATCGGAGCAGGTCGAGGAAGATCGCCTGGTACACTCCTTTCTCGCAGAGTTCGAGGTGGTATCGGTGAACCGTTGATTTAGTATCATAGTTCGCTGGTACATCGAGCCAGGTGCATCCGGTAGTGAGAACGTACAGGATGCCGTTGAACACAGGGGAACGTTTTATCGTTCTCCTGTTAGGAAAATCGAAGATTTTCCGTGGCCCGCGGGGGTCACACCGTGGGCGGCCAATGTGCGGCTTCGTTGGTGGGAGGTATTTCTGAACAATCTCCCAGAGGTCATCGTCAATTTCCCGGAATACCATGATCTCCGATTTTATTTGAGGGGCCTTATATTTTTAGGATCACCTCTGTAACACATAACGAGGTGCAAATCTATCGCTTTGACTTTGAGGAGTGATTGGGATTTAGAGGATGATAATGATGCGGATTGATCAGGCTCGTTATGTATTACCGGGAATCCAGGGTGTATGATGCGTTCGCCGACGAGGTGCACCCATGAACGCGTTGATCTATGAACGGGTGCATGAGAACCTGAAACGGTTGAAATTAACCACCATCGACGAATATCTCGATAATTATCTTGAAATCGCGGCTAACGAGGAACGGTCGACGCTGGAGGTCCTCGACTACCTGCTGGAACAGGAGGTAAAGAGCAAGGAAGACCATGCCCGTGAGTTCCGGATGCGGTTAGCCGGATTCCCGATGGAGAAACGGCTGGAGGACTTCGACATGAGTTTTCAGCCCTCGCTCGCTCCGGCGGTGATCCGGGATCTCGCCTCGCTCCGGTTTATCCATCATGCCGAGAACGTGGTGTTTCTGGGACCGCCGGGAGTGGGGAAGACGCATCTCGCTCTCGCATTGGGCCACGAGGCGGTGAAACAGGGATTCCGGGTGCAGTATGCAAATGCCTCGAAGCTGATTGAACGGCTGATGAAGGCCAACCGGGAGAACAAACTCGACGAGCGGATCAAGGCTCTTACGAAGTTTCATTTGCTGATCATCGACGAAATGGGATATTTGCCGTTCAACAGCGAAGGCGCTCACTGTTTCTTTCAGTTGATCTCCCGGCGGTACGAGAAGTCCTCAACGATCTTCACGTCAAACAAGTCCTACGGCGAATGGGGAGAAATTTTCGGCGATCATATCATCGCTGCTGCGGTGCTAGACAGGATTTTACACCACTGTACGACCCTGAACATCAAGGGGGATAGTTACCGGCTCAAGGAGCGACGAAGGCAGGGCATCATCCCGCACGGATAAATCGAGTGGAAAAACGAAGACCTTATGCAGGGGAAGTGAGCACTATTGTACCGCCACTATTGAGCACTTTCATTCCGCCATTGACACACTGGATGGCTAGAGCGCGCGTGTGGGCACCCCGTAGGGAACCCTGACAATCGACTTGCCGCGAAATCGCAGAAACGTATTGTAGTTGGGGTACGGTGGTAAACATTGGCTTTCTGAGCGCGCTGATTGGGACCATCTCCCTGCCATAGAGTGCATACCTGCTGACCGGTATCCCAGTGGTTGATGTACGGTGGTGCTTTCACCTCAGTTTCCGGCGCCGGGAAAATCGCCGTCCAGGGATCTCCTCTTTTCGCGCGGTACTTCCAATGCAACCTCTCATTCGCGAACAGATCATGGGTACCGGGGTGGTCACCAAGCGTTTTTCGGTATATCCCATCTTGGATTACCGTGCAAGTGTCCTGCTCATTCCTATCAGATAATGGCAAGCAGGCGCACTGGGCGTAAATGATAGCATTTAATACTTTTGGATTGCTATTGGAGGATATGGAACGACCAAAGAAAATATCATTCATCTTTGGGGCTCTTATTCTTCTCTCCGCTGTTCTTGCGGTGCCGGTGGCTGCAAAGATCGTCACCTCCACTGAAGCGATCTTTGATGCCGATGGAACGACTGGGGAATTCGGTGAAGAGATCCTTGTCAGGATCACGATCAAACCCGGCGACGCCGAGATCCGTGACCTACAGATCGATGTATCCGAGCGAGACGCCCTGATCGACGATGCAACGTTTAAGCACACCATCATTCCCACGGGTGCTCCGGTGAACGTGGAGAGGAACGGGCATACCTTCCAATGCGACCGGCTTGCTGCGGGAGAATCGATTGTCCTCTCCTTCAATGCGTATCCAAAGACGCTGGTACAGGACAAACTGACAGTTACGGATGTCACGTACTCGTACATCCAGCAAGGAGATACTGTCTCCGGGAAGGATACGATCTCCGTGGATACCAGCGGTTCGATCTGGTTCCAGTATCTCACCGCCCGCGAAAATGCAACAGTGTCGTGGACGCTATACGCGGGTATCTTACTGATTATTCTCGCTATTACTTTGTTCGGCTACCAGTTATCCCAGAAGAAGAAGCTGCAATCAGTAGCCGATTCTGAACGGAAAAAGATGTACGCCTTACTGGAAGACGTGTCACGGAAGCTCGACCTGGTACAGGATAATCCAAGCGTACGGGACGATCTGAAGAAACGGATTGACCGAGAACTCAGGTCGCAGGAGCCAGTCGAGACTCCAAAAATTTCGATTCGGGGGAGCAAACCAGACTCAGGCCAGAAAAAGAAATCAAGATTTAATTAAGGATGGTGAACAGCAATGCAGGTACCAACACTGGTTATCGGAGCTGGAATGGGCGGGATCAGGGTTATCCAGACGCTCGCTGATATGGCCCGGCAAAACGACGATCTCGAGTACTACCGGTTTATTGCGATTGACTCAAGTGAGAAGGATCTCAAGGACCGGATCAAAGACCGAAGCATTATCTCTACGATTGCGATCACTGAAACCGGTCTCGACATCGAGGGTTACATACGGGAGTGTCCATACCTCCCGGACGGTTCGAAGGCAAAGGGCGTCGGTGCAGTGCGTGACAGGGCATATGCCCGGTTTCTGCTCGACATCAACATGGTAAAAGTCAACCAGGCCGTTTCCGATGCTCTAGGCCAACTCCGCGATCTCTGGAAAAAGCAGGGGACGACCGGGACACCAGAAGTCCTCATCTGGCTTGTCCACAGCCTCGGAGGCGGTACCGGGAGCGGGAGTTTCCCGACGCTGGCCGTGACTATCTCCCAACTAGCTAAGAACATTCTCGGCGATGTCGGGATCAAAACATATATTTATGGTGTCGGCATTCTCCCATCGGCTTCGAACATTCAGGACATCTCGTTCGCAACCTTCGATAGGAAATTCTTGGCCAACTCCTATGCGGCATTGACTGAACTGAACCTGCTTGCCGATCCAAAGGGCCTATCCCTGTCGCGACTTGCTCCCTCAGGAGGTCGGACTGATATTTCAATCTCCGAACGGCCTTTCAACAGGTACTTTCTCTTCGGTCTGAACGAAGATCAGATCTCGAAGATGAAAGACGATGAAGCCGATGAGGTCGAAGAGTACCTTAAAAGCAGCAACAAAATTATCGCCAGTATGATGTATGCTCTCCCCCACTATCAGGGCGGGTTGGAGAATCTCTGGCACTATGTGAAAAGTCCCTTCATCACCTTCAGCGAAAGCGAACTATCCGTTCCACTTACTGCTACGATGAAACTTGCGGAGGAGAACGACCGTCTGGGCAGGCCGCTTGATGCAGACGATGAGAGGAAGCTGACTGACCGGGCCAGAATGCTGGTCGATTTTTCGGCAGAGGAGGGAAGTGAAAAACTTCTGGAGACAGCCTGCCGCTCAGTTCTTGCAAACCATGGGCTGCGGGGACTCGGCTATTTTATCGGGAAACTGCAGAATGAATTTACCAAGGCCGAGAACTCGCGACGGACAGCGTTCGAAGAAGAGGTGTCTGGCATATGGGAAGAACTTGAAGCCACAGAGTGGGCAGAAGATGACATCAAGAATTCCTCTTATTTGACCGCGTCGAATGACCGGTACGACAAGATCTTCAAGCTCATCGGGGCCAGGATTGAGGACAACCAGCAGACTATCGACTCGCCCATGCCCCGGCCATTCCTGAAGAGGCGGCTTGAGGCCAAGAACAACGAAATGTCTGCCTTATGCCGGCATCTGGAGGAGATGAAGGACCTCCTCGACCGTTTCCAGTCGCTTTTGAACTATATCAATAACGACCTCTGCAAGACCCTGCGCGACGAGATCGGCCACCAGTCAGACGGTGCTGCTGCTGTCGTTGCTCAGATCCGAACTCGGGAGATCCAGATGGAGGGACTGAAACGCTCAGTCTCCGACAGCGGATGGGGACGGGTCGTCAAACTGGGCGTTCCGAAAGAAATCATTGATACTCTCTCTCTCGTCGGGGAGACGAACGTGATGCATGTTACGACGGCACCGTCGTTTGTCTCCACGTTCGGTATCGAGAGAGAGCGGGTGGCTGGCCTGGTCGGCAACCGGATCGCCCAGGGTTCATCATTTGCTCTGAAGATCGCTATCGCGCCGACGGCTCGCGGCAAAGGGAGGGAACCCATTTCCAAAGAAATCTTTGTCATGTGCAATGAAAAGGATGAACCCCTGCTGTCGCCATATGATCACCTCTTCGTGGAATGGAAGAGAACGAAGATCAAGCCCGACCGATTCCAGGTAGGAAGATACGTCTTTGTCAACTTCCTTCTAGGATTACAATTAGAGGATATCAGGGACTACACCTACCGGAAGGCGGAGTACGATACCGGGGACCTCTCCCGCACCACCGGGACCGACCGTATCGGAACGATCTTTGCCCACCCAGAATGGCTCCCGAACGATCCAAATGTGCAGGCAGCGTTTCCGGGATTGTATCGGTCCCGGTAAGAGCTCATTCTTTTTCTCTGCCGGATATGCCAGCGTGGCCATCCAAGAACACCGCTGACAGGGATCCAGCGGAAGCGGGGAGGTCATTATCCTCGACTTGGCAGATCGTCTCCTCCACCTGCGGCGCCCCGGACCTCGTCAAACTCCTCACGGAGGACCTCCCCGACATCACCGGCGGGGTGCTCCGCGTCGAGACGGACGCGGATGCGGCGGCGGAGGGGATCGTCGGGCACATCGAGGAGAAGCGGGCGAAACTCGGGATATGATGGGGTTCAGCAGAACGAGATCCACCGAAACAGAGTTTGGGGGTCGCGAGGCTTCGAAGTGTGAGCGAACACGGGAAGGCCTGCGGCCTTCTGCCCCGGTTGGAGCGTGAACACCGGGGGGTGTGGGTCGCGACTAATGAAGCCTCTGCTGGGCGCAGCCCCATGTCGAACGGATTAAATATTCGTAAAACGCACGAAATCGATTAGGAGCCCGGAAGGAGGTCGTGTCGGTTATGGAGGATGGCGCAGAAGGGTGGAACCGTGAAGGAAACAGGTTATGCAAAGAAGGCCTCCATAGGGATGCAATTGAGTGCTATCAACGGGCACTCGCGATAGATCCGGACAATAAGGTGTACTGGTTCAACAAAGGGTCCGCCTACGAGGCTCTCGCACGGTATACGGATGCCGTCAGGTGTTATGGCAGGGCCGTTGTCATCGATCCGGGATATCTGCGTGCATGGCTCGATAAAGGCCAGGTCCTCAACGATTCATGGCAGTTTGAGGACGCGTTACAATGTTTCGACAGGGCGCTTGCTATCGATCCGGACGACAGGCTGGCCTTGTACAGTAAAGCGTTGACCCTCGTTCGCCTTGGTCGGTATGAAGATGTCATTGCATTCCTCGACGGGATTCTCACCGGCCATCCGGGCGATCCGCAGCTCTGGCTCTTTACCGGATTTGCATTCTGGGGTCTCGGCCGGTGCGAAGACGCAATTGAGCGTTTTGACCGGGTGATCGCCATCGACCCGGGGTGCATAGATGCATGGACTTTCAGGGGACTCTCCCTGCCGGGGCTCGGTCGGTGTGAGGATGCGCTGGAGTGTTTTGACCGGGTGATCGAGATCGATCCCGGGTCTTCAGATGCATGGGACAACAAGGGATTGGTTCTCAGGCAACTCGGGCGGCGCGAGGAGGCAGTTGAGTGTTACGACCGGGCGACCGCCGCCGATCCCGGATCCAAATCGATATGGGACAATAAAGGAATCGCCCTCAGCGAGCTGGGACAGTATGCGGATGCAGTTGAGTGTTACGACCAGGCGCTTGCCATCGATCCTGATTATACCGCCGCACTGCATAACAAAGGGTTTGCCCTTGGGGAACTTAAGCGGTATGAAGAGGCCCTGATCTGCCTCGATAGGGAGACCCGGATCGATCCGGACGATCCCGATGCATGGGTAGGCAAATCACTCATCCTCAATGGTTTGGGGCGCTACGAGGATGCTGTCGCGTGCTATGAGAGGGCGAACGAGATCGATCCGGGAAATATTCACATCCGGGCCAGCGAATATTTATTTCATAAAGAATCCGGCCGATACGCCGCCGCGCTTGAAGCGCTGGAACCCGCCATCCGGCTCTCTCCCCATCATCCCGTGCTATACCGGTATAAGGCCGAAGCGCTCCTGAAACTCGGCCGCTATGAGGAAGCCCTCACGAGTATCGAGATTGCTCTTATGCTTCGTACGGACTTCCCCGAAGCTTTTGAGATAAAACAGGAGATCCTCGAGAAGCGTGCCCCGTAGATCCGGCGTGCGTCTCCTGTTTACCCCGGGGGTTGCCCTGCGATCTTTTGCGCGAAAAGTCGCCGCTACGGCCCGACCGTCGTGATCTCTGCATATGAGAACGGGGGAGCACTGTCGGAGTCCCGGTCGTGCCGTGCAGCGGAAGTCGCCGGCAGGACCGCGAGGCCTGCGTGCCTTTCTGAGCGCAGGGGTCACTCCAAGAACGCTGCTTCAACCCTATATTCCCGGAACCCATAACGTGCCATGTTCAAAGCGGTTGCATTTCACCTGAAATTCAAAACAGAATGAGTTTTATTGATAGGTATAATTATGCTCGTTATGTGTTACACATAACGAGGTACAAATCTATCGCTTTGATTTTGAGGAGTGATTAGGATTTGGAGGATGATAATGATGCGGATTGATCAGGCTCGTTATGTATTGCCGGGAATCCAGGTTCAACCTGACGAATGTCACGGGCGGTGTGTGCGTTTTTCCATACCCTTCTGATTGCGGGTGTCATTGCAAGTGGAGATCAAGAGATCTTTTCGGGGCATGGCATGTGTTTCCATACCCTTCTAATCGCGGGTCTCATTGCAAGCATGAGTAACAATAGGTCAAACAGAAGGACAGAGATCGTTTCCATACCCTTCTAATCGCGGGTCTCATTGCAAGAGTGCGTGGGCAAAGCTTTTGCAGCAATGTCTTAAAGTTTCCATACCCTTCTAATCGCGGGTCTCATTGCAAGTTGTACTTCGGAATAGACGCTCCTTCTGGAAATTATTTGTTTCCATACCCTTCTAATCGCGGGTCTCATTGCAAGAAGTGAGATTGACACACTTTTATATTATCATAATTTGTTTCCATACCCTTCTAATCGCGGATCTCATTGCAAGATAGCCGTGTTGCATCAAATAGCTATGACACCGAGTTTCCATACCCTTCTAATCGCGGGTCTCATTGCAAGTGCTATGTGTAAACTCTAAACCTTTTCCAACTAAAAATGTTTCCATACCCTTCTAATCGCGGGTCTCATTGCAAGAGTGCACTTTTCTCGAATAAATCCCTTTCTATCGGCTCCCGTATGCCCCGATTTTGTCCGACACTGCGGGTGTCTCCCGCACGTCCGGGGGTATAAGAAGACACCCGCAAACCGACACTTCAGAATCAAAAACAGAGGCTGATACAGCCTTCGTTTGATCGAAAATTACGGGTGTCTCCTGCGCGTCAGGGGTTTATAAAGACACCCGCAACTCGACCTCTCGGATTCGAAAACGGGAACCAAAACAGCCGCCGTTTGATCGCAAATTGCAGGTGTCTCCGGCGGTGTGGATCGCGCAAGAGATCCGCGTACGATCACGCACTCCGTCAGACCACAAGCCCGTCCCGACCCGGGTCCTCGCGGTCGTTATGGATGCTGACGATCCTGCGGACGCACGAAGCGCAGAGCGGTACGACCAGAACCCGGTCCTGCCTGTCCGTGCAGATCGCCCTGCTGCCCGCAACAATCTGCGGGACCCGTGCCTTCGGCACTGTGCCCTGAAAAACGCTGAACTGGATGCGATTGAGGCCGAGATACTCCAGGTGCTCGATCAGTTTCAGGCGGGTACGATCGTCGCTGATGTCATACAGAACCATCACCACAACATCGGGCACTGCCGTCACCTGTACAGGAATGCCCGGTACTCATGCTTGCCGTTCACGAACCCGGCATAGTATCTGGCCTGCCGCTCGATAATCCGGGAAAACCGTTCTTTCCCGTCCATATACGAGTATTCGGTGTGCAGTCGCTTCATAATGGCCGAGGCATAGGCCTTCTTCGCGTGAGGATCGATGATGCACCCCTCCGGCGTGCAGGAGAACTGGTCCGGCCTGATCCGCCCCTGGTGCACGGCGGTCAGGACGACCCTGTCGATGACGGGCTGCCGGAACTCCTCGATGAGATCGTAGACCAGCGCCTCCTGTTTCTTGTAGGACATGTGATGGACACCATAGTACGGGGAGAGCCCGGCGGTAACGACGGCACGGCGAATCCTTGAATACAGGATGCCGTACCCGTAGCTGAGCAGCGCATTGATTGCATCCCTCGGTGGATGATGGTTTCTACCCGTAAATCCGAACTCCGGGGGAATCGCACGCCGGAAACCACTGAAATAGATCTTCGTCGCCGCTCCTTCGAAGCCGAACAACACTCTCGGATCTGCAGCACGGTCGATGTTTTTGATCTCGCGCCGTATCCCCTCGACCTCTGCCGAGAAGTCGATATTCATGCTCCTTCCGACCGCCTGCAGAAGTGCAGCCTTATTCCTGCATGCGCAGCGGCAGATCTCCTGGGCGGCACGGAGCGCTTTTTTCGGGGGCATATCTCTCTGGCGTTCGACGTTCTCGATGATCATGCCCTTCTGCAGGGGCAGGAAGTGCCCGAACGGCCTGCCGTACCCGTCCATGACGACGACTCCCACATCGTGCGATGCCAGCAGCCGGAGTGCTCCGCTGGTGATGGAGAGATCGCCGGAGAGGATGATCATGTTGAGGTCCAGGGGAGATATGATCGTCTCCTTCTTTTCAGGCGATGCGGCGTCTTTCTGAACGATACACAGCACCTCCTTCTTTTTCTTGATGTGTGCCCCCCGGCCGGTCACGAGCAGGGTATCCATACCGCTCTACACACCCCGGCAAGGGTCCGATACTCTCAACAGGGGGTGTTTGCCGGACGATCTCTCGTGTATCGTATATCCAACCTCCAATGGTTCCTCTGAACTATAGTACCAGGAACTCCGTTTCCTGCGGGCTGTCTTTTTCACGAGGGGGGCCCGGGTTGAGATACGGGTTGATACCGCCGCTCGAATACGGGTGCGGCCTGTAGGGTGTCTCCGAGAAACGGATCAGGCGATTGGTGTCGCCCGGGGATTGCCCTTCGTCCGTCCCGGGCGGTTCCACTGGAACCCGCCTCCCGGCAGACCGGGCGTACTCTTTCCATCCGACCAGTTCGTCCGCAAGGAAACGGTCGAGCGTCTCAAACGTCTCGCGGGGCTGGATGTGGTTGTGATAACTGCACCAGCTCTTCACGATGAGGTTGAGTCTTCCGATGAGCGTATCCAGGTCGGAGTCCCTGTGGGCATGGATTGTGGTGCGGATCCGTACCTGAATTCGCTCGACGGACCGGGCGGTCGGAGCGACGACGAGTTCTCCCCCGATCTTGCGGAAGTGCCAGCCGAGGAAGTCGAAGCCGTCGGAGACTCGCGTTATCTTCGTCTTCTCATCCGAGAGCGCCATCCCCCGCTCCGCGAGAAAGCCGGCGATCGTGTCCATGACTTTGTGCGCCGTCGCCTCGGTGTCCGCCGTCACAATGAAGTCGTCGGCATACCGTGCCAGGTGAACCTTCTTTCGTTTGAACGCGGCGTTCAGGAGGTTTTCCATGTCGTCGAGAGCCATATTCGCAAGGAACGGCGAGAGCGGGCCACCCTGCGGCACGCCTGCCTCCGTTGGGGAGACTTCGCCGTGCTCCAGGTACCCGGCTTTCAGGACTTCCGTCAGGACCTTCTGATTCATCGGGATGTTCCGGCAGAGCCACTCATGGGATATGGTGTCAAAACAGTTCCTGATGTCCCCCTCCAGCACCCAGCCCGGGGACGACCGCCTGCCGAGGCAGTACCTGACGTAAGCGCAGGCATCTTTTGCGCTCCGGCCCCGCTGGAACCCGAACGAACACCGGTCGGCCCAGGTCTCCGCAACCGGCTGGAGGGCGAGGGCATAGAGTGTCTGCACCACCCGGTCGTCGAGCGTCGGGATGGAGATGGGCCTGAGTTCGTCGCCGGTACCCTTCGGGATGTAGATCCTGCGCAGCGGGCAGGAGCGGTACTCGTCCGTCTCGATCGCAAAGACCCCGGCGAACACCTCCTCCTGCGTCGTCCATCGCTCGCCGTCGATGCCCGCCGTCCGGCTGCCCCGGTTCTGTGAGACCGTATGGATGGCGAGCATGCGGGCGAGCAGGGAGTGGACGAGCGCCTCCTGGAGTTCTTCGATCGTTGCGAGGTCTCGCTTCGCTGCGGCCTCTGCGATGGCGCACTGCGCCTGCTCGACCTGCCGCCGGACCTTCCCCCAGTCGATCACGCTCCAGAGGGCCGCCAGGCTCTCGGTGCCCGGCCTGTGGGTGTGGTTTGATTGCGTCATACCCTTCTTGTGGCGAGTGTCGGTGCAGGCGTGACCGGACGCGATGAAGGGCGTGGCGTCGCTGCGATGTTTCCATGCCCTTCTGGTTGCGGGTGTCACTGCAAGTTATCATAGATGCGGATGAGCTTCAGAAGCAAGAGTTTCCATACCCTTCTAATCGCGGGTGTCACTGCAAGTTATGAGTGCCAAATACAAAGACTGCCAAATGATTGTTTCCATACCCTTCTAATCGCGGGTGTCACTGCAAGATCTAGAATGGCAAGAAGTTACGATCAAAGAAGAAGGTTTCCATACCCTTCTAATCGCGGGTGTCACTGCAAGT
>Ga0302243_1001935_pt1 | contig 12754 bp, 16 predicted proteins | sample AAG_UR_Met_MG_FD_193514 | JGI IMG/M metagenome (GOLD analysis project Ga0302243, IMG submission 193514) | Enriched activated sludge microbial communities from anaerobic digester in WTTP, New Holstein, Wisconsin, United States - AAG_UR_Met | ecosystem: Engineered > Bioreactor > Anaerobic >...
GCCTTTCTCCAGCAAGGACCAGGTAGAGTTATATAAATCGAACGATGTTTTAATTGTGACCGTTGGCTGGTACAAGCGCTCGGTGGCCCTTCCCTACTCGCTGGTGAGGAAGGAAGCGCATAAAGCTGAGTTCAAGGACGGCCGCCTGGTCATCAGTTTCAAGTGAGGTATTCATATGGTTAGCAAGAAGGAAGGTTCCGAGGGCGAGAAAAAGGAGAGACCGTACCAATCCTTCAAGGCCGGACCGCTGCCGCAGGACGCCGTGGTACACCTCATGAAGTCGGGGACTGAGTTCCTGGCCGCCATGGACACGCTGATGCCGCGCAACGTCATGCCCCCGGAGGTCAAGGAGCACTACAACAACATCCGAAAAGAGACGCTGCTGATGTTTCGCTCCTTCATCGACTCCCAGCTCAATGAGATCGACAAGAAGAAGGAGGCCCCGGCCCCCCGTCTGCGCAAGATAGACCTCGATTGATCTATTCCTCGCGGCAGTCCGGGCACAGCAGGGTCCCGTTCTCCAGCCTCAGGTCTATGGAATAGGAGTCGCAGCTCTCGCAGTACCCGGCCAGGTTACCGAAGCTATTGGAATTGGCGCCTGGTCTGACCCCTATCTTCGCCCACTCCCTGGTCAGCTCTATCAGCGACGGGGACAGCTTCAGTATGTCCTTCTCGGTGAGCATTCCGACCAGCTTGCCTTCCTCCACCACTGGCAGACGCCTCAGGTGCAGGTCCGACATGCGCTTGGCGGCTATGGACACGTTGGACTCCGGCGTGATGGTTATCACCGGCGAGGACATCACCCTCTCCACCTTGGTCCTCGATGGGACCTTTCCGACCGCCACCACCTTGTAGAGGAGGTCCCTTTCCGTCAATATCCCGACCGGCTCCCCTTCCTCCAGTATGATCAGGCTGCCCACGCCCTCCCGGAGCATCAGGGCCGCTGCTTCCTTCACGGTCATCTCCGGCCTTCCCGTACGGGGACGGCTGGACATCACCTCCCGGACCAGTATCTCCCTTACCTCCTTGGACTGCATGTTTATCATATTCCCGAGGGCACTAGATATCTTTGCCGTCAGCAATCCCGAAGATGGAAATGCCGTTCGGAGCGAAAAACCCACAGTATTAAGATGGCGCAGGTCAACATCCTCTGGGATTCGGGCATGAATGACCAGGAAGGAGCCATGGCGGTTAAGCTGGCCCGCAGGGCCATCGACGCGGAGACCAGGGACCTGGACATAGACCGCTTCGACGTACCGGACAGCTTCAGGGGAAAGAGCGGGGCCTTCGTCACCCTCAAGACCTTTCCCGGCCATGAGCTGCGCGGCTGCATCGGCTATCCGGAGCCGGTGTTCCCTCTGGCCGAGGCCATACTCAGGGCGGCGCAGGGGGCCTGCCACGACCCGCGCTTTCCGCCGCTGCGGCCGGAGGAGCTGGACCAGGTGGTGGTGGAGGTGAGCGTGCTCACGCCTCCGGAGGAGCTCAAGGTGTCTGACCGAAAGGAGGTGCCGAAGGCCATCCTGATCGGCAGGGACGGTCTGATCATGGAACGGGGGATGTTCAGGGGCCTGCTCCTTCCCCAGGTGCCCGTGGAATGGGAATGGGATGCCACCACCTTCCTGGAACAGGCCTGCATGAAGGCCGGACTGTCTCCGGACATGTGGCTTGACCGGAAGACGAAGATATTCACCTTCCAAGCGGAGATCTTCCACGAGGAGTCGCCATACGGTCAAATACTCCGGGAACGTACCCAGTGATGGCATGGACGTAGTAGAGGGCAAGCTGTTCTATCAGGGAAGGCTGCAGAAGGCCTGCGTCGGGATCGAGGACGGGCGCATCGTCGACGTGAGGAAGGTCCTCAGGGGCGACGAGCACTTCGATTTCGGCGACCGCCTGGTGCTTCCCGGAGCGGTGGACCCTCACGTTCATTTCCGCGATCCCGGCCTGACCGGCAAGGAGGACTTCTCTTCCGGGTCGTTATCAGCCTTGCACGGCGGCGTCACCTGTGTCCTGGACATGCCGAACACCGTGCCGCCGGTGGTTGACGTTACATCGTTGAACGAGAAGCGGGAAGCGGTCTCCGGCCGCTCCTGGATAGACTACGGCATCATTGCCGGCATCTCACCCAAGACGGATGTCGCTTCGTTGGGAAGGTGCGTCGGCTACAAGATATTCCTCGGATCGTCCACGCAGAGCGTGCTCCTGAGGGAGGAGATGGACCTGGCCAGGGCATTGGACGCCGTGGGAAGGGCCGGACGACCGGTGAGCGTGCACGCTGAGGAGGACACCATGCTTTCCCGCATGGACGAACGGTCCTTGCGCGATCATGAGGAATGCCGACCGCGCCAGGCAGAGCTGGCGGCCATCGAGAGGCTTAAAAGATATCGCGAGAGGGCTCGTATCAACGTGTGCCATGTGAGCTGCCCCGAATCGCTCTCATCGCTGAAGGGAAGCGGAATTACCTTCGAGGTAACGCCGCACCACATGCTTCTGGACTCCAGTATGGACCTGGGCGCCTGGGGTAAGGTCAATCCTCCCTTGAGGCGGAAGGCCGACCGGGAAGCGCTGTTCCAATCGTTCTGTCGGGGAGAGGTTCCAATGCTGGCCACGGACCACGCCCCTCATTCTCCGGACGAGAAGGAGAGAGGGTTCGGCGAGGCCCCATCCGGACTCCCCGGCGTCGAGACCGGCTTCGCCATGATGCTGGCCCTGGTCAAGAAGGGATTCCTTTCCATGGACGTCCTGGTCAGGTCCGCCTGCTCGAACCCGGCGGCGACGTTCGGATTGAACAAAGGCATGATCACGGAAGGTCGGGACGCCGACCTGGTGGTCATCGACCCCCGGGAGGTCACGGTCATAAAAGGAAGGGACCTGCACAGCAAGTGCGGCTGGACGCCTTACGAGGGGCGGGAAGGGCTCTTCCCCCGGGCAGTGTTCCTGAGGGGAAAGCTGGTGCTGAACGAAGGCTCGACCGTGACCGAGCGCAAGGGAAGGGAGGTATCGTATGCTTAATGGGCCGCTTCCGCTGGACCTGAGCGAGCTTGATGGACGAAAATTCATATGCCAGGACCCCTGCAAGCTGTGCTGCCTGTGCCAGCCGGAGTGCCTCCCGGGGGAAGTGGAGTTCTTCAAGAAGAACTATCCCAACCGCCTGGTGCTGAAGAAGGAACCGCATCGGCACTATGCTCTGGCATTGAAAAAGGGCCAGGGATCATGCTCATTCCTGCAAGGGGGAAGGTGCGAGGTCTACCCGCACCGTCCTCATTTCTGCAGACAGTTCCCGTTCCATATCCACGTCGGCTCCCGGGTCCAGATAGAGCTGGACCTCAGCTGCCGCGGGGTCTGGCTGGACAAGGGCGAGGACGCCATGACCGAGGGGCTGCGCATGGTGCAGGAGAACGAGCCGGAGATAAGGCGCACCCTGAAGGAGTCCGTTCCCGTATACCGGGAGTTCACCTACAACTGTCAGGAGGCCGGTCTGGAAATCGATGTCGGCAAGGTGCGCTCCCAGGTCTCGGCACGTCTGGACGAGCTGACGGACCTAAGGCTGATCGCGACGCTGCTGGAGGAGAGCGTGGAGGAGGACGAGCTATCGATCCCCGATCTCAAGGCCAAACCCGCCCTGGACGCCAAGACCATGAACGAGCTGTCGAAGTCCGCCCTGGAGATGGTTACCGATTCCATGGCTGCCGACGAACTGTTCCAGGCTCCGGTGTACTGCGCTCCGGACGGCAGCTGGAACCTTTTCCGGGTGCTGGGCCAAAAGGTCGAATGGCATGTCATGGGCGTGGAGGGCGACGTGATCAAGAAGGGGGAGATTCCCATCAAGGACATCAGGCTGCAGCAGCCCGAGGGCCGGGACCGCCAGGTTCTGCGCGATTACCTCAAGATACTGAACAACCGGGACAGCTTCATGGGCTACGCCTTCTACCTGATGGACGATTACGATTACGAGGACCCCTGGCCGAACGTATACGGAGGTGTGCTCTCCACGTCCGTCCTGGACCTGCTCTGGAGAACGTCCCTGATCGCCGCCTTCTTCCCCGGGATGAAGGACGGGGAACGCATGAGGGAAGGCATAATATTCTACGATATGGACCGTTTGGACGCGCCTACGCTGGGAGCATTCATATGACTGGCTACTACGCAAGGAATACTGGAGCACAAAAACTTCATATAGTGAACGCTCATTCGCACGGTAAGGTGAAGTGAGCATGCAGAAACCCCTGAATGTCCTCAACCAGGCGATAAACAACCAGGTAATCGTCACGTTGAAGGGCAACCGCGAGTACCGCGGTGTGCTGGACGGCTACGATCCGCACATGAACCTGGTGCTCAAGAACGCGGAGGAGCTCATCAACAGCGAGGTCGTCCGCAAGCTCACGGTAACCATTGTCCGCGGAGACAACGTAATTTACATCTCACCCTGAGGTTACTCTTATGACGAAAGGTACTGCAGCACACGGAAAGATGGGAGACAAGAAGACGCACGTCCCCTGCCGCAGGTGTGGAAGGAGGGCCTACAACATACGCGCTTCCTTCTGCGCTTCCTGTGGCTATGGCAAGACCGCCACCATGAGAACGTATAATTGGGCCAAGACCCATTAACGTTCGAGGTAGCTCCCTTGGAGGATGACCGTCCGAAGCATTTTTGCGGAGTTGTCGGCATGGCCCTGGAGGGCGATGCCGTTCCCCATTTGAAAAAGGCGCTACGGATCATCCAACATCGCGGCCAGGAGGCCGCGGGCATAGCCGTTTACAACGGCAAGACCATCTCCTATCACCGGGGAATGGGCCTGGTCCATGAGGTTCTGGTAGGTCGACAGTACAACAGTCTCGTCGGAAACGTGGGCGTGGGCCATGTGCGCTATTCCACGACCGGCACCTCCTGCGCAGAGAACTGCCAGCCCATCACCGTCACCACCAAGGAAGGGGACCTGGCCCTAGCTCACAACGGCGACATCGTCAACGCCGCCTCGATTCGTAATAAACTGCAGGCGGAAGGCTGGGCCTTCTTGACCTCCACCGACTCCGAGATCATCGTTCGCATAATGGCCACGGAGCTGTCCATAAGCCCCGACCCGATCCGGGCCATCAAGACGGTGATGAAGACCCTGGAAGGGGCATATTCCATCACCATGATGCTCGGCGGCCGGGTATTCGGGTTCCGCGACCCTTACGGGTTCCGTCCCCTGTGCTTGGGAAAGCTTCCGAACGGCTACGTTCTGGCGTCCGAGAGCTCCATCTTCGACGTGCTGAAGGGGGAGTTCATCCGGGATGTGCTGCCGGGGGAGATCATCGAGATCACTCCGACCGGCTTCACCTCCACCCGGACCCCGGCCGCTCCTCACAAGGCCCACTGCATGTTCGAATGGGTGTACTTCGCCCGTCCGGACGCGGTGATCGACGGGCGCGAGGTGTACCAGGTCCGCACCAGGATCGGTAGGATACTGGCGAAGGAACAGCCGGTGGAAGCTGACGTGGTCGTTCCAGTGCCCGATTCCGGGCGCGCTCACGCCTTGGGATACGCGGAAGGCTCCGGCATCCCGTACGCGGAAGGGTTCATGAAGAACCGCTATATCGAAAGGACGTTCATCTTGCCTGACCAGTCCCAGAGGGACGAGGGCGTTCTGCTGAAGCTGAATCCGATCCGTTCCACCGTGGCCGGGAAAAGGGTCGTCATCGTGGACGATTCGATCGTCCGCGGAACCACCATGCTCAAGATCGTGCAGATGACCAGGAGGGCCGGCGCCAAGGAGGTCCATGTGCGCATCGGCTGCCCGCCCGTGATCGCGCCCTGCTTCTACGGGGTGGACATGAAGACCAGGGAGCAGTTCGCCGCTCTGAACCGGACGCCGAAGCAGATCGCCGAGCTTATCACGGCCGACTCGGTCGGTTACATCAGCCAGGCCGGTCTCGTCGAAGCGTTGGAGATCCCGGAGTCAGAGCTTTGCCTGGCCTGTGTGAACGGCGAGTACCCGACCAGGATAGCCGGCGAGAAGATGCGCTTCCAGAAGACCCTAGAGGTCTGAACCGTTCGCTCCTAATAACCAGCCGGTAAGCATTATTATCTCCTGGAAATATTGCCAAGCATGGGAAATAAGGTGCGTAGGGACCGTCCGCTCGGCGTGACCATCATCGGCGTTCTGCTGTTCCTTTTCGGTCTGTTCATGATACTGGGCGGTATAACCGTCGGTGCCCTGGTCGACCTGGAAGGGCTGGACCTGGCGATAGAGATGGTTGCGCTGGTGATGGGAGCCATCTACATCCTGGCCGCCTTCGGGTTCTTTAAGGGCTGGGGATTCGTCTGGGTCCTGACCATGATCGTGGTCATCATCGGGATAATCTGGAACATACTGTCCTGGGCGCTCGGCGGTCTGGAGATGGACGAGGTCGGGAGCCTGCTGATCGGGCTGATAATCCCGATAATCATCCTGCTGTACATGAACAGCCAGAACGTGAAGACCTTCTTCAGGAAGAGCTGATCTGGTGGTGATCCCGAGAGCAACGCTTTCGGCTCCCTGTCCTCGTTGGCCAGGGATTCTCTTTTTCCAGAAAAGGTAATGAGGAAGCCAGTTCATCATGTCGCGATGCCCGCCAAGCGTTACGAGGGCCGCTTATTCACCGCCCTCATGTTCATGATCATCCTGGCCGGTTTCCTCGTCATGCCTCTGGACCCTTGGAGCCTGGTCCAGCAGAGCGACCCTGCGATCGGAACGGAACTGTCGGGAGTGGACATGGTTATTTTCTCTCTCGGGCTGATGATGGTCTTCGGAGGGATGGCCATCCGGACCGTGGCCATATTCACGTTGAAGAAGAACTTCTCTGGAAGGCTTAGGATAAGGGGAGATCACACCCTGGTCAAGCATGGCATTTATCGCTGGGTCCGGCACCCGGCATATCTGGGGGCCATCCTGCTGCTGGTGGGCATCCCGGTCATGCTGCTGAGCGCGCTTGGAACGGCGGTAATGCTATTGCTGGTCCCATATCTTGTGCATCGCAGCAAGCTCGAGGAAGGGATGATGATCGACAAGTTCGGAAAGGAATACGAGGAGTACATGAAGAGCAGCAAGCGTCTCCTGCCATTCATCTACTAGGTCGTAGCGGCACATCATCCTCCTGAGCCCTTTCGATGATGAGGGTCGAAAAGGGCTACTGATGTCTATTCTTTTTTTGCCAGCGATCGCCTGAGCGCAAAGCCAGTCCTTTAAGGAAAGGTTAAATAGCGAAAAGGGATTTGCCAATTCCACTGGGCAGGTAGATCAGCTGGAAGATCGCTACCTTGGCATGGTAGAGGCCGGGGGTTCAAATCCCCCCCTGTCCACTTTTCATCTGGCTTTCATTAAAATTTTCTTTTCAGAAAAAATGGTTCTCCGATCGTACTGATAATATCTGTCCATAGCATCGGACAGATCCTCATGATCCAGACTAAGATTCCAAAACCGTTTGCTCTCTCGTCTTTTTCCATTTGAGGCGATCCCACCGCGAGAAAATCATCCATAATTTACTCATTCAGATCTTTGGGGCATCGTTATTCCATCGGCCTATCGTTCATCGGTCGACGGTCGCTCCATATGTGCGAAAAAGGGTCCATTCGATCCTCGGATCGATGTACGTTTCTAGATCGACGGTATGTCAGATCTATTAACTCAAGGACGATCATTATCTCATCGTATCCATGAAGGCGGTTGTTTGGACAAGATACGGACCTCCCGACGTTCTTGAGATTAGAGAGGTCACGAAGCCTGTTCCGAAGGAGGGAGAGGTCTTGATCAGGGTCCACGCTACCTCCGCCTTCGCCGGCGATTGCGAGCTCAGGCGCTTCAAGGTCCCCCCGTCCTTATGGCTCTTCACCAGGTTGTTCATGGGGTTGACCAGACCGAAACGGGTCACCATCCTCGGCCAGGAGTTGGCCGGCGTGGTGGAGGCGGTGGGCAAGGATGTTTCCCGTTTCAAGACCGGTGATGAGGTTTTCGGGTTAACCGGGATGCGTTTCGGGACCTACGCTGAATTTGTATGCGTACCCGAGGATGCATTGATGGTGGAAAAGACGGGCCATCTCACCTTCGAGGAGGCCGCGGTCCTGTCCGTTGGGGGACTGGAGGCACTACATTTCATCAAGAAGGCGGGAATTCAGAAGGGAAAGAGCGTGCTGATAAACGGGGCGGGGGGCAGCATAGGAACCATGGCCTTACAGATGGCGAAAAATGCAGGTGCTGAGGTGACCTGCGTGGACAGCCATTTGAAAATGGACATGCTAAATGATCTGGGCGCCGATCAGGTGTTGGACTACGTAAAGGACGATATTACGGCCAGCAAAGAGAGGTTCGACGTGGTTCTGGACCTGGTGGGAAAGACGTCGGTCCCGGTCCTGTTGCGTCTGTTGAAGGATGGCGGCATCCTCATCCTGGGCAATTCGGGGCCGTTCGTTCCCAAACTGTACGGCCTCTGGGCTGCGCTATTTGGAAAGAAGGTGGTCTCCAATGAATCGTCCGGGACGGTCGAGGAGCTCGTACTGCTGAGGGACCTAGTCATATCGGGAGAGGTCAGATCGGTGATAGACCGGAGCTTCCCCCTGGAGAGGACCGCCGATGCGCACCGCTATATCGAACAGGGTCTGAAGAAGGGCAACGCCGTCATCATGGTGGTCGATGGAAAGAATGGCCAGCAGAATCCAGCCAGGCTTTGACGGCTCATTGGGTTGAGTATCCGGTCAATATCTCTCTCAGTATCCTTCCTTCGACCTTTCTCAGGTGTTCCATCAGCGTGCCCTTGCTGATGCCAAGTCTCTTGGACAGCTCTTCGCTCGATATCCTCTTGGGGTAATCGTAATAACCGTGCTGATAAGCGGCCATCACCGTCTCCCGCTGTCTGTTGGTCAGCGCGTTCAGGACATCCTGCTTCTGATAGGCCGCCCTCATGAAGGACATGCTGGTGATCCTCTCCGCGGTCGGTTTGACCAGTTCCAGGAACCTCCTGAGCTCCGGCTGCTCCGCCAGCACGCTGATGACCATCCTGTCCTCGGTTATCTTCGTCGGAGCGGTATAGATCAGGTCAAGGTCGAACTCCCGGAACTCCTCCCTGCGCTCCTCTGGCTCATGATGCTTGATGAGGCAGATCCGTTTCCTGCCTTCCGATCTGAGGACGCTCAGGATCTCCATATCGCCTATGCTCCCTCGCTCCTCGATCTCCACATCATCCTTCAGGACGAACTCGACAAGGTCGATGCAGGTACATTCCTCCAGGTCTATCCGCAGGGACTCGAGGATCTCATATGAGCGTATCTTCTCGAAGAGGGGCCGCATCTCCTCCTTCGTCAATGCGTTCGGTACCATGTCCAAGGTGAGCTTCCTCATCAATATCGTTAAAAAATGTATATGTATATAAAGAACCCCACATGTAAGGCTCAATTTCCTTGAATTCGACCATCACTACCTTGGAGCAAGGAATTAGGAAGTGATGAAGAATGTACAACGAAAGAGTATGGAGAAAGAGAACGGAACGGTCCGTGCTGGGTCGAACCGACCAGGATGGACCAGGGACAAGGGCCGCATGGCCAACGAGGAGGCTCGTGCTCACCGCCGGGCTCCTGTATCTAGGGCTGATCCTCCTAGGGGTATTGGCCCAGCTGCTGCGCATGGAGATGATCGTACCGGGGGATGCTTCGGCGACGGTGGACAACATCGTCAGCTCCGGAGGGATGCTTCAGGTCGCTCTGCTGAGCGATATCGTGATGTGCTCCTGCTTCGTTCTGCTGGGGGCGGTCTCCTACGTGATGTTCAAGAAGACCCACGATTGCGTCGCCTGGCTCATGCTGGTCCTGGTGGTCGTCAGCGGGGCCTATGCCTTCTACAACCTGCACAACGTCCTAGAGGCTGTCCAGATGGTCAGCGGCGCCGGTCAGTTGACCGCTACCGAGCAGGGGTCGGTCCTGGCCCACCTGAACGCTCACGAGGACGGCACGTACATTGCGCAGGTCCTCGGGTGGGGGCCGTGGTTGGTGCCCCTGGGCTATCTGGGGTACAGGTCAAGGTTCGTTCCCAAGGCGATAGGGTTCATTCTGATCGCCGGGGGCATCGGTCTGACCATGCAGGGTCTGCAGTATTTCCTGCTCCCGGACATGGGCGACCTGTTCGCGCCCGGGGTGGTTCTGTCCATAGTCGGAGAGTTCGCGATCTGCGCCTGGTTCCTCTATGCAGGAATAAGGGGGAACATGTTCTCGGCAGGTGGCGACGGGCGTGCGGACGAGATCGGTCCTGCCGGTACTGAGTGAACCTCTCTTCCTAAGGGACGGGATCGGATCTCCCGTCATCTCTTTTTATTTTCTCAACGTGGAATAACTTTTTTTTCAGAAACACTCAGACATCCTGCTCACATCGGTTTCGAACGGTCCTTTGGCCTATCAATGAAATTATGCATTATCGTAAAGAGGGACCCATTGAAAACCCTCGGCATCCCTCAATCGTTCTCGATACGATCTGCCATATTCTCTCTTCCCCAGGAATAGAGCTGTTCGACTATTGGCTGAAGCGAACGATATCTATCGGTCAAGGTATACTCGACCCTGAGCGGCACTTCGGGATAGACCTTTCTCATCACCAGACCGTCCCGCTCGAGCTCCCGGAGCTGTTTGGTGAGCATCCTCTGGGTGATGTTCGGGGTGACCGCTGAAAGCTCTCTTTCAATCTCACCGAACCTAAGCGTCCCGGACCTCAGCGCCCACAATATGAGCGGTTTCCACCTGCCGGCGAGGACGTCCACGGCGGCCTCCACTGGGCCATGATATCTTTTCTGAGGCATAGCGATCGACCTTCGACCACCCACGGTATACTTCATGGTAGTTGGTACCAGGGAATATTCTGGTCACGTAATATATTCTTGGCCTTATCACTGGAGCAGCGGAACGATGATGAGGGTTCGCTAGGTTAACGCAAGAAAAATATGCAGAACAGGAGGTAAGAGAGATGCCGATAATCACACTGGACATGGGAATGCTGACCACAGAACAGAAGGAAAGGCTGATAGTCTCTTTCACGAGGGACGTCTGCGAGGTCACCGGAATGCCCCCGGAAGCGATGGTCGTGATGATAAACGAGCACGGCCGCGACAACATGGGAGTTGCCGGCCGTCAATTGTCAAAGATGGTAAATGAAAAATAATGGCCGCCCAACGGCGTGCCAAAAACCTTTTTTCCATCATTCAGGCGGTAAGCACTTTCTAGCCCCAGACGAACCTCGATGAGATCGTCGATAGACGACGATTTCAGAAACTGTCCACCAACGATCGCCCTGATCTTATTCGATCATCAGCAGGAGAAAAGGTTCGTGCTCAGGTATTTCTCGCCCCTGTCGGCGAAGATGGTCACGACGGTACCCTTGTCGATCCTCTTGGCTATCTCGGCCGCGGCGTACATGGCCGCCCCGCTGCTCATTCCCACGAAGATGCCTTCCTGCCGCACGATCTGGCGGGTCATCTCGTAGGCGTCCTCGGTCTCCACCATGATGGTGATGTCGATCTTGCTCGGGTCGTATATCGCCGGCACGATGGCCTCTTCCATGTTCTTGAGCCCTTGGATGTAATGTCCCTTCACCGGGTGAGCGCTCACTATCTTGATGTTGGGGTTGTGCTCCTTGAGGGCCATCCCTACGCCCATGATGGTGCCTGATGTGCCCAACGCGGACACGATGTAATCGACCTTTCCTCCGGTCTGCCTCCAGATCTCGTCTCCGGTGGTCTTGTAATGCGCCATCTTGTTGTACTTGTTAGAGAACTGGTCCGGCATGAAGTACTTGTCAGGGTTCTGTTCCACAAGCTTCTTCGCCAAACGTATGGCGCCGTCCGTACCGTCCTTGGCCGGGCTGAGAGTTACCGTTCCCCCGAACGCCTTGATCATCTGCCTCCGCTCGACGGAAACGGCCTCGCACATGACGATCTCCACACTATAGCCTTTTATGGCTCCGATCATGGCCAACGCCACACCAGTGTTCCCCGATGTCGGTTCGATGATGGTCTTCCCATTGCTCAGTTTGCCTTCCTGCTCGGCCTGTTCTATCATTGCCAGGGCGATGCGGTCCTTGATGCTGCCGGTAGGGTTGAACCCCTCGACCTTGGCCAATATGGTCACGTTCGGATTGGGGTTCAGCTTGTTGATCCTGACCATAGGGGTATTGCCGATCGCCTGAAGTATGTGTTCCTTATAATCGGGGGTTGGTAACTTCATGGGCTTTTCTCGATGTAGAAGGAGCAAGCACTTATAAGAACTGTATCAAGACCCATCACCGCCGTCCAACATTGACGAGACAACCGCGACCTAGGTTCCGGGGGCAGTCTCGTCAAAGATGAAAACCTCCTCTATGGTCATACCGAACACCATGGCGATGTCATGGGCCAATTTTAGAGAGGGATTGTACTTGCCCTTCTCTAGGAACAGGATGGTCTCGCGGCGAACGCCTACCTTCAAGGCCAGATCTTCCTGGGTCATGTCGAACCTCGCTCTCAGCTCCTTGATGCGGGTCCGCGTGGCCCTCACACCCCTTCCGTGCTCTCTCCCCGTCTGGAGAACCACAACCAGTAGATCCCGAAGGCGGTCAAGGACGCGATGTTGATCAGAACGCAGTACAGCGTTCCGTTGGGAGCCGGCGCATCCAGCACAGGAACTGCCACCAGGTCATAATACATGAAGCCTAGGACAACGTAGATCGTGGTGAGGAAGGCGTAATATCCCGCCATCTGCCTGATGCGTCTCCCTCTCGTC
>Ga0302243_1001936_pt1 | contig 12749 bp, 7 predicted proteins | sample AAG_UR_Met_MG_FD_193514 | JGI IMG/M metagenome (GOLD analysis project Ga0302243, IMG submission 193514) | Enriched activated sludge microbial communities from anaerobic digester in WTTP, New Holstein, Wisconsin, United States - AAG_UR_Met | ecosystem: Engineered > Bioreactor > Anaerobic >...
GGATGCGGTGAAATTCGGAGGAGGAATGGGAAATGTGGCTCGCAGGCCATCAGCCGAGATATTGAAAAACCAGCCATCACTTTCTGACGGAAAGGCGGCTCAGGATGCCGGTGTTGCTGCAAAGGAAACTGACTATTCATGGAAACTAAGCGGGATGCCAAGGTTCATAGAGGCATCAAGGTACTGGCTGCAATATGCCGGGATGCCCGACTCGCTGGTTTATTCTCCTTCTTTATACAGGAATGATTACAATGATGATTACCAGTCGAGAGGCTTATGGGTCAACTACCTGATGGCTGATCCGCGGCCGGAAAAAGGCAAAGCCGGAGGACTGGGTATACCAATCGACCTGTCACTTGCATTTCACACCGATGCAGGAGTGGCTCCCGGTGATTCGATAATCGGCAGCCTTGCAATTTTCCATACCACCGTCGACGATGGAATCTATGCCTCTGGTTTATCACGCATGTCGTCGAGGGAGTTTGCAGATGTTGTTCAGACTCAGATTGTTGAGGATATCAGGAAAAACTTTGAACCCGGTTGGACAAGGCGGGGACTGTGGGACAGGCCTTATTCGGAGGCAAGGCGCCCGAACGTCACTTCACTGCTTCTAGAACTTCTGTCGCACCAGAACCTTGCCGATATGAAATACAATCTCGATCCGAGGTTCAGGTTCAGCGTCTCGCGATCTATCTATAAAGGTATCCTTAAATACCTGAGTTATGTTGAGAATCGCCCCTATACAGTCCAGCCCCTGCCGGTCAGTGATTTTGCTGTCACACCTGCCGGCGGGAAGAAGATTAGGCTCTCGTGGCAGCCCGTAATTGAAGAAGGAGAGCCTACATCAGTGCCGGCCTGGTTCAGGGTGTACACCCGCGAGGGAAACAATGGCTATGACAACGGCCGGGTAGTAAAGGGCAACAGCCTTGAGATAGAACTTCCGGCCTGGGATTCCATATATTCATTCAGGGTGACCGCGCTGAACAACGGAGGAGAGAGCTTTGAATCCGAGGAGCTTTCGGTGGGGATCAATAGTGAAAGCAGGGGCAACGTTCTGGTGGTGAATGGCTTTGACCGTGTGTCGGGGCCTGCCTGGGTGGATGATGAGCTTTCGGGAATTGAATGGTGGAACGACCGCGGGGTGCCATATATAAATGATATTATCTCAATAGGCGATCAGTATGATTATGACAGGAATAGCCCCTGGGTAGATGACGATTCGCCGGGATGGGGAGCATCATACTCCGACATGACGGCCAAAGTGGTGCCGGGCAATACATTCAACTTCCCCTTAATCCACGGCAGATCGGTTATGGCTGCAGGTTATTCCTTCTTTTCGGTATCGGACGAATATTTTGAATCTCAGGACGACTGCGCGGATGAATTCGGCATTATCGACCTTATTTACGGAGAGGAGAAATCAACACCCTTCTTCGGCGATACATCCAGGATAGATTTCAGGATATACACTCCCGGATTCATGGATAGAATCACTAAAGTGACTGCTGACGGAAAATCAGTGTTCATGTCGGGTGCTTATGTGGGTTCGGACCTGATTACAGACAGGGATTCCACGGCGCTGAAGTTTGCAGAAAAGATTCTTCACTTCAGCCCCCGGACAGGACATGCCGTGAGGACGGGAAAGGTCTACGCGACCGATTACGCGAGACCGCATTTCGATGGATCCTTTACTTTCAATACAGAATATTCACCCGAGTTTTACACGGTCGAGGCTCCTGATGCCATCGAAGCCTCCGGAACCGGTTCAGTATGTGCATTCAGGTATTCCGAGAATAATTCATCGGCCGGTACGGCATTCAGGGGACGTTATAACATTGTTATAACGGGCTTCCCCTTCGAATCCATCCCCGATAGAGGTGAAAGGGATAAACTAATGAAGCAAATCCTTGATTTTTTAAACACGAAATAAGATAGTGATGAAACCCGTAACAGCCTTTTTACAATTCAGGGAAACAGACTGGCTTTGCAAGACAGCTGACTCGCTGAGGAAATCGGAAGTGGTTGAGTCGTTAGTGATTGTCGGGAAAGAAGATCCGCGTGGTACCGGCTGCTGCTCCGATACCCGCTTTCTGAAATCCGCTTCGATAGCTTCAACTGCTGCTGTCAGACAAATGGCTGATCTGACCGATACCGAATATATTCTTGTTTATATTAAGCCCTTCCCCCTGCAGCTTAGCCGCTTTGCTCTCCAAAGGATGATGCAGGTATGCAGCGATACCGAGGCCGGAATGGTGTATTCGGATTACTTCGAGAACAAGGAAGGAAAACTGACTCCCCATCCCGTAATCGATTACCAGGAGGGCAGCCTTCGCGACGATTTCAATTTCGGCTCGGTGATGCTCTGGAAAACGGCGGCTTTCAGGGAGGCATGTCTCGGAATGGACCAGGATTACAGCTATGCCGGATTATATGACCTCCGCCTGAGGGTATCGGAGAAACATCGGCTGATAAGGATACCCGAAATGCTTTATACTGAAGTGGAACAAGATATAAGGCTGTCGGGTGAAAAGCAGTTTGACTATGTCGACCCCAGAAACAGGGAAGTACAGATAGAAATGGAGGCAGCCTGCACTTCACACCTGAAAAGGATAAAGGGATGGCTGGCACCGGAGTTCAGGGAAGTCAGCTTCGATGCTGAAAAATTCCCCGTCGAAGCCTCGGTTATCATTCCGGTACGAAACAGGGTAAAAACCATCGGTGATGCTATCAGCTCGGTTCTTTCGCAGGAGACTGATTTCAAATTTAACCTTATCGTGGTCGACAATCATTCGACTGACGGCACGACTGAGCAGATACGTGAGTTTACCGCCAAAGACGACAGGATTGTTCATATTGTTCCGGAAAGTCTCGACCTTGGTATAGGCGGCTGCTGGAACGAAGGCCTGTTCCATGAACGCTGCGGGAAATTTGCAGTACAGCTCGACAGCGATGACCTTTACATTGACACCAGGGTTTTGAGCAGGATAGTTGAGGCCTTTTACGCCCAGAAATGCGCCATGGTTATAGGATCATACAAAATGGTGAATTTCAAGCTTGAGGATCTTCCCCTCGGTATTATCGATCACCGAGAATGGACACTCGATAACGGTAGAAACAATGCCCTTAGAATCAATGGCCTGGGAGCCCCGCGTGCTTTTTATACCCCTGTCCTGAGAAAGATCAGGGTACCCAATGTGAGTTACGGCGAGGATTATGCCGTAGGCCTTGCTGTTTGCCGTGAATATCGTATCGGAAGGATATATGAGCCTCTTTACCTCTGCCGCAGATGGGAAGGGAACAGCGATGCTGCCCTTGACATTGCAAAACTCAACGCGCATAACTTTTACAAGGACAGGCTCAGAACCATCGAACTACTTGCAAGAAAGAAACTGAACAGAGTGGAATAAGCCTACAGCTGACAGCACATGTACTCGGACAGGATAGACAAATTGTTTTCGGAACAGCTGCAGAACTGGGAGCTGGCAGGGAATAATTACCGCGATCTTTCGAAGGTTAGAGTAAGAAAAATTGCCCTGGGAGGATTCGAGGTGCTGCTTCAGTTCAACCCTGCCCGTATCACATCATCCTCAGCCAAAGTGGACGAGAGCCATATAAAACAGCGTCCATGCTTTCTGTGCAGGGATAACAGGCCGAAGGAACAGAAGGAGATTCCTTTCGGGGATGATATGATAATTCTTGTAAATCCCTTTCCTATCTTCAGGCGCCATCTTACAATCCCTTCGCGATCCCACACCGTCCAGAGAATCATTGGCAGCTTCGGGACATTGCTCTCATTGTCACAGGCAATGCATTTATACACCGTGTTTTACAACGGTCCACAAGCAGGAGCTTCCGCACCCGACCATCTGCATTTCCAGGCCGGAAATATTGGATTCATGCCTGTGGAACCGGATTTTGAGAGCGGAAGGTTCACAAAGCTTGTTTCGTCGGAACCAGGTCTGGAAATATGGAAATGGGAGGGCTATCACAGGGGATTGATAAGCCTGACCGGAAACGATGAAGCGAAGCTTTCCAGTGCTTTCACGAAACTGTTTGAACGCCTTTCCCTCCTTCAGCCGGAAAGACCTGAACCTATGATCAATATCCTTTCGGCTTATTCCCGGGATAAGTGGACAGTCCATATCTTCCCCAGGAAAAAGCACAGGCCGGAACAGTTTTTTTCCTCCGGGGCTGATAAATTGCTGGTCAGCCCGGCAGCAGTCGACCTTGGAGGTGTTATAATAACGCCCCGGGAGGAGGACTTCGAAAAAATAAGCGCGGGGGATGTAGCTGATATTTTCAGTCAGGTTTGTTTTGATGATCTTGAAATTGATAAAGTTATAAAAGGAATAATATGACAGGAAAAGGACAGGTGCCTGAAATACAGGTAGGGATTTTTTCAGCGAAGGAGATAGGATTTACCCTTAATGGTGTTTTTATCGACAAGGCATCGGGAAGAAAGCTGTCGGGAAAATGGAATGCCACCGTGAAGGACCAGCGCATAGTGATCTCAGATGGTGTTCAGGAATTCACGGCGGACAGCCCGCTCGATATGATTCCTTCCGACCCGACAGTCTCGTCACTGGTTCTGCATGGAGTGACTATCGGTATCGACTTTCACTGGCAGAGAAAGGAGGATCAGGTCTTCAGGGGAAGCCTGCGTATCCTACTGAAAAATGACGAGCTGACCGCTATAAACATTGTTTCGGTCGAGGATTATCTGATCAGCGTGATATCCTCTGAAATGAAAGCAACATCATCGGAGGAGTTACTCAAGGCACACGCGGTCACTTCAAGAAGCTGGCTGCTGGCTCAGTTGGCAAAAACCGTCAGCCTCAGGACCGGGGGAAAGAAATACAATTCATTTACCAGGTCGGATGATGAGATAATCAAATGGTACGACCGGGAAGATCATGATGATTTCGATGTATGTGCCGACGATCATTGCCAGAGATACCAGGGAATTACCCGGGCTTCATCGCCCGTGGTTGTGAAAGCCGTGAATGAAACGTTCGGTGAGGTGCTGATGTATGACGGCGAGGTTTGTGACACACGGTATTACAAATGCTGCGGCGGTATTACGGAGCTTTTTGAAAACACATGGGAACCTGTGGTTCATCCTTATCTTCAGGGGATAACTGATAGTCCGGAAATTCCGGAAGGATTCGGCACCGACCTGACGATTGAGAAAAATGCCAGGGAGTGGATTCTGGGAAATCCCGTTGCATTTTGCAATACATCCGATAAAAAGGTACTCTCCCAGGTACTTAACGATTACGATCAGGAGACAAATGACTTTTTCAGGTGGAAGGTGGTGTATTCTCAGGATGAGCTGAGTAGCCTTGTCAGGGAACGCACAGGTATCGATTTTGGAACCATAGAGGCGCTGATACCTCTCCGGAGAGGTACTTCGGGCAGGATCAGCAGGCTCAGGATTGAAGGCAGCAAGCGATCACTTACAATAGGAAAGGAACTGGAGATAAGAAAATCACTGTCAAAATCACATCTTTACAGTTCATGCTTCGTGGTCGACAGGGAGGATGACGGGAATGAGATCAGCTTCGTACTCCGCGGGGCAGGCTGGGGCCACGGTGTGGGCCTTTGCCAGATTGGAGCTGCAATGATGGGAGAAAAGGGATACTCTTACCGCGATATACTGAGTCATTATTTCAGGGATGCGGCATTTGAAAAACTGTATTTCCCACCGTCGGATAAGATTAAAAACGAATAACAGCAACAAGAAACAGCCGGTTTTATGAGTCAAAGAAAACAACGCTCCCCGTGGGCATGGGTTCCCACCCTCTATTTTTTCCAGGGAATCCCCTACAGTATAGTGATGACCACTTCAGGTCTGATTTACAAGACAATGGGGATATCCATTGCCTCATTCGCGTTCTGGACAAGCGTGTTGTACCTGCCATGGGCCATTAAACCCCTTTGGAGTCCCTATATCGACGTGGTATCAACGAAACGCAACTGGGTTGTCTGGACACAGTTGCTGCTCGGCCTTGCCTTCATCGCGGCGGGAGCGGTTATGCCTCTGTCATTCTTTTACCCCCTGAGCCTTCTCGTGTTTGCTTTCATTGCAATATCATCGGCAAGCCACGATATCGCCGCCGACGGCTTTTACATGTACGCCCTCGACCAGCATCAGCAATCCTTTTTCGTGGGAATACGTTCAACCTTTTACAGGTTTGCAATGCTTACTGCACTCGGACTGGTACCGGTGCTTGCAGGTACGATTCAGAAGAACACCGGACTTGATCCGGTAACTTTCAGCGCCAGGTCGGTTCCTCACGAACAATATGTTCCCTTCGATCCGGCTGATATAAAAATCGAAGAGTCTCAGGAAAAGCCTGCCGTACTTATATTTCCTTCAGAACTCACAGTTCCTGTTTATCAGCAAGGCGTATCAGCCCTCGATTCAGCCGTGGTTTACATCGCTCTGTCGGCTCCGCCGGAGGAAGGTGAAACAGTAGTTGTGAACCTTTCCAGGGAAACAGGGAGCAAGGATATAGACCTTTCGCGAACTACAACCGGCCGCTTCGAATTTGACAGCAATAACTGGAACAAACCGGTAGCTGCTGCTCTGAAGGTAAATCATAACCTCACCGGCGAGACAACCACTCAGTTCCTTATTACTGCAGGAAATATTGCTTTCAGCTGGACGGCCTCACTTATCATCCTTGGACTTGTTCTTCTGGCTATTGCCATATACAACAAGATAATGATGCCGTATCCGGATGAGAAAAAGACAGACGAAAGGATGGGATGGAAAGTGTATAAGGATGTGTTTGTCTCATTCTTTTCCAAACCGGGCGTTGTACCCGCCATGGTCTTCTTCCTGTTTTACAGGCTCGGTGAATCGCAGCTGCTAAAGGTGGCAACTCCTTTCCTGGTCGATTCCCGCAGCGCCGGGGGAATAGGTCTTACCTCGGCACAGTACGGGATCATTTACGGTACGGTCGGAATGCTTAGCCTTACCGTCGGAGGTATCCTGGGTGGAATATTGGCGGCAAGGGTCGGACTCAAGAAAGTTATTTTTATAATGGCATTGTGGCTGAACCTTCCCAGCGTGGTATATATTTACCTGGCTCATTTCCAGCCAATGCCGGGAAGTCTTCCGGTATACCTTTCCGTTGCTTTCGAACAGTTCGGCTACGGTTACGGATTCACGGCCTATATGCTTTATATGCTTCACTACGTGGGGGAAAGCAAATACAAAACAGCTGAATATGCAATAGGAACATCACTCATGGCCCTGGGAATGATGCTCCCGGGAATGATCTCCGGAGCCATGAAGGAGTTACTTGGTTATGAAAATTTCTTTATTTATATCATAATTTGCTCGATACCGGGCTTGCTGGCAATTAAATTTCTTAAAATTGATCCGTCATTCGGGATAAAGAAACAGGAAGGCTAACAGGATTTTATTATTGGATGAATCCACGGGTTTTATTAAAAGAATTTATTTCCGGACGCCATGTAAGTATTTGAAAAATTAAATCATATTATGATGAAAACATCAGCCTTTTCAAAAGTAGAACAATCGTTCTTTGATGCCTCAGGAAGAGACGCTTATACCACTATGATCCCATACATAGTGGTTCCCAATGTTCCCGCTCTCGGTATGCTTGCCGCCCTGCGCTTCCTTGAATGGGTGGATGGCAATCCGGAAGGAGTGATCAGCCTGCCTACAGGCAAGACTCCTGAATACTTCATCAAATGGACAAGCAGGTTGCTTAACGGATGGGATGACAAGGAAAACCGTGCCCTTATGGAACGACACGGTCTGTCGCTTCAGAAAAAACCATCGCTGAGAGGACTGCGCTTCGTACAGACCGAGGATTTCTACCCGATCGATCCGGAGCAGCACAACAGCTATTATCATTATGTAACAAACTTTTACATCAGGGGATTTGATCTGGATCCCACACGAGCGCTTCTGATAAATGCCAATGAGATACAACTTGCCCAGGGAAAGCATTACTCTGAAGTATTCCCCGATAACATAATTGATCTCTCCCTTAGAAACAGGGAAGCCGGATCGAATCTTGAAAAACTGCAGCAGGAATCCCTTTTCAGGATCGACAACTGGTGCATGTCTTACGAGAACCGTATCAGGGAAATGGGAGGGATAGGCTTTTATCTCGGAGGAATGGGTCCCGACGGGTCTATGGCTTCAAACACGAGGGGAAGTGACCATAATTCCACTACCAGGCTCACAGCCACCAACTTCGAAAATCAGGCCGCATCGGCAAGCGATCTGGGCGGCATAGAGGTGTCGCGCAACAGGCTGGTTATTACTGTCGGACTGGGAACGATCACATTCAATCCCGATGGGCTGACGCTTATCTTTGCCGCAGGAGAGTCAAAGGCTCAGGTTGTGAAGAACGCCCTTGAAAACCCGATCGATAACCTGTACCCGGCAACTGTGCTGCAACGACAGCGAAATGCACGCTTCTACATAACCGAAGGCGCAGCAGTGAAGCTGAACGACAGCGTTGAGAAATACTACCGGGAAGGCCCGTGGACTTTTGAAAAAACAGAAAGGGCAATCTTTGACCTGTGCAGGAATATTAACAAATACGCTCACAGGCTCGAACTCAAAGATCTTCAGGAGGACACCTACTGCAGTATGATCCCGGATCTCAGCATGGACCGGGTTCAGGATGTAATAGATTCCACAAAGAGAAAGATAGAAAAGGGACTGCTCAAGGAAAAGGATCAGGTCTTTCTCCATACCGGTCCTCATCACGATGATATAATGCTTGGAATTTTTCCATGCATCACTCCCCAGTTAAGGGAAGCCTCAAACAAATTCCATTTCACCATCTGCACTTCGGGCTTCACGGCCGTGACCAATGAGATGCTGATGAACTACATGGTGGAAACTCTCGCCCATGTTGAACAGGATAAGATAAACATGATAGAATATCCCGATTTCTTTGAAAAGGGATATATGTACAAATTCGATAAGGATGTAAGCCATTACCTCAATAAGATAGCTGCCAACGACGAAGCCGGCAAGCTCAGGGGACTGTGCCACAGGATAGTGAGGGTAATGGTTGGTATATACAAGCTTAATTCGAGGCAGGAACTGGAAGAGCAGTTAAGGAAAAACATAGAATTGCTGAAATCGAGTTACGGAGGTCAGAAAAATCCGCCTGATATTCAGAAATTAAAGGGAATGCTCAGGGAGTTTGAAGAAGAACTTGTGTGGGCTCATTATGGCGTCAGGGTAAGGGATATTCAGCATCTCAGGCTTGGCTTTTACACCGGCGACATATTCACCCCGCAGCCTTCGGCAAAGCGCGATGTTGAGCCTATACTCGAAATGTTCAGGGAGGTCAGGCCGACTGTGGTGAGCATGGCCTACGACCCGGAAGGCTCCGGGCCCGACACTCATTACAAGGTTCTGAAAGCCATTGCCCAGGCCCTTAGGGTGTGGAAAGAGGAGGAAGACCTTTCGAAGCTGAGAATAATAGGCTACAGGAACGTCTGGTTCAAGTTTGCTCCTTCAGAGGCAAACGTGTTCACACCTGTGTCGCTCAATTCTATGGCCGTTCTTCAGAAATCATTCAAAGACTGCTATATAAGCCAGGTGAATGCTTCCTTCCCGAGTTATGAACTCGACGGGCCCTTCAGCGACCTGTCGCAGCAGATATGGGTGGAACAGTTCAAATGGGTGCAGCTAATCCTTGGAAAGGACTTTTTCTATGAAAACGACCGTCCAAAGATCCGTGCAACGCACGGGATGATCTTCCACAAGGAGATGACGCTCGATGAATTCCTGATGCACGCCAGCGAACTGGAGAAGAGCGTGGAAGGAGATGTGAAGTAGGACTTAACAAGGAAGCCGGCTCAATACAGGAAGTACTTCCGTGCCTTGGCCCTGAAGTCATTTGCTGGTCCGTTCCAGAGACCAAGAATGGATTCCACTCTGTATGCGCGGGTGAATTCCTTTCTGATCCTGTCGCTGCCACACACCTTGTCGAACATATCAAGCCTCGACGGTTCACACATCCCGAAAAGGTCCTTGTCAGGCCATAGCTTATGGATTTCCTGCAGGATGTAAAACTGGATCAGCGAAAGCTGGGCAATTTTCTCATCAGTGATGTGGATCTGCACCCCGTGAACCATCTTTCCCCGCGATACGCTGTAGTAAGGCTTGTAATGAACGGGCCTGAACCTGATCCCCGGCAAACCGAGCTCATTCAGGTTATTCGCCAGGGAGTCGGCATCTATCCATTCGGTGGCGAATGTCTGGAAAGGAGTTGTGTAACCCACCCCGATGCTTGCCACATATAACTCCCCCATAATCCCTGTGGCAGGGTACAGAAGGCAGGTTAATGAATTGGGAATATGCGGCGACGACGGCACCCAGGGAAGACCTGTCTCACTGAAGCTCATCTCTCTTTTCCATCCTTTCATCCTGATTACTTTCAGATCGCACTTCAGCCCGTTCGCGAGCAACCCTTCGCCATTAAGCAGCATTGCAAGTTCGCCTGTTGTGAGACCGTGAACATAAGGTATGGGATACTGGCTGACGAATGACACAAAACCCGGTTCAACAAGCGGCCCTTCAATCCGTACACCTCCCAGCGGATTTGGCCGGTCGAGCACGATAAAGGGGATATTGTTCTCTGCTGCCGCTTCCATGGCAAGCCCCATGGTGCTAATAAAGGTGTAGGACCTTGATCCTATATCCTGGATATCATATACAAGCACATCTATGCCCTCGAGCATCTCCTTTGTGGGCTTCCTGGTCGATCCGTACAGACTGTATACCCTGAGACCTGTTGACGGATCATCAGCAGAGCCGATAATCTCTCCCGCGCTGTATTCGCCCCTAACCCCGTGCTCGGGTCCGTAAAGCGCCGCCAGTCTTACGCCGGGAGCCCTGAACAGTATGTCAACTCCGGAACGAAGCTCATGATCGACGCCGGTAGGATTGGTTATCAGACCTGCTCTTTTCCCTTTGAGCTCTGCAAATCCGTTTTCCCTGAGTACTTCAAGGCCTGTCATGACTCTCGCGTCCTGAGCCCGGCACATGGGAATCAGAATGATGGCTGCAAACAGGAGAGCTGCAGTCGTCAGGATAATCTTTTTCATGTCTTGTATTCGTTTAATAAGCAGGTATTTTACCTGAAATTGTTCAAATATGCGTAAATATATTCACAGATTCCCGCTCTTATTTTTATTTTTATGCCTTTTTACGGATTATGAAGAAAAAGACTTCAGGAAGGATAGTTTCTCTCGATATCTTCAGAGGTATCACCGTTGCATTTATGATCATTGTCAACACCCCGGGAAGCTGGCAGCATGTCTATGCCCCCCTGCGGCATTCGGAATGGCATGGCTGTACGCCCACCGATCTTGTCTTTCCTTTCTTCCTGTTCATCGTTGGCGTTGCAATGTGGTTTTCTTTCAGGAAATACGGACATGAACTGAACATGGGCTCAATGGTGAGGATAATCCGCCGAACTGTTACAATATTCGCTCTTGGTCTGTTTCTCAATATCTTTCCCGTATTCGACCGCGACTATTCAACGCTGAGGATAATGGGTGTGCTGCAAAGGATAGCCCTTGCATACGGTCTGGGAGCAATCATATGCATGTCGGTTAACCGGGAATATCTATGGGTAGTGACTGCATTTTTTCTTTTTCTGTACTGGGCCCTTCTTGCATTTTTCGGAGGCGCTGACCCCTACAGTCTTGAAGGAAACCTGGTACTGAAGATCGACAGGATGGTTCTTGGTGAAGCCCATCTCTCCACAGCCTTCGGAATTCCATTCGACCCCCTTGGATTACTGAGCACGATACCCGCGCTCGGTACGGTGATAATCGGCTTTTACACAGGGTCAGTTCTGGGAAAGGGACCGGCTGCTGCAAAAACGGTACTTAAAATCATGCTTGTCGGGGCTGCCATGACCGGGATGGGACTCCTGTGGGACAAACTGTTTCCAATCAATAAACCGCTGTGGACCAGCTCATATGTGCTATATTCGGGCGGAATAGCCATGATGGTTCTTTCGCTGTTGTACTGGCTTGCCGATGTTGCTAAAATCAGGAAGTGGGGAACCTTCTTCCTGGTCTTCGGTACAAATGCGCTGTTTTCATATTTTTTGTCCGGGATATGGGCAAAAACAATGCAATATATTAAGATAGGAGAGGGAGATAGGGAAATCAGCATGTATGCCTGGTTTTATGAAAAGATTTGCGTGCCTGTGGCAGGAAATCTGAACGGAAGCCTTATGTTTGCCATAATTCAGATGCTTCTGATCTGGCTTGTTGCTTATATTTTGTACAGAAAGAAAGTAATGATTAGACTGTGATTACAATTTGCAATTAACAATTAACAATTAACAATTAACAATTAACAATTAACAATTAGCAATTAGCAATTAACTAGTTATGGAAGATGCTGAGATAATAAAAATACTATCAGAAGGTTACAATGAGTCATTTGGAGATGCCGCTGCCGAAGTAACTCCTTTGCCGCGATCGGGTTCCGACAGGAGATACTTCAGGTTTTCTGGCGCTTCCGGGAGTATAATAGGTGCACATAACGCGAATCACGAGGAAAATGAGGCTTTCATCGGATTTACCCATCATTTTCGCGGTAAGTCGCTGCCGGTGCCCGAGATATATGCTTACTTCCCGGAACGCTTTATCTATTTTCTCCAGGATCTGGGCGATGACAATCTCTACACCTGGCTTCACAAACGACCCGCCATTGCTCCATT
>Ga0302243_1001941_pt1 | contig 12726 bp, 5 predicted proteins | sample AAG_UR_Met_MG_FD_193514 | JGI IMG/M metagenome (GOLD analysis project Ga0302243, IMG submission 193514) | Enriched activated sludge microbial communities from anaerobic digester in WTTP, New Holstein, Wisconsin, United States - AAG_UR_Met | ecosystem: Engineered > Bioreactor > Anaerobic >...
ATATCGCCGCTCCGTTGACCGTGTTTTCCATGGTCCCGTTCACGCCCGTGACATCGGAATACCCCTGCTTGAGGATGCCCAATGTCTGGAGGATGTTGCTGGAATCGGTGAAATCCTGGGTGCCGTCTATCTGCAGGGTATAAACAGTCTCATCGCCGTTTTTCGACTGAACGACAGACGCGTGGACTCCTGCAGCCTGCAGGGCCGCGTTGTTATTGATCGTGCCCGCAATGTCTTCAAGGGAATCGGTGGACAGATCGATGGAGACGGCCACGCCAGCTATGGTCACCGTGCCCGATGCCGCACCGGTCAATCCGAAGACTTGCCCAATCGAATCGGCGGAGCTTGAAAAGGCCCATGACCGGGCGCCGCCGGTGACGGCATTGCGCAGTGACAGCGTACCGTCCGCCAGCCCGAGTTGGGTGAGGATATTGTCGGCGGAGCCGCTGGCCAGAGATATTCCTTCCGAGCCCGTGGCCCTCGATGTGAGGCTCAAACGGTACTCGCCGGTAGATATGGCAATGATCGAAGCGGTGACTCCAGCCGGATTCTCGCCAGAGTTCAGGGCATTGATTTTGTTTTGGATTGTTGCAAGGCTGTCTGTTGCGGCAATGCTGAGCACCCGGTTGTTGATAATGAGTTCGCCGGAAATCCCCAGGGCCTCGCTCGTCGAGCCGAAGCTCTTGCTTGAAAGCTTCTGGGCGGTGGCAAGATTGTTGACGGTAATGTTGTATGAGCCTTCCGTCGCATTCGAACCCACGGCATAGCTCAAGAGGTCGGACACATTCAGGGTCGTGCTGTTGATGGTGGCTTTCGGGGTGAAGAGATTGAAGTCATCGGGAGAATTCAGGGCGCCGGCCGCCGTTTTCAGGGAGCGGAGAAGTGAGTTGACCTGATTCCAGGCCGATTTTTTCTCGCCCAGCGTGGTTTGCTTTTCCTCAAGCAGTGTGATCGGCCGCCGTTCGAGTTCCACGAGCTGGGAAATCATGCTTCGCCAGTCAAGCCCGGATGCAAGTCCTGAAATTGAATATGTCGCTGCCATGGGAATCCCCCCTCCCCTTCAGAATAGCCGGTCAGGTCCTCAAGCGGCAGACACCGGGACCTGACTCGTTTCTACCTCACACCTGCTCTCTCACAAGCAGCCCGGACATCTCGCTCAGCCGTTCTCTCAGCCTCAACATTTCATCCGGCGGTATCTGCATGACTACCTCACCGGTATTCTCATCCACGACCCTCACCACAATATCCTTGGTACCTTCGTCGATGCTGAATCTGATGGATCGGTTCATGGACTCAAGCTGATCGTTGATCTTTGCTATGTCCTGCTGAATTTCATCGGCAGATTGGGAATCATTCTGAAGAGGTCTTTGAGGTTGAGATGTTTCCTTGCCTTTGGTACGCGACACCTGGGCTGTGGCCGGAGACCCTGAATCGATCTTTTCTCTCATGACAGGATCTATCGGTATTGGTCTGATGCTCTCGATTTTCATGGCCACACCCGCCTTTCAGTCATTGAATCATGGGGGAGGAGACCTCCCCCATGACCTTTCTGACTGGTATTAGCCGAACAGGGAGAGAACGACCTGCGTGGACATATTGGCCTGTGCGAGCATCGCCGTGCCGGCCTGGAGCAGGATCTGGTTCTTGGTGAAGTTCACCATCTCCGAGGCCATATCCACGTCCCTGATGACGGATTCTGAGGCCGAGAAGTTCTCGATCTGCACCTGGAGGTTCGAGTAGGTGTAGTCGAGGCGGTTCATGGATGCGCCGATGTTGCCGAGCACACCGGCAAGCGTGTTGATGGCGCCGTCGATCTCACCGAGGGCTTCAATGGCATTGGCATGGGTGTCTACAGCCGAGGAACCGAGACCCAGACCCGAAGAATCGAGCGCGGAAATGCTGATGGCCAGCTGGTCTGCGGCTGCACCGCCTGAGCCGACCTGGAAGCTGCCCGAGAAGGTCCCGTCGAGAAGGGCGGTATCCTGATACTCGGTGTCATCCACGATCCGGTCGATCTCATCGATCAGGGCCTGGAATTCCGCGTCCAGTTTGTCGACGTCCTCACCCGAGTTTTCGGATGCCGCCTGGGTGGCCAGCTCCTTCATCCTCTCGAGGATGTTTTCGATCTGGTTGGCAGATCCTTCCGCGATCTGCAGCATGGACTTTGCCTCGGTCACGTTTCTGGAGGCGACGGTGAGCGACCTGACGTTGGTGCGGAGCCTGTTGGCAATGGCCAGGCCTGCGGCGTCGTCGGATGCGCGATTGATTCGGTAGCCGCTGGAGAGTTTCTCCATGCTCAAACCGAGTTTTGCTTCTGTGCCGAGTAACTGCCGGTGTGCGTTGATTGCTGCGATGTTGGTGTTAATGCGAAGTGCCATGATTCAATCCTCCTTGATTTTTTGGTTTTCCCGGCCTTCCTTGGCCGTTTTATTCATCTGCGATCAGTTTTTAGGTCCTGATCAGACCTTGTTCCATCCACCTCCTTTCATTGATCTATTGTACTTTATCGCCATTCGGGAAAAATACTTAACTAATTTTTTTATTTATATAGAGGAGGCAAAATCCACCAATTATATGGAGAGAAATTGTCGTATGGCCAATAAATTGACGACTCATCTCGTTAAGACATATATATCTTATTGATTATATTAAATATTTTTCTGGCATGTACTTTGCTACACTCTCGAAATCATGATAATTTCACTTCAAAAAAAGGTTATAGGAAGATGTCAATTTTCTATATTTCCTGCTGCAAAATCCATAACGTCTTATACGACGGGAAGACACTGTGAGATAGTATAAAAAGGATACCTTGTGGCGATTGAATATTTCTTCCAGCCAAAAAAACGGAGGCATCACGCAGGAAATGAGTACCATGATACTTGAATAAGCTCCGCACGTGAGTTCACGCGCGTAAACTTTGAAAGAGCATATACGATGTCAGGAAAAGGCTCTGGAAAAGAGAAGTTCCTGTGAGAACCTTGAGAGGATGATTATGGATCCATGTCATTTTTCACAAGATGCTATTGCCGAAAACCCGGTCCAAGAGAGACAGAGACAAGGTTACCTGCGAGAAAAGAAGAGGAACGTCGATCTTTATCACAAAAATCTTAAATCGGGGACTTCCTTCGTTACCCATAAGCCTATCGAGTTATTCATCGAGTCAGCAAACAGTTGCAATCTGCGGTGCATCATGTGTCGTTTGAGTTATACAACGTCACCAATTGATGCACCATTTGTGCCTCTTGAGTTAATTGATAAAATGAAAAAATTCTATCCAGGCCTCATAGAGGCTCATCTCCATGGTTTTGGAGAGCCTCTGTTGAACAAAAAACTGACGGACATGATCAAGTTAATGCGCCAGAACGGCGGGTCGATGATTTTTGATTTTTTCACCAATGTAATGCCTATGAATCGCAAGATATCAAGATCAATCGTTGATGCCGGTGTGGATCGGGTCACATTCTCAATAGATGGATCGACAAAAGAAACTTATGAAGCGATACACAGGGGCGCCAGATGGGAGAGGCTACTACACAACCTCGCCACCCTCAATAGAATTAAAAAGGAACGGGGTTCCCTGTATCCGAAACTGGAAATCAATTTAATAGCCATGAACATGAACTTCCATGAATTCCCCGGGTTGGTGAAACTTGCAGCCGACCATCATATTGAAAAAATCGATGTGAAGACCCTGGTTGTATCAGACAATTTCCCCGATGAGATAAAACGCCAACGTCGTATCTACAACCCTGAGATGGATGATGCAACCATAATTGAATCACAAAGAATTGCGCAACAACACGGCATAGAGATTTTCTTTGGACACTATTACGCATCAAAGCCACCTTCAAGAGATGCCGAGCGGATTTCCGGCAGTGATCTTTCCTGCGATCTTCAGAGAACGACAACTACCGATCCTGTTAATGGGAATCACAGCCGATGCTTTCAGCCTTGGAAAACTTTTTATGTAAAAACGAACGGAGAAGTGAAACCCTGTTGTTTTTCCACCATGGTAATGGGCAATCTCCATGAATCGACACCTGAAGAAATCTGGAATGGTGATGAATACAGAAAACTCAGGGATTCGATCAGTCGGGGCGTTTATCCCGAGGGGTGCCGTCAATGTGTGGCCTTCAATCTCAGGCCCAAAATTGATGATACCGACCACTGGCTTCGGGAGATCATACAAAAGTACAAAGCCCTTCGACAAAAGAAATACCCGGATCATGTTGCCGATCAATCTCTGAAGGTTGTCGCCCACCGCCGACAAAGTTTCTCGAGATCGGATGAGACAGCCGATGCTCTCTACCGGAAAGCGCAAGCCCTCATCAAAGAAGACAAGCTCAACGATGCAACTCAACTGATGAACGCCATAATATCGTCCTGTGGAGATAAACCACTCTGGCACAACGATCTCGGGTGTCTTTATTATGCCCTTGGCAACATGCAGAGTGCCAGAGCTCACTTTGAAAAGGCTATTCAACTCGATCCTTCCTTCACGACGGCGCTGAAAAACCTCGCCGATTTCTATGGGGCCATTGATGGGCGCAAAGATGATGCAATCAAATTATACCGCAGAGTCCTGGATCAAAAACCTGAAGATAGTGAAACGATGGCCATGATTGGACAGCTTTGTGCACATACGGGATGTACTTCTGGAATAAACTTTCCACTTACAAAAGAGCTGATAAGGAAACTGCTTGCACGAGGAGTAAGCACACAGTTGGTTCCCGGCGCAACACTGCCCATGGATGTTGTTTTTGAACCCCCCTGCAGCCTCAAGCGGATGAATGTCAGCCATTCTTTATACTTGGGCGCATTCAGCTATGGCGTCAGCGGATTTTATTTCGGTTGCCGAATCGGACGCTACTGCTCCTTCGGCGAGCAGGTTCAGATCGGGCGACGTCCATACCCCATGCATTATGTAAGCACCTCGCCTTTCTTCTATAAGGATTTCAAAGAGGTTCTGGACCAGGCCTTGCCAGATGACATTGAACTAAATCCGATCGAAGACTTCCATCGAGATACTCCCCCGACAACAGCCAAGGTGACGGAAATCGGCAATGATGTCTGGATCGGGCACGGCGCCTTTATTCTTCCTGGTGTGAAGATAGGCGACGGAGCTGCGGTTGGGGCAATGTCCGTTGTAACCAAAGATGTGCCGCCATATGCTGTAGTGGCAGGAGTTCCGGCAGGCGTGGTTAAATACCGCTTTCCCGAAGATCAGATAAGAGCGCTGCTTCAATCCCGCTGGTGGGAGTTTGCGCCATGGTCTCTCAAGGGGGCGCCGGTGGATGATGTGAATGAATTTTTAGGATTCATAGAACGGCTCCGTGCCAAGGGTATAGAGATATATGCTCCGGACAAAATCGTGCTTTCCGAGCTTATACTCCAAGAATTCGGTTCAAGATGAGAATATAAGATGAAAAATATGCAAGAATGCCTGGAGCAAGCTGATGAAAGATGATCGATCCCTTGTAAGACCGTTATCTGATGTACCGTCTCAATCTTTAGCCAGAATGGGTTACAGGCTCGATCCGGATTCCAACGTATGGCGCCCGGAGAATTATAAAGGCTTTGCATATTCGGACGGCGATGAGGAAGAGAAATACATATTCGATGCAATAAGGACCGCCCGGGATGTCTCATGTTCATCAGACGAACTCCCCGCCAAAATCAAGGACTGGCCAAGCGAGTACCATCTTTCCCCTGTCCGCATCAATCTGATGGCTCCATTTCAGATCGAGCCAGCAACCCGGGTCCTCGAGCTTGGCTGCGGTATGGGTACAATAACACGCTACCTTGGCGAGACAGGGGCAGAGGTTGTCGCCATAGAAGGCAGCCTTCAGCGGGCTGCGATCACCCGGGAGCGGTGTAGGGACCTTAACAATGTCCATGTCGTGTGCGATAATTTCAAAGAGTTCCGGACCGATGAAAAATTCGACCTCGTCACGCTCATCGGAGTGATGGAATATTCCCCGAAATTTATTGGAGGCAAAGACCCGATCGGGCAGTGCCTTGCAATCGTAAAAAATTATCTGAAACCCGATGGGGCCGTCATTATCGCAATCGAGAACCGGCTCGGTCTCAAGTACTGGAACAACTGTGCAGAGGACCATACCGGAGGCATGTTCGATTCGATTCATGACACATATCAACCCGGTACTGTGGCGACTCTGGGATACCATGAACTGAAACGGGCTCTGGCAACGGCCGGATTTGCCTCCGCCGATTTCCTGTTCCCCTTTCCTGACTACAAATTACCGTCAGTGATCCTGCATGAGGAATCTCTTGAACACAAAGACATATCCCTGGCACCGATCATCGGACAGACGTTCTCGCGTGATTATTCGGGGCAGCCATACCGCCACTTCTCGGAGCGGCTTGCATGGCACACGATAGAAAAAAACGGGTTGATCCCGTATTTTTCAAATTCATTTTTATGCGTCTGCACTCTGTCGCCTGATGTTCGACCTCCGATCTCTAGGGATTGGATAGTAAAAATATTCAACAGCTGCCGATATGCCTGTTTCCGAACAGAAACCACCATCTTTCGAAAAAAAGGCACAAACTCAATACAAGTAAGTAAAAAAAGGATGTACCCTGACATTCCGATGCGCCAGGGGCCTCTCACGTTTAATCAAAACGTTGAGAAAAACTATATCCATGGCACTCTACTCAGCGATGAGCTCCAAAGAGCAGTGCTTCGCCACGAGACCTTGCAGGAGTTTTTCCTGAAAATGAAGGAGTACAAAGATGCGGTGATCTCGATGTGCAAGACGCTAAGGCCGGATGCAGACCTTGAAAATTGCCCCGGAGAGCTTGTCGATTGTACTCCGTTTAACCTCATAAGGGCTGCTGATAAAACGCTGCATTATATAGACAACGAATGGATCGCCACAGAAGAACTTCCCCTCCATTTCATTCTGCTGAGGGGGATAGTAGCAGAGATTACCAATAAAATAAGGTTTATCGACAATCCAGCTCTGTTCACCCAGTATGAGACCTTAAAAGATCTTATTGCAGACGTGTTCACGAATATGGGCCTGAATCTATCGGACGAAGACATCGATTATTACTGCACTCGCGAAGCTGAGATTCAGTCACAGATATCCGGTATGTTTCAGAGAAAAGCTGCGATTGCCAAGCGGTTCAAGGCTGTTTTCTCCGAACCGCTTGATAGAACTCTCGGCATTATGGAGCGGTATTCTGTATATGATTTGTACAGGATCTTGAGCGAAAAATCGATTGAGGATAGATGGGAAAAAGCTGTTGCACGGAAGGTCGATTCCCTTATATTCGAACGACTGGAAAAGCTTGATTCCCGTTCGGACGATTCGAGAGATGTGTTGCAGCCTCTTCCTGGCTTCGAAAACGCATACGATATCCTGATTCCGATTTACAACGCATTTGAGCACCTTGAGCGCTGCATCGACAGTGTCCTGCGCCATACGCAGGGAAATCATACAATTTTCCTGCTCGACGATTGCAGCACCGATCCTCGGGTACTGCCGCTGCTCCACTCCTATGAGGCAAAGGATCCGCGGGTTCGGGTTATCCGCTCGGAGGAAAACAGGGGATTCATACATAACGTCAATCGTGGTTTCGAACTGTCACAAAATGACGTAGTCATCCTCAATTCAGACACCGAGGTTACCGAGGGATGGCTCGACAAAATGCACCGCTGTCGCTGCAGCGACCCGGATATCGGCATTGTCTGTCCGCTCTCGAATAACGCCACGATTCTATCCGTCCCTGTCATGAACCATCCCAATTCGCTGCCGGAGGGAATGGATCCGAACAGCTTTGGCAAACTAATAGCTGAGACATCTCCACGTGCCTATCCCCAACTTCCCACCGGGGTAGGCTTCTGTATGCTCATCACGCGGGATACACTCAATGCTGTAGGTTTTTTCGATCCTGCTTTCGGCCTCGGCTATGGGGAGGAAAACGATCTATGCATGAGAGCAAGGGCTGCAGGTAAAAAAATTGTGTGCTGTGACGATGCCTATGTCCATCATTACGGCGAGGCATCCTTCCGCAGTGTTGAGGGCATTGCCGATAGGCGGCTTCAAAATGAAAAACTGCTCGAAAAAAGATGGCCGGGTTACCGTAAGAACGTATATGATTTTTGCTGCACCAACCCCTTAAGGGAAACCCATGAGCGAATATCAATCAAACTCAATGAACACAAGATGCAGGACTTGCCGTGTATTCTCCATGTCATTCACAATTTCGACGCTCCTGGAGGCACGGAACTGCATACACGAAATATAATCGACGGCCTGTCAACGCGATTTCACAGTACGGTTATTTATCCGGCGCACATTCCGGAAAGATGGACCGACCTTGAGCCCAAAGAAGTCGATGAACATCTTCGTGTCGTGAAACTTCGGAAGGAATCCATCACGGTAAGCGACACATTTCTTGGGATACCAGGGGATCTGATCAATGAAGATGTGGAGACCATTTTCTCGAATTTCCTGCGCGGGGGTAATTATGAAATTGTTCATTTCCAGCATCTCATAGGCTGGGATACCCTGCTTCTCCCTCTCATTGCCAAGCGTCAGGGCTGCAAGGTCGCTCTATCGCTTCATGATTACTACCTGCTTTGCCCCGAGTACAACCTGATCCTTCCGAATCTGCGCCGCTGCGGAAAAGTTTTGGCAGAAGGCGGAGATCCTGAATGTCAGTATTGCCTCGGCACCAAGCGCAAATTCGTTGGAACCGGCGAACCTCCTTCTCTGCAGAATTACCTAGCTGAACGAAAGCAGATCATCAGGCGAATTTTCGAGGCCGCGGACATTATCATCGCTCCATCCGATTTTGTGAGAGATCAGTTTATCAAGGCCTATGGAGAGGCGATGAAGAATCGCATCGTCACCGTACCTCATGGAATCGAACCGCTGCCGAAAACCAGGAACGTGAAAAAGAGAAACACCCTCAGGGTGGGATTCCTCGGCAATGCAAGCGATAGGAAGGGGGTCTTTGTCCTCTTGCAAGCCGCGCAATTACTCAAGAAAATGCCTTTACGGTTCGAGATCTTTGGCAACATCCATCCAACTCTAAAGAAATTGGCGGCAGATCTTGGCATTGTTCAGCATGGACATTATGAACGAAAAGACCTTCCGCAACTGCTGTCAAATACAGATCTGGTCATCATCCCATCGATATGGGACGAAACATTCTGCCTGACCGCCAGCGAATCGCAGATGATGGGAATCCCTGTCATTGCCTCTGACTGCGGTGCAATCAGCGAAAGAATCATAGACGGCAAGACCGGGTTTCTCGTTTCTCCTAATAATGCCAAGGCCCTGGCGGCAAAAATCCTGCTACTTCAAAGGAATCCTGTTTTGCTCGAAAATGTTGCAAAAAACCTTCAAAACATTCGTCTCAAGACAATTGAGGAGAATGTCGAAGACTACGCCCGGATCTACGAACAGCTCATCGAGAATACAACAGGTATGCACGCGGGGAAAACCGTAGTACAAGCATCTCTCGGGTATGGCGGGAATACTTCGATATCTGATACGCCTGGTACCACAACCTCGATCATCATCCTGTGCTACAATGGACTGAACTATACTCGGCAGTGCCTGAAAAGCATCGAGAACTGCACCCCCGAGCCCCACGAGATCATCATCGTGGATAATGGATCAACTGATGGCACGCCCCATTTCCTCAGGCAGTATGCTCATGAGCACGAAAATGTGGTGCTCATCATGAACGATTGCAATAGGGGGTATGCGGCCGGAAACAACCAGGGCATAAGGGCCGCACTGGGTGAATATGTGGTGCTGCTCAACAACGATGTTGTGGTTACCCCCGGCTGGCTCGGCCGGATGATCGGACATCTTGAAAGATCCGCTGAGATCGGAATGGTGGGGCCGGTTTCCAATTCCGTATCGGGCGCACAGCTCATCCCTGAGGTGCCGTACGGGCGTGATATGGACCAGATGTATGCGTTTGCCAAAGAAATTGGAGAAAAATATGCAGGGAAAGCCGAACCCTGCATGAGGCTCGTGGGGTTCTGCCTATTGGTTAGAAAGAGCGTGTTCGATATCATAGGAGGCCTTGACGAGGGCTACAAGACCGGTAACTTCGAAGACGACGATCTCTGCCTGAGGTCATGTATAGCAGGATATCGGAATGTTATTGCCCGGGATGTGTTCGTCCATCACTTCGGCAGTATGACCTTCAAGGAAAACGCTATCGATTACTCCGTCACAATGAAGGCGAACCGGTCCTATTTCCTCGGAAAGTGGGAGGGAATCGTTTATTCCTGCAATGATCATGAATATCGGGTTCACCTGGACAAGCGTAGACAAACTGAACAACTCATCCGATGGGGTGAATCGGCATTCAGTGAAAGCAACGTGCTAAGGGCGCTGAAGATATTCGAACGAGTGCTCCGCATTGATCCCCAGAATACGGAAGCACTGAATAATATCGGCGTCATCCAATGGGAACTGGGAGATCGAAATGCAGCCGTCGAGACTTTCCAGACCGTGCTCACCATAAAGCCCGGCGATCCCGACGCCTTGTTGAATCTCTCCGACGCAGTTGCTGCTGGATGGAAGGCAGATTCGCTTCGTTCCGAGATCAGAGATCTTCTCGAAAAGCAGCCCTGTTTTTCTCCTGAGGCAAGCCGGGTAGTCGAATCTGGAGATGGCACGTGACAACCTGGAACATCATAGAAAAGGGGCATAGAAGATGAGTGAGTATGGAACTCCCAAGGTACTCGGCGCGGTTATGATCGTGAAGAACGAGGAGAAACGCCTCGGCGGAATTCTCTCGGACATCCGTAATGTCATGGACGAGATCTGCATTGTCGATACCGGCTCTTCGGACGGGACAATCGCCCTTGCAGAATCCTTCGGCGCCCGGATCGAGCGATTTCCCTGGTGCAACGATTTCTCAGCCGCCCGAAACCATTCCCTTGCCTGTGCCAAGTCGGATTATCTGCTCTGGCTCGACGCAGACGACCGGATCGACGAGGGCAGCGCGAAAGCGCTGCTGAAGCTTAAAACCCGCCTGCGCTCGGAAAAAGACCGGGCATATACACTCAAGATTCTCGGCAGGTCCCAAGACATGCCCGACACGTTGAGCTGCCAGACCCGGATCATCCCCAACAGAAAAGGCGTGCGCTTCGAAGGCAGAGTGCACGAGCAGGTCCTCCCTTCGCTGAAGAGAACCGGCGTTACGATTGAGCCTGTCGACATAACCATCATGCACACCGGATATCACGACCCGGACACACGTAGAGCAAAGGCGCGCAGGAACCTGGATATCCTCGCGGATGAGCTGAGAGCAGGCAAGGATACCGCCAGTCAGCATTTCTTCATGGCCATGGCCTGTATTGGTCTTGAGGATTACGCGCTGTGCCTCGAGCACCTGAAGCAGGCACGAAAGAAGCGTACCGATGAAGACTGGCTCCACTTCAGCTATACGATATCCACTGAGTGTCTGCTCAGGCTCGGGCAAACAGACGATGCCCTCAGGGAGATAACCGAAGGCATAGGACTTTTCGGGGACAGCCCTCTGCTCCACTATTATCTCGGGCAGGTATACATGAAGACCGCCCGATTCGTCGAGGCGGCCGAAGTGTTCAAGAAAGCCGCTTCCCTGCCGGAGAGGATCGATTCGTATCCTGCCCCGCCCGATCTGAAAACCACTATCCTTATCCAGTATGGAACGGCCCTGGAGAAGGCGGGATTGACGAATGAGGCGATCGGTGTCTATACCCGGGCACTGAAGTCCGGAAGCTGTCACAAGCCCCTGCATCAAGCCCTGGGCATGGTCCTGCTCCAGACCGGCAGGATTGACGAAGCCCTGAATCATCTGGACAAAGCCAGGAGTCTGTCAAAATCCGTGGATACAACCCTGTGGCTGAGCCTTGCCCGGATTTATCGCCACCTGAAGCGCCATGACCGGGCCCGCGCCCTCTATCTTGACGTCCTCAACGAAGTCCCCGATCACATGCTCGCTCTGGCAGGCATCGCGGATACGAGCGTGGAGCTGGATGATGTCGAAGCATTTCTCAATGCGCTCGAGCAGCTCCTGATCGCCCTCGACATCCCTGTACCCGAAGCTGCCATCGACTCACTTGCCGAATGCTCCGATCTATGTGTGAAGGTGGCGGACGGGCTCAAAAGAAAGGATGAACCCGCGGCGGCCATGAGACTTGCCGAAACAGCGCTTCGCCTTGACGCATCAAACTCCCGCGCACACCTCTTCCTGGCGGACCTGTTCGCCGAGCAGGGAGACACCGCACGAATGCTCGCACGCCTGGAAACGGCGCTGAAATGCGGTGCCGACAGCCAGGAGGTGCTCACGAGAATCGACCTCGCCAGGCAGGCCCTCGGCATGACATCGTGAGCCGGGCTTTCCTCCGAGAGATCCCCTCGTCCATAACATGAGACGAGGAGGTCCCTTATTTACTCCCTCCCCATCAGAGCATACTCCACGCTCTGATCTTCTCCCGGCATCTATCTGCTGAGCAGGAGTGACCTGCCGGCTCACCCGAAAAAAGATCGCGGGTGCCGTCCTACCTCTTTCCCGGCTTCCACTCCGCTGACATACGCTTAGCCTCCGCTATTTCGGCCGGGCTCATGTTGCCCGCCACGGCGCGTCTCAGGTCCTTGGCGTTCGCATTGCCGCTCCGCGAGGAGATATCGTACCACAGGTAGGCCATGACATAGCTCTGAGAGACGCCCTTGCCCA
>Ga0302243_1001947_pt1 | contig 12689 bp, 13 predicted proteins | sample AAG_UR_Met_MG_FD_193514 | JGI IMG/M metagenome (GOLD analysis project Ga0302243, IMG submission 193514) | Enriched activated sludge microbial communities from anaerobic digester in WTTP, New Holstein, Wisconsin, United States - AAG_UR_Met | ecosystem: Engineered > Bioreactor > Anaerobic >...
AAGGAGTACGAGGAGCGAGGAACGGCCTTTGAGATAGCCAAGATCGGGCAGAGGTACTCGCTTCAGTTACGACAGGAGTACAATCAGTACGCGCTGCCGTTCGCCGACCTGGACATGTCCCCCGAGGTGCTGAAGGCCGCCTCCATCATCGCCTATAATCAACCGATACTGCAGAGCGACCTGGTGAAGCTGCTGGGGTCGGGCGTCTATGATAAGGTGAGAACGCTGAGGCAGATGGGGCTGGTCACCGGCAAGCACGTCGGCCAATCGCTCCTACTGAGCACGACGCGCGAGTTCTCCGAGAGGTTCGGACTGGGGACCAAGAAGGAAGAGATCAAGGAGTGGATGGAATCCAAGCAGAAGCAGTAGGCAAGGCACATACCGGCTGGTCCCTGACCCGCATACCCCCGACCACTTCCACCTATTGGCATCTTCGTCCCAACCCGATGTCCTTGGTCAGCCTTTCCCAAGTCGATATGCAGGAGGACCTGGTGCGCTGCGGACTGGCTCTCTCGAACGATGGCTGGCCGTCGGCGCTCAAGCTTTGATGGGGCCAATCCAGGCAAAAAGGTTTAAATGCAACCGTTCAATGCCTACGGGAGTGATAAAATGGTAATGCCCCTCGCGCTCATGGAGAAGACCTTGAACAAGAAGGTCTCGCTCCTGCTTAAGGACAACCGCGTCCTGGAAGGCAAGCTCACCGGTTACGACGAGTACATGAACATGGTACTGGAAGAGACCGAGGAGCGCACCGCGGAGCAGACCCGCCGCCTAGGCATGGTCATTCTGCGCGGCAACAACGTGGTCAGCATCGCCCCGCTCTAGTACTTTTATGAAAGCTCTGATCCTGGCCGGGGGCATGGGCACCCGGTTGAGGCCTTTAACTCTCTCCACGCCCAAACCGCTGATACCTCTTGGACCGACCGATGATCATGCACATCATCGACTACCTTCCCGAGGAGGTGGACACCGTCGTTCTGGCCGTCAGCTACATGAAGGACCAGCTGGAGTCGTTCTTCCGCAAGAACGATTGCGGTCGCCGCGTGGTCCTGGTGAACGAGGAAGAGCCGTTGGGCACCGGCGGAGCGATACGAAACGTAAGGCAGCATCTGGACGACACGTTCTTCTGCTTCAATGGCGACATAATAAGCTCGCTGGACCTGCGCGACCTGCTATCGTTCCACAGGAGGCACGGCGGCATTGGCACGCTTTCGCTATGGCAGGTTCCCGATCCATCCGCCTTCGGGGTGGTCGGTCTGGACTGGGACAGGATAGTCGATTTCCAGGAGAAGCCCGCCCCCGGCACGGCCATCTCCGACCTCATCAACGCCGGTGTTTACGTGTTCCAGCCGGAACTTCTTGATCACATACCTTCGGGCGTGGTCTCCCTGGAGAGGCAGGTCTTCCCGAAGATATTGGACAGAAGGATGCACGGCTACCGATTCAAGGGCTACTGGGTGGACTGCGGGACGCCGGAAAGCTATCTGCGGGCGCAATCGGAGCTGCTGGAGCACGGCCGTTCCAAGGACCAGGCTCACAACGAAAGGTCCCAGGTGATCGGCAAGAACTATCTGGACCGTGCGAAGCTCACCGAATGCGTGGTCGGCCCTCACGTCTGCGCCCTGCCCGGATCGTCCGTAGGCAAAGGATCCATCGTGGAGCGGTCAGTGCTCATGGAGAACGCCACGATAGGCCAGGGCTGCACGGTCAAGGACTGTCTTCTGGGTCCCGGGGCCAAGGTCAACGATGGCGAGTCAGTACAGGGCAAGGTACTGGCTTCCCTTCAGTAGTCGTACTGACCTCTTGCACTAGGTATATATCCCATCACACTTTTCTCCAAACAGCCCCGGGGTGAAGGTCTGGCAGGCAGCAAAATGGATTCCCTGATAAAGGCGATCAGCCGGAAGAGGTTCCGTACTGGCTGGACCGCCTTCATCATCGTGTTCTTCCTCTTCTTCGTCATCCTGCCGACGGTTTACATCCTTACCTACGCGGTCACTGACTGGGGGTCCATCGAGCAGTACGTGCTCAATGACCCGGCCATGCTGGACCTCATCCTCGACGCCATCCTGGCCTCATTTCAGATCGCCGGGATAGTCACGGTCATCGACATTCTGGTCGGACTGCCCATGGCCTGGATGCTGGTGCGCAAGGAGTTCCGCGGGAAGGCCCTGCTGGACACGCTAATCGACATGCCGCTGGCGGTGCCAACGGCCGCTCTTGGGTTCTCGAGCGCCATATTCTTTGCGGTGACGCCGGAGAGCCTGGCCGCCCCGGCCTTCGCCCTGAACATGGTGACGTCTCCGTTCCTTCTCATCGTCCTTCTGCACGTGGTGTTCTCGTACCCGTACATGGTGCGTTCGCTCTCGGCCATACTGGTGCAGATCGATCAGACGTACGAGACGGCCGGCAGGACGCTCGGGGCAAGCGCCCTCTCGGCCGCCAGGACCATCACCCTGCCTTTGTTCCGTGCCGGGCTGGTGACCGGTATCATCCTCTGCTTCGCCAGGAGCCTGAGCGAGACCGGCGGGACCATGATCGCCCTGGCGACCATGGCCAATTCCGGCGGCTTCGCCACCGGCCCCACGCTGATAGGGGATTGGAAGCACGACCTGACCATAAATCCGGACCTGGCCGCGCCCCTGGCATTCGTCAGCATCCTGCTGATCATCCTCTCGCTCATACTGCTGGTGGTGATCAAGCTGGTCATCATGAAGGTGCACCTGCCCATGGGAAGGATCTGGCCTCGCCCGGAGAAGCTGTTCTCCCGCGGTTGGTTCCCCAAGACCAAGGACGGCATGGCCGTATTCTTCCTGGTGGTATTCGTTCTGATACCTTCCTTCTTCATCTTCACCTACGTGGTCTCCGTCGAGCCATCCACCTTCGACTGGGGGCCGTTCACCGAGAGCCTGATGTTCTCCTTCCTGGTGGCCGGTGTGGTGACGGTGATCGACATCGCCCTCGGTGTGCCACTGGCATTGTACATAGCCAAGAACCGGACCGGCAGGTTGTCGGAGGTTCTGGACGTTCTGGTGAACGTTCCGTTGATCGTTCCCACCGCCGCTCTCGGCTATTCGTTGGGCGTCTTCTGGACCGGGCAGAACATCATTCCAACGTACGACGTCCTGCTGATCATCCTGGCCCATGTGGCCTTCACCTATCCTCTGGTCGTCCGCAACGTAGCGGGAGCGGTGGAGGAGGTGGACCCCGCCTTCGAGGAGACGGCGCGAACCCTTGGCGCCAAACCGGTGCAGGCCTTCCGCCGCGTTCTGTATCCGATAATCAAGAGCTCCATACTGGCCGGGGCCATCATGGCCTTCACCCGCAGCCTCGGTGAGACCGGCGCCACGCAAGCGGTGGTGGCCAGCGCCCAGACCGCACCGGTCTACATCGTCAACCTGATCAAGCTGCAGACCTCGTCCGGCTACTACACTGCCGGACTGGCCTGCATCGTTCTGATAATCGTGTCCTTCGTGTTCATGCTGGCCCTCCGCTACATAACCAACCGGAGGGCGCACTGATGCCGGACGTTAAACTGGTCGGTCTCAAGAAGTCCTACGGGGACATCAAGGCCGCCGACGGCCTGGACCTGGAGGTGAAGGACGGCGAGTACCTCTGCGTGCTGGGGCCGACCGGCGCCGGCAAGACCACCCTGCTGCGCATGATCTCCGGCCTGCTGGTGCCTGACCAGGGCAAGATATTCTTCGATGGGAAGGATTTCACCAGGGTGGAGATCGAGGAGCGCAAGGCGGCCCTGCTCTCCCAGACCTACGCGCTGTTCCCTCAGCTAACGGTGGAGGAGAACATCATGTTCGGCCTGGACATCCGGGGGGCGGACGAGAAGCTGAAGGAGCAGGTGCTCATCAGCATGCTGGACCTGGTACGGTTATCTGGGCGTTCGGATGCCTACCCGCGGGAGCTGAGCGGGGGGATGCAGCAGCGGACCGCGCTAGCTCGCGCCCTGGCGTCAGGAGCCGACCTGCTCCTGCTTGACGAACCGCTGCGGGCCCTGGACGCCCGGCTGCGCATCTCGCTGCGCACCGAGCTCCGTTCGCTTGTCAAGACCCTCAAGATGACCGCCATACACGTGACGCACGATCAGGACGAGGCGCTGGTCATGGCCGACCGGGTGGCGGTGATCCGGGAAGGCCGCATATTGCAGATAGGGACGCCCAAGGAGGTGTGGGACGAACCGGCCACGCCCTTCGTGGCCAACTTCGTCGGTCAGTCCAACTTCTTCACCGGGGAGGTGCTGCAGTCCAGTCCGTTCACGCTAATACGAACGCCGGAGGGCACGGTGCTCAAGGGCCGTCCGTCCGAACTCACGCCGGGAACGACCGCCGTTCTCGGCGTCAAGATAGGCAACACCGACATATCGAAGGAAAGGAAAGGTTACCTGAAGGCAAAGGTGGAGCGCATAATCTTCGAGGGGCGCAACCTGCACGTGGACCTGATGATGGACAACGGACAGCGCATTTCCTCCAAGGTCCCGTCCTGGCGCAAGGGCAAGATCGCTCCCGGGGACGCGGTGGACGTGTACTGGGAAGAGTCCAAAGGCACTGTTTTCCCCATGCCGCCGAACGGCCTGGAGAACGAACTGAAGGTGGAATGATGGTCGAGGTAAGGCTGGAAGGGGTGGGCAAGCGTTACGGTTCCGTCATCGCCGTGGACAAGGTCGACCTCACCGTCGCTGACAAGGAGTACGTGACCGTGCTCGGCCCGTCCGGCTGCGGCAAGACCACCCTCATCCGCATGATCGCTGGAATAATCGAGCCGACGGATGGAAAGGTCCTCATCGACGGCAAGGACATGACCGGGGTGCCCATCGAGGACCGGGACATCGGTTACGTGTTCCAGAACATAGCGCTGTTCCCGCACCTCACCGTTCAGGACAACGTGTCCTACGGACCGAGGGCCAGGGACCTGCCCCCCGAGGAGCAGGTTCGGGTGTCCAGGCGTTTCCTGGAGATGGTGAAGCTGCTGGACAAGATGGGCATGCTGCCCGGCGAGCTGTGCGGCGGGGAGCAGCAGAAGGTATCTCTGGCCAGAGCGTTATCCTCCGGTTCCAAGCTATTGTTGCTGGACGAACCGTTGTCCGCCCTGGACTCCCGGGTCAGGGTGGACCTGAGGTATGAGCTGCGCCGTTTGGCGAAGGAGCTGGGGTTGACGACCATCCATGTCACCCACGATCAGGAGGAGGCGCAATCGGTATCCGACCGCATCGTGCTGATGCGCGCCGGCACCGTGGTGGAGACGGGAACGCCCGAGGAACTGTACACCCATCCGAAGAAGATATTCACGGCCAACTTCATCGGCGAGACGAACCTGTTGGAAGGCTGGGTTCTGGAGATCAAGGACGGGGTCTCGGTGATCGAGCTTAGGAACGGCGGGAAGGTCAAGGTGAACCAGGCGGACCACCCGGTGGGAGACGCCGTGGTCATCTCCGTCCGTCCGGAGTTCGTGTTCCTGGCGGACGAGGGCATGAGGGCCAAGGTGACCGCCATCACTTACATGGGAACGTACTGGCGCATCACGGCCAACACCGAGGATGAGGAGGAGGTGGCCTTTGATTCGGTCACCTATGACGAAAACCTTTTAACCATCGGGAGGGAAGTGTATCTAGCGGTCAACCCAAAGGCCGCGGTGCTCTACCCCAGACCGGAAGACGGAGTACAAGAGGCGATCAAGCTTGAGTGAGAGAACATCGTTGCTGGAATGGTTCTATTCGCGCCGAGAGTCGGTGGTATCCAAGGACATGCGAGGGCATGCCCAGGACGTGGGCGACACCATAATCGAGTTCAACCGGGCCATGGGCATGTTGTGCCGCGGGGAGAAGGAGCAGGCCCTGGACGCCCTGAAGCGCTCCTTCCTGGCCGAGAAGGCCGCCGACGCCCGGGAGATATCCCTGACCGAGGGGCTCTCCCGCGGGGACCTGGAGGAGAAGAACCGGGAGGACCTGTTACATCTGGTCCGCCGCATGGACTATGCGGCCGACTGGTGCAAGGAGGCCGGGATGAACCTGCAGCTGGTGCTGGAGCTCAACATCCCGATCCCGTTGGACATCTGGAAGAAGTTCAACACCATGACCCTGGAGCTGGAGAAGATGGCCAAGGCGCTGAAGGTGTGCGTGGACAACCTGGGCGTGAACAACGACCTGGTTCTGCGCACCCACAAGGAGATAGAGGACTCCGAGCACGCCATGGACGACATGTACTTCCTGATGAAGAAGGAGTTCTTCCTGACCAATCTGGACGCCCGGGCCATATACCTGATGCGCGACCTGCTGCACGGCGTCGAGAACTCCGCCGACAATTTCAAGGACTCCGCCGACATCATCCACATACTGATAGTGGCCCAGCGGGACCGCCCCAGGTGATGTGATGACCAAACTGTTCGGCACCAACGGAGTACGCGGAGTGATCAACCAGGACATGAGCGTCGAGCTGGCGCTGGACGTCGGACGAGCGATCGGAACGTTCATGCAGGGCAAGGTGGCCATAGCCACGGACTCTCGGACGTCGGCCGATATGATACGAGCACTGGTGTCCGGAGGGATGACCTCCGCCGGCTCGGACGTGGTGGACCTGGGGATGCTTCCTACGCCCGCCCTTCAGTACTACGTTAAAAATTCCGGAGTGAAAGGCGGAGTGATGATAACCGCCTCCCACAATCCCCCGGAGTTCAACGGCATCAAGTGCGTAGACCACGACGGCACCGAGATGCCCAGGAAGAAGGAGGAGGTCATCGAGCGGATCTACGGCGGCAGGGAGTTCTCCACCCCCTCCTGGAGGAACGTGGGGAACATAACTCACCTGGAGGGCGTAGGCGCGTCCTACGCCAAGGCCATAAGCCGCGCGGTGGACCGCTTCAAGATCGGGGAGGCCAAGCTTAACGTCGTGCTCGATTGCGCGAACGGGGCCGGCGCCGTCACCTCCCCCGGGCTGTTGGACTCCTTGGGCGTACGCGCCATAACCCTGAACGGAAATCCGCAGGGAACGTTCCCGGGGCATCCGAGCGAGCCCACGCCGGACAACCTCAAGGACCTGGTGGCGGTGGTCAAGGCCACCGGCGCCGATCTCGGAATAGCTCATGACGGTGACGCGGACCGCACCATATTCGTCGACGACCAGGGCAACTACGTCTACGGCGATCAATCCCTGTCGGTCGTAGCGTCCCACATGGTCCAGGAGAACCAGGGCGGTATCGTGGTCACCCCGGTCAGCACCTCCTCCTGCCTGGAAGAGGTGGTCAAGAGGCACAACGGCCAGGTCATATACACCAAGGTCGGCGCTCCCATAGTCGCCCGACGCATGATGGAAGTTCAAGCGGTCTTCGGCGGTGAGGAGAACGGCGGTCTGATATTCCCGGAGCACCAGTACTGCCGGGACGCCGCCATGACCATGGCCAAGATGCTGGAGATAATCGCCATCAAGGGACCGTTGTCCGAACTGCTCAAGGAGGTGCCCCGTTACTGCCTGGACAAGAGAAAGCTCTCCTGCCCGGAGGACAAGAAGGAATGGGTGCTGGAGCAGGTCGAGGCCTACTTCGCCGATCAGCGCACGGACGCCACCGACGGGATCAAGATATTCTTCGAGGGAGGCTGGAGCCTGGTTCGTCCTTCAGGGACCGAACCCATATTCCGCATCTACTCGGAAGGCAGGGACGAGGGAACCGCCAAGCTCTGCGGTGACCAGTGCGAGAAGGTGGTGCGCCAGCTGCTCGAGGAATGATCAGAGGAACTGCTGGGCCAGGAATATTATCCCGAACACTATGAAGACGACCCCGCTCCCGATGCGGATGTAGTTCTTGGGTACCTTTTCCCCGATGGCCTTTCCCAACGAGACCTCCAGCACCACCAGCCACAGGAAGCCGAGGGAGGCGCCGATGAACACCATGAGGGCCGAGCCGGATTCGGCGGAGAGCGTGATCACGGACAATTGGGTCTTGTCGCCCAGTTCCATGAGCGCCACGAAGCCGAAGGCCGCCACGAACCCTCCCCAGCGGCCCTTGTCCTTCACCACCTCTTCCTCCTCCTCTTCCTTGCGGACCAGGGTGACCACGCCGAAGATGATGAAGACCACGCCGGCGGCCAGTCCCACTATCCAGGACGGCACGAACTGGAAGAGCACCTCGCCGATGACCACGCCAACCGCGGTCACCGCGACCAAGGCCAGGAAGGAACCGAGGAACACCGTGCGCTTGGGGTACTTTGACGAGAGCGTTATGACGGCGATCATGGTCTTGTCGCCCAGCTCGGTCAATGATATCAGGATGAAAGCGGAGATGAGCGGCGCGAGGTCCATTACTTCTCGCCCCGTCTGGTGTGCACGATGGCGACCACTTCCATGATCATGCGGGCGGCCAACGCCGCCGTGGTCCCTGGATCGTGCGAGGGGAGGACCTCCGAGATATCGAAACCGACCAGGCGGTCTCCGAGCATATCGATGCAGCGCTTGACATCGTAACCGGTCAGGCCGAACGGTTCCGGACGGGAGGTTCCCGGGGCGAAGCCGGGATCTATGCCGTCCATGTCCAAGCTCAGGAGCACGTGCTCCCGGCGCATCATGTTCAGGACCTTCTTCCAGGAGTTGACCACGCCTCCCTCCAGGATCTGGTAGGCGTCCACGTAATTGGGCATCTCCTGCCCGATCTCCCGCTTGGATATGGAACGGACGCCGAAGGGAACCACGTTCTCCAAGCCGACCACGTCCGCCACCTTGCGCATGGTGCAGGCGTGGTCGAACTTACGATCGCATTGCAATTCGAAGTCCAGGTGCGCGTCGATGGAGATGACGCCCACTTCCTGGTAAGCCTTGACGAATGGGTAGGTGATGCTGCGCTCCCCGCCCATGATGATCGGGAACTTGCCGGCCTTTACGATCCGGGAGGCTTCCTTCTCCACGGCCTTGAACATGTCCTCGCAGGACGAGCCGCAATCCAGGTCGCCGGCGTCATGCACCTTAACCGTCGATACGTCCAGGTCGTGCTCGAAAAGGTAGGGGTCGAAGAGCCGGGAGGCCTTACGAATGGCGGTTGGCGCTTTGCGGGTGCCAGAGCGGAAACGGGTGGTTCCGTCGTACGGAACACCCAAAATGACGAACTCCGCCTCCTCGAAGGTGGAATTGGCCAGGGCGAACGAGTCGCTGCGGGCCATGGTCGCTCGGAGCGGATCACACCTTGGTGATCTTGCGGCGGTCCATGGCGATCATGTACATGATGTCCTCGCCCGCGGTAAGCTGCCCCTTGTACTCCTCGGGTATGGGCAACTGGAAGGTCTCGTAGTTGTCCAGGTCCATGAGCTGCACCTCCTCACCGGAGATGGACAGGATCTGTGCCTTGCGCTTGTCGATCATCGGTACCTGCACCCTGTGCTTGACCGGGTAAACGACATTGCGCTTGCGACCATCGAATATGCCCACCGCGTCGATGTTGGCCTTCGCTTCTCCATGCTTGCCTGGCTTGGAGGTGGCTATGTTGATGATCTTGCAGGGCTCCTCATCTATGAGCATGTATCTGCCTTCCTTGAGCTCCCTGACTTCCTGTTGGGTCCACGACATAACAACCTCTGGAGGGAATTGACGGTACGTTTATATAATTTCTTATCGCCGGTGATTCTGATAATATTTAGGGCTGGGGCCTTTCCGCTGCTGTGGCCGAACATGCTGGCTCTGCTGTCGCTGCTCCCGGCGCGGCGGCTCAGGATACTTCTCCTTGATCTCGGCGACCCGCTTCTCCATCTGCTCCTTCAGCTGATCGGCGATGAACTCCCCGCGGTAGGCGTCCACCTTGGCCGCGATGCTGATCTTCCCACCCAGGCTGCGGGCGACCTTCCCCCGCTGCCAGTATGGCGAGCGGTTGATCCAGGGGTGCTGGAATATGACCCCGTGCTTCGGAGGCCTCTTTCCGGTGCGCAAGTGCAGGAACAATGCCTTCTCCGCCCCCAGGAGCTGAACGGTGGACGAAGGGAACTTCGCCAGGCGCTGCAACCCTCCGGCCAAGGATATCAGTCTGGCCGCCAGGTTCGGATTGAGCAGCGCCGACAGGTTCGGGGCGACCCGGTCCATGCCCTCCAGGACGTAGGCGTCCAGGGATTCCTTCCGGTCGTACAGCTCGAGGAGCGTCGTTCCCATGCCGCGTATGATGTCCAGGTCCCTTTCGACCAGGTCCGTTCCGACCGATTCGAGGGAGACGCCCAGGTGGTCCATGATGACCTGACGGTCCCCCATCTCCGAGACCAGTCGGGCGTACTCCGCATCCACCGCGAAGTCCCCCAGCTCCGGGAAGTAAACCCCGTACCACTCGTGCAATCTTTCGCTGAGCAGGTTGATCTCCTCTATCAGATCGTCCGTGGCCCGGATGGCCTGGGCGATCGAGCGGTCCTCGCTGAGCGGCTCCCGCACCCGGATCTTGCCGAGCTCCAGCATGACCTTCTGCATCATGTCCGGAGTTAGGCCGTATTTCTCAGGCTTGATGAACGAGGAGTCGAACACCATCGGTTTGCCGAGCGGTTTCAGGCGCGCGTCGGCCACCTTCATCCTCTTTACCGCCAGAGCCTTCTCCTCCGGGAGGATCTCACCGCGCTGCACGGCGGCCAGCTTCTGAGCCACCAGCTTGGGCTCCTTATCGAACAGCTTGAACCCGCGGACCTCCTGGCCCTCGCACAGGAACACTCCGAACCATTTGGTGACAAGTATCATTGCATCACTTCCTCAGTATGCGCCGGACCTCTTCCTCCGGCAACGGCCTGCCTTTCCTCAACAACGCCAGCCGGTACTGCAGCTCGGCGTGCGCCTCCAAGGTCTCCATCCTATGGAAGGCGTCCTTGAGTTCCTTGCCCACGGCGATGGCCCCGTGGCTTTCCAATAGGAACGCGTCAGCGCTCTCCACTTCTCGGCCGAGCATCATCGCCAGATCGTCCGATCCCGGCGTGGCGTAAGGGATGAGCGGCACTCTCCTGCCCAGGACCATCAATCCTTCCGGGGTCAGGGCCGGGTCGACCGGCACACTGGCGCAGGCCAGCACCGTGCAGAAGCGGGGATGCACGTGCACCACGCCCTTCACGTCCGGTCTATTGCGATAGACGGTCAGGTGAAAGGGCGTCTCCATGGACGGTTTTCCGCTGACCGCTTTTCCCGAGACGATGTCGACCGTAACCAGCTCGTTCTGGTCCAGTATGCCCTTGCATGATCCGGAGGGCGTGATGACCATCATATCGCCGACCCGAGCGCTGATGTTGCCCCCGGTCCCGTTGGTCAGCCCCTTCTCGTACAGCAGCCTTCCGTAACGAACCACGTCCATGCCCGCCTGCTTCACAGTCTCTCCCCCTTCATTCTCCTGGCGATGTCCTCAGGCCTCATTACCCCGTTCTCGGTGATTACCCCGGTGAGGTACTTGGCCGGGGTGACGTCGAAGCCGGGGTTTAGCGCTTTGCAACCCTGAGGCGCGATTCGCACGCCGTCCAGGACGGTAACCTCCTCCTCTCCCCGGTACTCGATCGGTATGTCCTCCCCGCGCTTGATGCCCAGGTCGAACGTGGACAGCGGGGCGGCGGTGTAGAACGGTACGTTCAGTTCCTTGGCCAGCACGGCCTTTTCGAACGTTCCGATCTTGTTGGCGAAATCGCCGTTGGCGGCGATGCGGTCCGCCCCCACGATGACCATGTCCACTCCCTCACGGAGGAAATGGCCGGACGCCCCGTCCGGTATTATCGCATGCGGAATGCCCTCGTTCAGCAGTTCGAAGGCGGTGAGCTTCATGCCCTGCAGCCTGGGCCGCGTTTCGGATACGTAGACGAATATCTTCTTGCCGTTGCGCCAGGCCGCTCTGATCGGTGCTAACGCCGTACCCCAGTCCACGGTTGCCAGAGCGCCGGCGTTGCAATGGGTCATGATGCGGTCGCCATCCTTGATCAACTTCTCGCCGTGCTCCCCGATCAGGCGGCACCGTTCCACGATGGTCTCGGCGTACTCCTCGGCAGCGTTCGTCGGATCGTCGCCGTCCCGCATCCGGGACAGCATGTGGTCCACCGCGAAGAACAGATCGAAGGCCGTCGGCCGGGTGCCCTTCAGCTCCCTGGCCGCCTTATCAAGGTCCTGGCGATTATTGGCGGCCAGCATCATTCCGTAGGCGGCGGCGACGCCGATGGCCGGAGCGCCGCGCACGGTCATGTCCTTGATGGCCTCGGCCACCTGGTGATGGTCTCTGAACCCCAGGACCTCGACGCGGTGCGGAAGTATTCTCTGGTCCACCATTCGAACGATCCCATCTTCGCACCAGAGCGCCCGCATCTCGCTGACCTTGCCGTCCATCCTTAGCTTCATCTGCTCTCGCTCACGGGAGGGTCAGCAATCTAATTAAGTTATGCCGGAGGCGATAGTTCGTAACATTACGATAGATTTAAATCGAGAGAGCCATAATCAGTATCCAGGCGATTACTCTGTCCAGCAGGAACACGGATTTTGATGTTTATTCCACTACCACCGGACTTAGACAGATATCCAATCCGGTACGCCAGAAGATACTGAGCGAGCTGCAGAGGAGGGATCTCAGTCTTTCCGAGATCGCGGTCCTGACCAGCAAGGCACAGAGCACCTTGTCGGTGCATCTGGACAAGATGGTCAAGGAGGGCCTTATCGGATATCGGGACGATCCGCAGGACAACCGCCGAAAGATATTCTATGTTATATCTC
>Ga0302243_1001967_pt1 | contig 12586 bp, 15 predicted proteins | sample AAG_UR_Met_MG_FD_193514 | JGI IMG/M metagenome (GOLD analysis project Ga0302243, IMG submission 193514) | Enriched activated sludge microbial communities from anaerobic digester in WTTP, New Holstein, Wisconsin, United States - AAG_UR_Met | ecosystem: Engineered > Bioreactor > Anaerobic >...
TGTCATCTTGAGAAGTCTTTAGACTTCGTGAAGATCTATTTTTTTAGATTCTCACAAACACTTCGTGTTCTCAGAATGACGTTGTATATATAAAATAATGTCATTTGAGCGCTCCTTGAAAGCCGCCTTTGACCTCGTTCCCATCGTACTCGATGGGAATGCATACCGAATTCCAAAAGTCAAATATACACTCCCACGCAGGAGCATGGGAGCGAGAAATATAACGTTCCATTTTTGTTATTTGCAAGTATATACACTACCGGTTGTTTCATGATTATGACTTTTTATAAATTATATCGTTTTTTATGGATTCCTGCCTTCGCAGGAATGACGTATGGTTGGTATGTAGCCCCCCGTTTGTGCTAGGTAGCAATAGACCTCATGTTTTGCGAGGACGGCAAAGCGATGCCATCTATGGTGATACAGATATGCACATTTCACAACCTTACACCGAAACTTTACAAATAATTGGATAAAATCTGCTTATAGAAAAGGATATTTATGCTTTTAAAAAACAAAAAAATACTTTTAGGAGTTACCGGAAGTATAGCAGCTTATAAAGCTTGCGAAATAGCTCGACTCTTTATCAAAGCCGGAGCTAGCGTGCAAGTGGTCATGAGCGAAGCTGCTGCAAGATTCGTATCTCCATTGACATTTGAAGCATTGACTAGAAATCCCGTATTGTGCGAAGGGAGTGAAAGCTGGGCAAGCAACCTCAATCATATAGAGATCAGCAAAGATTGTGATATGTTTCTCATAGCCCCAGCTACTGCAAACACCATCAATAAACTTAGCAAAGGGATAGCAGATAATATACTGTTGCAAAGCGCATTGGCCTTTAATAAGCAGGTAGCTATCGCACCATCTGCAAATACCAATATGCTAAACAACCATCACACTAAAAACTCTCTTAAGATGCTCTCGGTCAGCGATATAACCATCATAGAACCTCAAGAGAAGCTTCTAGCTTGCGGAGATACCGGCAGCGGTGCACTGGCCGATCCGCAAGAGATATTTTGGCAATGCTCCAAGGTGCTTCTAAGAGATCCTTTTTGGACTGATAGAAGAGTGGTAGTGACCGGCGGCGGAACTATAGAAAAGATAGATGATGTCAGATATATATCAAACTTTTCCAGCGGTAAAATGGCAAATGCCATAGCAACAGCTTTGTACCTCAAGGGCGCTGATGTATGCCTCATCAGAACCAAAGAGGCCAAAGATTTGCCAAACGATATCTATACTATAAATGTAGAAAGTGCAGATGAGATGCTTGGATTTACCGAAGATGCGCTCAGAGTAGCACGCAAAGGCGTGATGAGCAAGCCAAGCTTGAATAATCCTGATGCTATTGGTATGATACAAAAAGAGCCGTTTTTGTTTATGGTAGCAGCCGTGGCTGATTACGCTCCTTCTTATCCGCAATCAGGAAAGATCAAAAAAAATATGATAGGCGAAAGCTGGAATATCGAACTAAAACAAAATCCGGATATTCTCAAAACAATCAATAAAGAAGGCATCAAAACTGTAGCATTTAAAGCCGAAACGGACAGTGATAACGGATTAGCAAATGCAATGAGCCTGCTTGACACAAAAGGTGCTGACGCAGTATGTTATAATCTAATATCAGATACAAATAATTTTGGTGGTGATGATAATGAGATAATTTGGATCACAGCAAATGAGCAGCTAAAAATAGATAAACAAGATAAACTATCGCTTGCATTTAAGATATTGGAAAATGCAAAGAGGCTTTCTGTATGAGCAGCAGCCTAAGACATCTGGCTATCATTATGGACGGCAACGGCAGATGGGCAAAAGAAAGAGGCTTGACTCGCACCAAAGGCCATGAGAGGGGTGCTGAAGTGATCAGAGATATCACAGAGTACTGCTCCAAGCATCCAACTATCCAAACGCTCACACTCTATGCTTTCAGTACCGAAAATTGGAAAAGGCCGAAACTGGAAGTGGATTTTTTAATGCGCCTGATGGATAAATATTTGGCTAATGAACTTAACACCTTTGAGAAGCATAATGTAAGGTTTGAAACTATCGGAGATATAAGCAAATTTTCTTCATCTCTTCAAAAAAGGATCGAATTTACAAAAGAAGCTACCAAGAACCACACCGATCTCACTCAGATATTGGCGCTTAATTATGGAAGCAGAGATGAGATCACAAGAGCTGTCAATAGAGCCTTAGAGGTTGGCTTGGATATTACAGAAGAAAATATAAGCAAAATGCTTGATACTCCTTATAGCGATATAGATCTGCTTATTCGCACCAGCGGGGAGCAGAGGCTGAGTAATTTTTTGCTTTGGCAAGCAAGCTATAGCGAATTTCACTTTACATCTACTCTTTGGCCTAATTTTACTCCTGATGAACTAAATGGGATCATTGCCGGGTTTTATGATAGAAACAGAACATTTGGCGGTTTATCATAATGGTAGAAATTTTTATATTTATTCTAGGTCTTGCTATTGGATCTTTTCTAAATGTAGTTATATATCGTATACCGCTTGAAAAAAATATAGCATTTCCGGCGTCCCATTGCCCAAAGTGCCACACTCCGCTAAAATGGTGGCACAATATACCTGTTTTATCTTGGATACTATTGAAAGGCAAATGCTATTTTTGTCAAACACCGATATCCAAACGATATCCTATCATTGAATTGCTTAGCGGTATGCTTTTCTTGGTCATATATTTAAAAGTTGGGCTAACGTGGTATCTGCCGTTTGTATTTGCAAGCTTTGCATCCTTGCTTGCTCTTAGTATGATAGATCTTGACCATATGGCAGTACCCGATAGTGTCAATGCAGCAGCTTTGGTCTTTGCATTGATGCAGCCGAATTTTATGCATGCTGCATTGTACGCAGCTATTGCTGCAATTGGATTATACACACTAGGTCTCTTAGCTTCCAAATTAGCAGGCAAAGAAGCCATGGGAAGCGCAGATGTCATAGTAGCAGGCACGATGGGAGCATTGCTGGGATTTCCTCTCTTTTTTGTTGCTTTATTTTTATCTGCACTCATAGCTATGATACCTGCACTTATTTATCGAGAAAAGGGCGTACCCTTTGTGCCGTTTTTGGCGCTTGGGACATTGACAATTTATCTCTTTGATACCAGAGCTGATCTAATGTTAACAAAGGTGCTTTATGGGTAGGATCAAAAATTATTTATCATCCAATTTTACAAAAACTTTTTCGGTTATTTTTCTTCCGTTCTTTGCAATCGTATCGTTGGTATATTTTATTCGTATTTCCGTGCTTACTGCACAAATACAACTCAATTTCTTGGAACTTTTTGAACTTTATGGATATTTTTTGCCTTCTATTTTATTTTATACATTGCCGATCTCATTCATTACTGCCATAGCACTTGTATTAGTAAGGCTCTCTCAGGATAATGAACTAAATGCCCTATATGCATTAGGCATAAGCTCGAGTAATATCATCAAAAAATATTTGCTACTAGCGATGCTTTTTTCTATTTTGCTTTTTTCTATCTCTTTTTTTGCTATGCCGATGACAAAACAGATGTATAATGCTTTTAGAGTACAAAAATTATCTGAAGCAAAATTAAATATCAATGCAGCATCACTGGGTCAAAAATTTGATGACTATTATCTCTATATTGGTAAACAGATAGATGATGAATTTCATGATATAGTCATATACAATCCAAACGGACAAACCGAAGAGAAAATTTTTATATCAAAAAGCGGTCAAATATTAAACGATCCGAACGAACAAGCTTCGTTTATACTAAAAGACGGATACGGATATACTTATTATAAGAATAATCTACAGCAATTTAAATTTCAAACTCTCAGAGCTTATGATACAAGTTCACGCGGCGAAATCGATTTTGAATCCATTTTACACTATTGGAGCCAGATAAAAAGCGATGATAGTATTATGAAAAGGGCTTTATTTTTTATCTTTGTCAGCTTTATACCATTGTTATCACTATATAGCGTAGCAGCTTTTACAATGATCAATCCAAGATATCAAAGCAATCGCTCTTTTATAGTTATTTTTGCCATTAGTTTGATCAGTTATGCATTTGCTTCCTTTTTGGAAATATACGGCAATATTTATTGGCTTTTGGGTGGGATATTGCTATTTTTGGCAATAGGATGGCGGCTTTTTGGCAGATTAGCAGCAAGGCATTTTTGATGAGAGTAAAAGCAGTTATTGCTTATGACGGTTCAGCTTTTTATGGTTTTCAAAAACAATCTCACACCACTCAAACAGTTGCAACTGCCATTGAGCTAGCCCTTGAAAATCTAAAGATCCAATCAAAAATAACAGGTTCAGGCCGAACAGATAGAGGCGTACATGCCTCCAATCAAGTTATACATTTTGATCTGCCTTCTTTTTGGAGCGATCTTCAAAAACTAAAAACTGAACTAAATCGCAATTTAAAGGCCGTAAAGATCAAAAATATAGCCAAAGTCGATGATAAGTTCCATGCAAGGTATGATGCAAAAACAAGACTTTATAGATACTATTTCAGTACCACAAAAACAAGTGTATTTATGCGAAATTATTTAGCTTACTTTGATCCTTTTGATAGCGAAAAATTAACCAAAGCTCTTTTTCTTTTTAAAGGGAAACATGATTTTAATAATTTTTCCAAAAATGGCTCAGAACCAAATAGTACAATTCGTAGTATATATGCAAGCAATCACAAATATCACCATGGTGTACATTGTATCACTTTTGAAGCAGACGGGTTTTTGCGTTCACAAGTACGCATGATGGTATCAGCCGCCATGAAATGCGCTCAAGGAAAATTAGAACTTTGGCAGCTAGAAGAACAACTTGACAATAAACATCTTCACTCTGTAACCTTAGCCCCGCCCGAGGGGCTCTATCTCTCCCATATATTTTATTAGCTTTTTTTAGCCAAAGGTACTGGAACGATAGTTGAGTTTATATCTTTGTGGGGCTTTTTCTTGGTAGCGTTGATATCTTCTCCTCTTATTTCATTATATGAAGCATTTAAGTCTTCATATGCGCTCTCCAGATCAAACAGTTTATCATCAAGTGCTTTTACCTTTTGGATATTTGCACCATGGACGATAACAAGCTCACCGCCATCCTTGGCTTGTTTGAGTATAAGAACAACAAAAAGTGCAAGTATAAGCATATACAGTACATTAAAGATCATACTTCTAGATAGCAATGAAACGACTTTAAAAATAGCTACAGCCACAAAGCCGAATAATATAATATAAATACCAAATGTTTTGTGCGCTTTGAGTGCTTCTTGCCCGTTTTCATCAAGTAAATCCCATGCTTCTTTGCCATCGGTAACGCCGGATATATATGCTCCGATCATAAAGATCAATAATAATGCCAATAGTCCAAAATTTAGCACATCAAGTATTTTTCTTCTAAATACCAAATTAAATAGTTCTATCAATAATATGATAACAGGCAATGCCACAACAAAGTGTATGATTGGCGGATGCATATGAACTGGCAAGCTGACTAATTCGTCTAAAAAAGATATATTAATTTCCGGTAATCCCATATATTACTCCATTATATAAAATGATTTGAAATTATTATAACATATAATAACAACAATTCAAAATAAATATGTGGAAAATAAAGAAGATAACCATAAAAACATCTTGACTTTTTCATACTTTTTTTATAAAAAGAAAGATAGAAAAAAGTGTTTTTATTTTTTTCTTTACTACTTTTTTAGAAAAAGTAGCGCAAAAATCGTCATGATCACAAAGACTCTGAGAAATGATGTTTTATTATTGTTATATTCTTTTACTCAGTACAGTATGTTTTACTTTTGTTTAATGATTCTCATATTGATGCGATCATGACATAAATTTGAAATTAATGGATCTTCGCCTTCGCGTCATTCCGTACTTGACACGGAATCCACATATCATAAATAATGTCATCCGAGCATCATTGCAAGTAGACAATATTTCAAAGCGGTTAGCATGAAATATGCCGTAAACGATATTGTGAGGATGACGCTTTTCTTTGGTTACCTTTCTTTAGTAAAAAGAAAGGTAGAGAGAAGTAAATGTATTTTTTTGTTTTACTACTTTTTTCTCACAGAGAGTGCAAGCACAAGAGAAAAAGTAGCGCAAAAATCGTCATACTAGATCAAGTCCGGAAGTGAGACTTTAGTCTCGCCATGATGTCTATTTTTCTTGCAGGGTTAAAACCCCACTTCCAAGATATATTCTTTCTTTCTGGATTCCGGCTCAAAGCACGGAATAACGTAGAGTTTGTCATCTTGAGAAGTCTTTAGACTTCGTGAAGATCTTTTTTGTAGATTCCGGATCAAGTCCCCAATGACGCAATATATAAAACAATGTCAATAAATTCAACATTAATCCTCACTATGATACCATACAAACAAAAATGGTTTATTATGAGCGCTTTTTTCTTCCTAATGCAAAGAGATGGCACCAATCCATCTACAGATATAGTTGATAAACTTTATAGCAAAACAGTATCATGGCCGCATGACCAAGAAAAATTGTTAGTGCATAAAAATATCTCTGCCGGGCAAGCGACACAATGGATCAGCGAACTTGACAAAAAAACCAAACTTCCAATATATGTAGAGATAAATAACAATTCTTATATTTTTACCGGCGATGTCAGGCTTGACAATCGCAGAGAACTGATCGAACAACTCAAGATAACCGATAAAAAACCGAGCAATGCCGAACTGATCATCCGCGCCTATCTCAAATGGGGAGAAGAAACATTTGCAGACCGTCTCCTGGGGGACTTCTCCTTTGCCCTCTTTGATACTGCCTCCCAAACGCTTATTTGCGTGAGGGACCATATGGGCGTACGGCCGCTCTACTATCATATTGATGATGCCTTCTTTCTGGTCAGCGACAGCATCGAAGTGCTCCTCGCCCATCCCGAAGTCTCACAAACACTCAATGACAATGTCGTAGCCGAATTTGCCCTGAAGGGATGGGTATTCAATCAAAAAGAGACTTTCTTCACCTCTATCCAGAAATGCCCGAGAGCCACCTGTATGAAAATCACAAAAGAGGATATGGTCTCTCACGAATACTGGGATATCAAAGAGATCAAACCGTTAGAGTATGACACCGAAGAGGAGTATGTAAATCACCTAAGAGATTTGATCGAAACGGTGATAGCCGACCGCATAGATTCAGCATATCCCGTCAGCGCCCATATGAGTGGCGGGCTCGACAGCTCGGTGATCGCCACCGTTGCAGGCAGAATGTGGAAGGCCAAAGGCAATGAAACGTTTCATACCTACAACTGGTGCCGCCCGGGACCTGACGATGATCCCGAATGGCATGAGTGGGGAGACGCACGCAAGATCGCAGAGATCGAGGGATTTGAGCATAGCGAGATCGACTGCAATGCCGAGGAGATCAAAAAAACACTTCTGACCCACGATATCCGGACTGACGGGACCACCATGTACGAGTATGAACGGGTCCTGCTCCCGCAGGCACAAAGCAAAGGCATCCGACTCATCCTTTCAGGCTTCGGAGGCGACGAGATCCTCACGGCGCGCTTCAGGGATACACATATCGACAAGATCCGAAAAGGGAGATTTATCGCAGCATGGAGGGCTCTCAAGAATGAACTCCCCGAAAATAAAAAGCTAAACTCTCTTAGGATGCTGTATCGCTATTCGCGTCTTTTAGCAAACAGCATACTCCCACGCACTTTTCGCCATAGAAAATTACTCAATATTATCAATAGCAGAGTCCAAAAGAGTGCTTCAATGCTGACCGATAAATTTGCAAACTTTGCACTCTCTAATCAGGAGGAAACATTCTTCCACTATGAAGAGAGCGTTCTGAAAAGACAACTTGTATATATCAATTCAGGCTACCATCAGGAACGCTTAGAAAGTTGGGCGACTCTTGGCAGAAAATTCGGCATTCATTATCTCTTTCCTTATATAGATAAAAGAATCGTTGAATTTGCTCTCTCTCTTCCTTCTTCCTTATACTTCCAAAACAAACAATCAAGATATCTTTACAGGGTGGCAGCCACAAACTATCTACCGCCTTTTATGTTTGATAAACTCAAACCATCAGAAGAACGCCGTGTAAAAAGTGGGTTATATATGTTATACAACACTTTACAAGATGATGAGATCATAGAAATAATCCACCATTATGGCTCACCATATATTAACCATGAAAAATACCTTCAACAGTATCTTGAAATAAGGAGAAAATTTGATAAAATAGAAGATCAGAATATCGAGGAATTGATGTTATTTGATAAGTTAAAATCACTTTTTTTAATAAAAAAGTGTTATAATTTTTGATAAAATAATTCAAGGAGCATTCAATGGCTACTGAAAATGATGCAACAACTACACAAACTACTCAAAAAGAGGAGTGGAAACAACCTGAGATCGCAGAACTGGATATCAATAAAACAGAAAGTGGTGATTTGATAGATTTGGAAGTCGTATATGTCAGTGGTCCGTCATAGCCATATAGTATTAGCAAAAAACATAGTTATTGTAATATCATCTTTTTATCATTTAACAAATACGTTATAAAACATATCCGGATTATTATGAAAAGCAAGAGAGGCGAAAGTCAACCTTGTTTTCAATTCTTTCCCGATCTCTTCATTGATCACTTCCTGATAGTTGTCAGAGAGAGATCCATTTGATGATTCCGCATCTTTATTACACAATGCATCCGTGATGACAGCCGCAGCGATTTTCCCGCTATGCAGGGCGAAGCGGATACCTTCACCGCTTACAGGATCTACCAGGGCAGCGGCATCACCTGCTAACAATATTCTTTGAGTCGATATCTGCTGGCTCCCCTGATAGATTGGTATAGGGTATCCCGATACTTCGATGCTTTCGATACTCTCCTTGGGAAAAGATCTGGCGATAAAATCATCCAGCTCAGTTTTCAGATTAAACACTTTCCCCCATGTCAGCACGCCGCAGCTAAACCGGTTCTTCTCTTTTGGGAAGATCCATCCATACCCCTGCGGCACACAAAAATAGTTCATCACCATCGTCTCGCAATGCTTGTCATAGTATTTGACGGATGTGGTGATCTCCGCATCCAGTGAAGGGGCAAATCTTCTCTTTCGCATCAAGCCTATGCTTGAAGCTATCTTACCCATGGCACCATCGGCTGCGATAAGGTATTTTGCTTCCACTGCTTCTCCGTTTTCCGTCATGACACTGACCTTGTCACGCGACTCATCCACAGAGACAACGCGGCACTTATCCATTATTTCCAAATTTCCGGGCCTGGCTGCTCTTGCCTGCTCAAGCAAGAAGTTATCAAACTCGCTTCGATTGACTAAAAGGGGTGCTTTTTCAAAAGAGACTTTTTTTACAACTTCATTTTCATAGTGATGATAGAGTTTCTGTACTCTCGTTCTGTTTTTCACCACTTTTGATATATCGATAGAGAGCAGTTTTTCGACAGATGGCGGCATAGCCCCTCCGCATGGTTTTTCACGCGGCAGAGATTCTTTCTCGATGACCAATACTCGCAGATCGGACCCTGCAAACTCCAATGCCGCACCGGCTCCCGCAGGTCCAGCCCCTACGATGACCACATCATACTGCATCACTGCTTCCATTAGTGAGATAGTTTCTGTGGTAGAGATTTATTTTACTGATCTTCTCTTTTTCAAACTCTATCGCTACATTAAAAATATCCAGTTTCTCGAAATTTGTCTCAAAATATTCATAATTGTCAACCAGATTTTTAAACAGCTTAAAATCTTCATGCCCCACCAAAACTTCTATCTTGTACGACAACAACTTTTGCTCATGATCCAACCTCAATACAAAATAATGAGACTTGGACTTCACCTTTTTGATCTCTATGCCTAGAGGTTCAAAATAGGATGACAAAAAGCTTTTTGGACACTTGAAGTAAAGTTTATACCCTACTTTTTTTTCATCAATAACATCTATCCCAACTCCGATAAATTGCATCTTTTTTGATCGAGGAATGGCATAATGGATGTCAAAATCTTTTAGCAAATGTGCCCCGTAATGTTCCGGTGTATACATATAGAACGATTCTCTAAAAACACCATTCTTCTCTGCCAGGCTGTAGGCTATCTGTGATGTTTTCTCAATGCTGGCAATGGACTGAAGCAGATCGATATAGCTGCTATTGATACTTTGCTTTCTTAGAAAATCAAATTCTTTATCATATGCTTTTGAGTTTAAATTATTACACATATAGATAAATCTATCGGCATACGAATGCGCCGAACCGTAATCAACACTTGTGGCAAAATATGCTTTACGAACAGTTATTGAATTTTTATTATTGTTAAATGAAGAATACAAAAGAAATTTTTTATATTGATGAAACACAGATGTTGACGGAAGCTCAAATAAATTTGTTCCCAGCCTCGCTCTTGATTCGCTCTTTTTAAACCTTTTTTTCAAAAAATCTAGATTTTTACTCCCTAGTCCGCTGCAAGTGCCGCGATCTAAACAATTTTCACATTCAGAAAAAGAGAGTGTATTGTTTTGATGCTGATCGATATTCTCTTCTGGTATTTTGGTTTCCCGAAACCTCATATACCAATAACCGCCCAATATAATTTTGATGACACACTCCGGTACACCCCGGAATCCGACCTGTTTATTGCTAGAAAGCAGTTCGACTACGTGGTCTTTGAGAAACATCAGATCATCAAAAAGTTGTCTCTCCTTGTCAACCTCTAAGACAACACCGTCACAATGATTGTCTGCAATACATCGCTCTATGATATTACTCACATCATCATCATTTCCATGCCCGACAGTGAAAAACAGATAAGAACTGTCAGGCATGCGTTTATTGTACTCTTTTGTGGTGCCGGATAATAGCTTCATAGACCTCTCCAAGACGATTAATATTTTGTGGTATTTTTATACTAAAAACTCCCAGGCCGTCTGGCATACTTGTCACATATTTCATATACCGTGACCTGTTCGATCCCAGTGCATAAGGGCATTGTGACAATAGTTGATTGATCTTTTTCAAACCTCTGATCTCCTTGATGGCGATATCTTCTTCCGCTCCAGTCTTTTCCAGCAGATAGAACGCATGGACAGGGCTAGAGGCTTGTACGGAGTTTTCTGCGCGATATCCAAGCACTTCATACGTTCGGAAAGGCCGATGATAGGGATGCGAACCCACCGCCATCCATCTACCCTCTTCGGTATAGATCGGAACCTTATCATCAGATACAAGGGGATGCCCCTGCCGGATGAAATAGTCCGTCAATGTGGATTTCCCACCCATCGACGGCGCGATAAAGAGGATAGATTTCCCTTCGACCTCAACCGCACCCGCATGAACAAAATAGTACATATTTTCCAGGCTCATATATACGGGCAAAAATTGATGGACAAACCAAAAATTTAACAAATCAACATCACCTTTGTCATCCAACTCATAATAGATTGTTCTATCTCCGCCATACCAATAAAACCGTACTACCTCCTTCACTTCAAAGCACCACGGCTGACCTATTTTGCTGCTGCCGTCGATCAAACGATCAGAATGGAGATAGACACTTCGGCCGTGCGACGAATAGATAACATTATTGCAAAGAGAAGCTTTTTTTAACGTTTCAGGGACTCCTGAGGAAAGCGCTATCTCGTACTCTGTTTCTGATTCCTGAGAAAAATCAAGAGAAAAAGAAAGGTCGCTTTTTATTTTTGTGCCATAAACTGTCATTTATTACCCATCTCATTATATTAAGTAAGGATAGCTAGAATAATCTAAAAAGTAAATATTATTTTAAAAAAAATATATGATATAATTTATAAAAAAGCGTATATATGGATTTCAATCAAAAAATTATATTTTTAGATACGGTATTTATTCAGGAAGTGGACGATGAAATCATTGTCTTGGACACGAATACCGAAAACTATTTTGGACTCAATAAAATCGGCAGCGTAATCTGGCAAACGATCAAGGAAAAGCAAGTGCTGGATGAAGTATATAAAACACTGCTAGAACGGTATGATGCAGATGCTGAAGTATTAAGAGCAGATCTCGAAAATTTTGTAGTAAAACTTCTCGAAGGCGGTTTGGCAAAAGCCGAAGAGCTGTAAAATCTGCATTATTATATTTCACCAATTCAATTTTATGTTATAATAAAATTAATCTACAAACGGAGATGAAATATGCCTGATATCTGTGAACATTTACGCAAAAAAATTGCGGCTCATCAAGCTGCCATCAAAGAATTAAGAAAAGAGCTGGAAGTATATATAGGCACTCCAACCGCACAAGAAGGTGACAGCGAAGAGATCAAGGCAGAAATTGCCGAACATCAACGCGCTATAGAAGAACTTCAGATGGGGATGGATAGCCAAGGGTGTTGAATTAAGCGGTCATCCTGGCACAAGCGGGAATCCCATATTTTAAATGAAAATGGAGATCCTGAAACAAGTTCAGGATGACAAAATATCGTCATCGTATAATTAAAAGTGCTGAAAAAAAGATAGACTTATAAGGCACAATAAGAAGAAAAATGAGAGGATGAATAAAGACTTGCTTGTCATTGATCATTAAAGATCGTGCGGA
>Ga0302243_1001979_pt1 | contig 12524 bp, 13 predicted proteins | sample AAG_UR_Met_MG_FD_193514 | JGI IMG/M metagenome (GOLD analysis project Ga0302243, IMG submission 193514) | Enriched activated sludge microbial communities from anaerobic digester in WTTP, New Holstein, Wisconsin, United States - AAG_UR_Met | ecosystem: Engineered > Bioreactor > Anaerobic >...
ATGGCCGTCTCGATCACCTTCGGACCAAGATAGGGGCACAAAAGCTTCTTGCCGAACCCCTGGGCTATGCGCACCTCCCTGGGACATCCCTCGGAGAGCAGACGCTGAAGGTCTCCTTCCCGCGCTTCATCCAATTCCCTGGGCGACAGGGAAGAATAGCGGGCGTAGCCTCCGAACAGCTCGTCCGCCCCCTGCCCGCTGAGCAGAACATCTTCGGTCACCCTGCCGCAGACGACGTACAGAGGCACCTCGAAGGAGATGGTGACCGGGTCCGTTATGCCCGCGTCATCCCTCAGGTGAACGACCGCGTTCCGCAGCATGTGGTCATCCATGATGATTGGTTCCCAGGGAAGGTCTAGCTCCTCGGCGCCTTTCTTTCCGGCCACCAGGTCGTGGGAACCGGGATATCCCACCGTGTAGAGCCTGAGCTCGGAGAACGGCCGGGCCAAAACGGTCAGCAAGGTGCTGTCGAGACCTCCGGAAAAGAGCACCGCCGTCCTGCCCATGGATCCCTCTCCAAGGTGGTCGTTCAGTGCTTCCAGAAGCCTCTCTTCGCTCGGATCAAGATTCAGTGCGGCCCGCTCCCTGATGGTCCATCAACCGATGGCTGAATAGCATTAATAATCATTAGGATAATACCAAGCGGAGCACATGGACAACGTCACCAGGATAGGCGTCTCTCTGGAACCAGATCTTTTGGAGGACTTCGACAAGCTCATCGATCGGAAGGGGTACATAACACGTTCCGAGGCCATACGTGACCTTATCCGCAGCGCCTTGGCCAAGGAGATCCTCAAAGAGGACGAGAACGCCGTGGTCTTCGGCACCATCACCCTGTTCTACGGTCACCACAAGGGAGGCGTCAAGGAGCGCCTGATGGATATCCAGCACGAGTTCCACAAGCATATCCTTTCCTCAATACACGTACACCTGGACATCGAGCAGTGCCTGGAAGTGCTAATCGTGAACGGGACCGTAAAGGAGGTCAGACAATTGTCTGACGAATTGGGAAGCGTGAAGGGCGTCACGCACCGCACCCTGCATCGCACCCCAGTGAGCCTGGGGGAGGAAGCGATGCGCACGCACATTCACGAGCAATGATATGCGCTGACGTTCGCTTCTTGGGCAGATAACCTTTTTTAAATGTTAATCCTTGATGCCCACTGATGAAGAGACTGGTCATCTCCGAGAAGTCCAACGCCGCGGCGCGTGTGGCCACCATCCTTTCTGACGGTAGTGCCAAGCGCAAGAGCGTCCGCGGAGTGCAAGTGTTCAATTTCGAGCGGGGCGAGGACGAGTTCTTCGTGGTGGGCCTGCGCGGTCACATCATCGAGCTGGACTATCCCCCGGAGTTCAACGACTGGTCGAAGGTGGACCCCATGGACCTGGCGAAGGCCCAGCCGGCCAAGAGGGTCACCGCCCTAAACATCCTCAACACCTTGAGCGAGCTGTCCGCGGAATGCGACGAGGTGATCATCGCCACCGACTTTGACCGGGAAGGAGAGCTGATCGGACTGGAGACCGTCTCCCTTCTGGACAAGCCGCCCCGCTCCGTCAAGAGGGTGCGCTTCAGCGCTCTTACGAAGTACGAGATAGAGGGCGCTTTCAAGGAGCTGACCGAACCCGACCACCGGTTGGCCGAATCCGCAGAGACCAGGCAGGTGGTCGATCTGGCCTGGGGCGCTGTGCTCACGCGTTTCATTTCATTGGCCAGCGGCCAGATGGGCAATAACTTCCTTTCCGTGGGAAGGGTGCAGAGCCCTACCCTCACCCTGATAGTCGACCGGCACAAGGAGATCACCGAGTTCGTCCCCGAACCGTACTGGACCGTGGTGGCCCGTTTGGAGAAGGACCAGGAGTTCTCCGGGGACCATATCGCCAACCCGTTCAAGGACGAGGCGAAGGCGGACGCCGTGCGCCAGAGGGCGGACTGCGGCAAGGGAAAGGTCATGGGAATGGAGCGCAAGGAGAAGGACGAGTACCCGCCCGCCCCGTTCAACACCACCACCATGCTCAGCGAGGCCAACAAGCTGGGACTGTCGCCATCGCTGGCCATGAAGATAGCCGAGGACCTGTACACCGCCGGTTACATATCCTATCCAAGGACGGACAACACCGTATACCCGCGCTCCCTGGGCCTGAAGAACATCCTGGAGAAGCTGAAAAAGTCTGATCTGGGCAAGGAGGCCGCGGAGATATTGGCGCAGGAGCAGATCCGGCCCTCCCGCGGCCGTGTCGAGACGACCGACCACCCGCCTATCTATCCGACCGAGGCGGCCACCAAGAAGGAGCTCAAGGGCAGCAAGTGGACGCTCTACGAACTGGTGACCAGGCGCTTCCTGGCCACCCTGGCGCCATCCGCTCGTTCCGAATCCGCCAGATGCGACCTGGAGCTGGGCGGGGAACCGTTCCGCGCGGAAGGATATCGCATGCTATCGCCAGGCTGGCGCAAGTACTACCCCTATTGGAGGGTCACCGAGGTGCTACTGCCCGATCTCAGGACCGGCGACATCGTGGACATCAAGGAGGTCCGGAACGACCGGAAGGAGACCCGACCGCCCTCGCGTTACTCGCAGGGTTCGCTGCTCCAGGAGATGGAGAAGCTGGGACTTGGGACCAAGTCCACCCGGCATGACATCATCCAGAAGCTCTACGATCGGAAGTACGTCAACGGCAACGACCTGGTGCCGACGCTGGCCGGGTTGGTCGTGGTGAACGCCCTGGAGAAGCACGCCAAGATCGTTACCGAAAGCCGTATGACGGCCCAACTGGAAAAGGACATGGACTCCATAGCCAACGGAGAATCATCCCTGGCGGAGGTGGTCCAGGAATCCCAGGCCATGCTCCTGGACATCGTGGCGCTGATGACCAAGCAGCGCAAGGAGATCGGCGACGATATAAGGAGCGCCCTGCAGGAGCAGCGCTTCATCGGCACCTGTCCCAAGTGCGGCAAGGACCTGCGGATCGTGCGCTCCCGGAAAGGAAGCGAGTTCATAGGCTGTTCCGGGTATCCGGATTGCAACGTTACCTATCCCAAGCCCGGGGGCGCCTTGGTGCAGCCAACCGAGCAGAAGTGCGAGGCCTGCGGGCTTCCCATCGTCAAGGTCATCCGTCGCGGATCGCCGGTCAAGCTGCAGTGCATCGATCCCGATTGCCAGACCAACCAGGGAAAGGAATCGGCGGGCGTCTGCCCGGAATGCGGCAAAGAGCTTCGCGTCCTCTACTCACGGGCGGGGAAGCGCTTCATCGGCTGCTCCGGATATCCGGAGTGCAAGCGCACCTATCCGTTGCCGCAGTTCGGCACCCTGGAGTTCCTGGGCGAGAAGTGCCCGGAGTGCGGAGCCCCCACGCTGAAGGTGCTGGGAAGGGGCGGCTGGCAGTTCTGCGCCAACATGGACTGCCCGACCGGAAAGAAGGCCAAGAAGGAGGGCGAGGAGCCCAAGAAGGCCGTCAAGAAAGCGGTCAAGAAGACCGTGAAGAAGACGGCCGCCAAGAAGGCCGCAGCGAAGAAGGTCGAGGATGAGGGCACGGAAACTGGCGCGCCGGTCAAGAAGACCGTGAAGAAGACGGCTACCAAGAAGGCCACCGGTTCGGCGACCGGGGCAGCGGTCAAGAAGACCGTGAAGAAGACGGCCGCCAAGAGACCCGCGGCCAAGAAGAAGGTCAGCCCAGCTGAATGAGCTCCTTCTCCTCGATCTCCAGGTCCTCAATGGACATGGAAACGTTTGAGACGAAGCTGCGCTTCCCGCATTCGGCGACTATGCGCACCATGTCCTTCTTCTTCAGGCCGTACTGAAGAACGTTGACGATGATGTCCACTTCCTTTCGCGGCGTTTCGAAACGCCCGCGGCAGCGCACCCTGGCGTCGTGATCGGTCACGCTGCAGGCGATGATCTCGTCCCCGCTCTCCACCATACATTTGATGTGCCCGATGAGCCGGGTCCCCGCCTCGAGGCAGTCCATGGCCAGTCCGCTCATGAAGGATTCCAGCATGACCTGAACCTCGTTGGCCGGTATCGCTGACGGAAATCCGATTCGCAACCGGGCGGCGTAGGCCGCGAAGTCCTCGGTTATCATGCCCCCACTATCCTTTTAACGAAAACATCCAAGTTATGCCCGCTGGTGCTGGACACGGGAATTATAGGCTTGTCCCCGATCGCTCTCCTCACGAACGCCTCCACGTCCTTTAGGCGGGCTTCGTCGACCTCGTCGATCTTGGTGATGAGCACCATGTCCGCGGCGTGAAGCTGCTTGGTCATAGGTATCCTCATGGCCTGGACCAGCAGGGGGAAGCGAACCGCGTCCAGCAAGATGACCGTGGTTATCCTGCCCAGCGGCCGGCCTTTATAGTGCTCCATGGTGGCCAGTATGCTGTCCGGATCGGCGATGCCAGACGGTTCGACTATGACCAGGTCCGGAGAGAACTTGTCGTGCACCGTGCGAACGGTGTCCAGGAAGTTCGGCCCCAGGGTGCAGCATATGCATCCCCTGGGCAGCTCCAGGGTGTTCAGACCGTACTTCTCCATCACCTTGCCATCGATCCCGATGCTGCCGAAATCGTTGACTATCAGCGCGATCTTCTTTCCGGTGCTCCCGGATATCTTGTCCACGCTGTTCAGGATCAAGGTGGTCTTCCCACTGCCCAGGAAACCGGCGACGATTATCATGTCCATATGCTAACCTCAGGATGGGAAAATTCAATCCAGGGCGGGGTATAAGAAACTTGCCCGTTGAACACGCCGGCGACGGAAATGGTTCACTCCATCTCGCGACCGTAGAACTCGGAGTCCATCTCTTCCTTCTCCAAGGCCACCCGCCGGTTTCGGCAATGGTGACATTCCACCGGCTTGCCTAGCATCCGGCGGCGATGCACCGTCGCCTGGTCCAGACGTACCATGGAACCGCAGGAGCACAGGACTATGGCGCCAAGCCAGTCTCCGAAAGGTGAGGTGCAATGACTGCGCTCCTCGGTGGCCTGGCAGGGGAGCACCAGTGTCCTTTCCCTTAGGTGCACCTCCAGGTGAGGGCGCATTTCCTCACCTTCTGACCTGAGCGTGGCTTGCGCTAGTTGATCATTGAGCAATAAACTCATTCCTATTCAGAGCATGCTGCCCCCTCTACCAGCAGCCCACAAGTTACTGGACGGAAGACGTGACCCCTCGCAATAATCTGAACGAAAAAACCTAAGGCTCTGAGATATTTTAAAGATTTCCTTAACGTCCTATACGGTTTTTTATGTTATCCAGTACTATAAAGTGCAACCTGGTTTTTTCATATAAGAACACTGTCGGTCGCTACCATAAAAGGGCGCGTCTACCCCAACTATGTTGGTGATCGGATCACTCGTCCTTCACCGTGGCGAAGCAGGTGCAGGTCAGCGTTCGCCCGACGCCGTCCATCTGTCTGATCTTATCGATGACCAGGTCACCGATGCGCTCCATGGACTCCCCGCGCACCTTCAAGAGAATGTCATGCTCGCCGGATATCAGATGGACCTCGTGCACGCCGTCCAGACGGCTAATCTTATCGGCCAGCTCCCTCTGGGACTGGTTGTTGTTCGGCAGGAAGGATACGAGAATGAAGGCGGTGACCGGCTCTCCCAGCTTTCCAAAGTCCGGAACGACGGTGAACCCTTTGATTATTCCGCGCTCCATCATGCGGCGGATGCGCTCGTGAACGGTGGCCCGGGGTATGTTGAGGTCCTTGGCGATGGACTTGGTGCTGCGCCTGGAATCCTTCTCCAGCTCGCTCAGTATGGCCCGGTCCTTTTCATCGAGCATCAGTGGTGGGAATGCCCTTCCGCTAGATTATCTTTGCTCACTTTTCGGCGATTCCACCGACACTTGGATGTCGATCCCTTCGCGCACCGCGGCGCTCACCGTGCAGAAGTCCTCGAACAGGGGAAGGCATCGTTCCAGCTTCGCCTGGTCGTCCACCTCCGGAATTATGGTGACCTGCATGCTCTGGACTCGCAGACGGCCCTTGTCGTTGCGGCCCAGCACGGTGCGCACCCGGGCCTTCATCGATATCGGCTCGGACCGCGCCTTACGTAGACAGAAGGCCAGGGAGGCGCACAGGCAGTTGCCCACGGCCGCGGAAAGGTAACGTGTCGCGTTGGGGTATTCCCCGCCCCCGATCGGTACTGGCTCGTCGGAACGAATGTCCGCCAGGCCTTGATCGTCGAAGCTGATGTTGAACTGATAGTCGTGCAACATCTCCAGATCGGTGATGAACTCCTCTTGCATGCAGGCACCTCAGATATCGATCCTGTCCAATTGCTTGAGGACGCGGCGGCGTATCTCCTCCGCGGGCTCCTCGGGCACCAGGCGTTTCCCCTTCTCGATTATCTTGACCTCCGCCCAGCGCATCTCCTTGCCGCAGGAGCACACCGGGGGATGGTCCCGGTCCAGTGATACCTCGTACTCCAGGCATTCGGGGCAGCGGAACACGAACTTGCGCCCGGCGAACTTGCCGCGCTTGGCTATTGGCGCTCCACCTTTCTCCACGATGTCCATGGCGAAGTCGATGGTGGGGGCGTTGCTTATCGACGTGCCGACCCCGAAGCCGCTCACGCCAGCGGCGGCCAGCTCCTTCACCTTCACTTCATCCAGACCGCCGGAGACGAATACGCCCACGTTCTTGTGACCGTGCAGGTCCAGCTCCCAACGCACCTCGCGGACGATGTCGGTCATGTTGCCGCGGCGTGAACCCGGGGTATCGAGGCGAACCGAGCGCAGTCCAGGCATCTCCTCGGCGGCCATGAGCGCTTCGACCTTCTCGTCGAAGAACGTGTCCGTGAGAGCGACCCGGGGAACGCTGGGATCGATTATCTCCCCGTAAGCTCGGAAGGCCTCCCTCTGATCGCCCATCATGATGACCAGTGCGTGGGGCATGGTACCGCTGGCCGGACGACCTACCAGTTCCGCCCCTTTCAGCGACGAGACGCCGTCGCAACCGCCTATGTAGGACGATCGGTCGATCACCGGGGCCATGGCCGGGTGCATGCGCCTCACGCCGAACGATATCACCGGCAGACCGGCGGCCGCCTTCTTGCAGCGGGCGGACATGGTGGCCACGCCGCTCGCGTAGCACATGAATCCCAGCGCCGGGGTCTCCAGAGAGCAATATTCACCGTAAGGACCGTCGATGGCCGCCACCGGAAGCTTGATGCCCTTCCTGGTCCGGGAGGTGAACACGCTGCCCTCCGGCAGACCGTAAAGATCGATGTTCCTGCCCTCCAGGATACGCACCATCTCCTCGGTGCCGCAGAGCACCGCCCACGGCCAGGCGTCGGGAAGCGAGGCCACCGTGAACTCGGAACGGGTGTCGGTGCCCAGGAGACCCTTGGCCTTGAGTATGGCCTCGGTGCGCTGGAAGTATACGTCGGTCGTCAGACCCTTGTGGATATCGTCGTGCTCGGCGGAGAAGAACCTGCCCATGTCATCACCTGAACATTACGCCATTGAGTTTCGATAGCATGAACCTTCTTCAGAAGAAGGCTCCGCGCCCCATGAACTTGGCCTTGCCTCCCAGGTTCTCCTCTACGCGCAGCAGACGGTTGTACTTGGCCGTGCGCTCCGTGCGGGCCGGCGCGCCGCTCTTTATCTGACCGCATTCCAAGGCCACGGCGATATCGGCCATGGTGGTGTCCTCGGACTCACCGGAACGATGGCTGACCATCACGTTGAAGCCGTGGTCGAAGCACATCTCCGCCGCGCGCATCGCCTCGGATATCGTCCCGATCTGGTTGACCTTCAGCAGCATGGCGTTGCCTGCCTTGGCGTCTATCCCCGTGCGCAGCCGGAGTGGATTGGTCACGAACAGGTCGTCTCCAACCAGCTGCATCTTGCTTCCGATCTTGGCGGTCAGCTCGGCCATGTCCTGGAACCCGTCCTCGTGCACCGGGTCCTCCAGGCTGATGAGGGGATAGTCCTTGCCCAGGGACACATAGAAATCGACGATCTCCCCGGCGGTCATCTTCTTACCGTCAAGTTCGTAAGCTCCCTTGGAATAGAACTCGCTGGCCGCGGCGTCCATAGCCAGGTAGACCTCCTTGCCCGGGGTGTAGCCGGCCGCTTCGATCGCCTTCAGCAGAACGTCCATGGCCTGCCGGCTGGTGTCGAAGGCCGGCGCGAACCCGCCCTCGTCCCCGACGTTGATGGACATGGCGCCCATGCCCTTCTTCAGAACCTGTTTAAGTGCATGGTAAACCTCGGTACCGACCCGCAGGGACTCCGTGAAGTTCGGAACTCCGCAGGGCACTATCATGAACTCCTGGATCTTGAGATTGCTGCCGGCGTGCTTTCCGCCGTTGATGACGTTCATGCACGGCACCGGAAGCACCTTGCTCTTGGAACCGAGATGCTCGTGAAGCTCCACGCCCTTCAGGATAGCCCCGGCCTTGGCCGCGGCGTAGGAGACGGCGGTGGTGGCGTTCCCGCCCAGCCGGCCCATGTTCTCCGTGCCGTCCAGTTCGATCATCGCCGCGTCTATGGACCTGAGGTCGCTGACGTCCATTCCCTTCAAGCGGGGGGATATCAGGTCGCGGACATTTCGCACCGCCTTCTGAACGCCCTTGCCGCCGTACCTGGAGTCACCGTCCCTCAGCTCCAATGCCTCGAAGGTCCCGGTGGAGGCCCCGGAAGGCGCTATGGCGGTGACGATCACGGCGTCCGTCTCCACCTGGGCCTCCACGGTGGGATTTCCCCGGGAGTCCAAGACCTCTCTGCTCCAAACCCTGGTAATGGTTAGTTCTGACATTTTCTCAATCTCCGATGGTCATTGATGAGGCCTCGTCTCCTCGGCCTCGATGATCTCCATGTTGCGCTCCAGGAGCGCCAGTTCCCTCGTGTCTAGCGTGCGCGGATCGATGGATACGATCAAACGGGCACGGTTCTCCATCACCGCCTCGGTGACGTGGTGGACCATCCTCAGCACCTTGTCGAAATCGTTGTTCACGATCAGGAACTCGATGCCGTCGATGAGGATGATGCCGTCCCCGCTCTTCTCCACGAAGCGGATGATGGTGTCGCTCAGGATACCTATGTTGGACGGATTAACGTACACCTTTCCCAGCTGATTGCTGAGCCAGATGATGGGCGTCTTCTCCAGCCCCCACTCCTTTCGGATGATGGTGGGATGCTGGCGGGTGACGCACAGTCCCTGGATGTTGTGAGTGACCTGGTCAACGAACATCTCGAAGGACTTGTTCGGTTTCGTTTCCTTGACCAGATAGCTGAACCCCCGGCGCAGCTCGTAGACCTTGGCGCTGTTGCGGGCCACCTCCATGCCGCTCTCCTCCTCCTTCTTACGAAGCAGGGAACGCAGCCCTTTGCGGTCCTTATCCGGTCTCGGCTCCTCTTTGATCTGCGGCGGATCGCCTAGCATCTCTCTGAAACGAGCGCCAAGCTCATCGTTGTTGAACGGTTTTCGAATATAACCGGACACCACATCCTGCAGCCCGAATATGTCCGAGCCTATCTCGGTGGTGGCGGTGAGCATGATTATCTTCGTGTTCTCGGCCAGTCCCTTCTCCTTGAGGGTGCGGAGCACGGTCCAACCGTCCATGTCCGGCATGTTGATGTCCAAAAGGACAAGGTCCGGGCCTTCCGCCTGTATCTTGGTCAGGCACTCCCGGCCCCCGGTGGCGATCATGGGCTGGTAACCCGCGGCGGAGATCAGTTCGGAGACGATCTCCAGGATTGCGGTGTTGTCGTCCACGACCAAAATCTTCTTGATCAGAATTCCCCCAGCGCTAAGGACGTTGGGTCATATGCTCAGGTGATTAAAAATCCTATCCCCTGGATTCTGTCTGGGGATAATGGATGTTATGAAGAGGTTTGAGATTCTGGTTTAAGCCTTACGGCTCTCTTTGGCCTTCAGGCGCAGCGAGGTGTAACCGCACTTGCGGCACCTGGTGGCCTTGACGGCGTTACGGGCATAGCAGCTAAGGCATACTTTCTTGTTCAGCAGCCTTTCGTCAGCTTCCTTGAAACGTGCCATTTGACTCCTCCGGCCTTGAAATATGGAGCCGATATAAAAAGGTTGGCAATGTTCAGTCCTTCTCGACCATCGCCAGGTAGGCCAGGAGCGCCTCCAGCTGTATCCTCTCGTTGCTTCCCTCCACGATTCGGAACTCGATCTCGCCGGTCCGGTCGATGAGCCGTATCTTCTCCCGGTCCGGGATGTCCAGGTCGTAGAAGGAGCGGTGGATCTGTTTTATGATGTCCTCCCCGCTCAGACCATAGGTTATCATCATCTCGTCCAGTTTCGCCCGGGCGCCGGAGAAGTCACCGGCAAGCGCGGTGTTCACCATGTCGACCACCTCGTCCGGCCGGGCGTTCCCGGTGGCCTGGTAGACCACGTCGATGGTGACGTCCTTGCCTATCGTGGCGGCCACCTGCAAGGAGTTGATCGATTTGCGCATGTCCCCCTCGCCCACGTGGACGATGGCGTCCAGAGCGGCGTCGTCGATCTTAACGCCCTCCTTCTTGGCGACTATCTTGAGGTGATGCTTGATATCCTCGGCCTTGACCGGGCGGAAGCGGAATATGGCGCAACGGGACTGGATGGGCTCGATTATCTTGGACGAATAGTTGCAGGAGAGCACGAAGCGGCAATTGCGGCTGAACCTCTCCATGGTCCGGCGCAGGGCGGCCTGGGCGTCCTGAGTCAAAGCGTCAGCCTCGTCCAGGAATATGATCTTGAAATCGGCTCCGCCCAGGGGAGCGGTGCGGGCGAACTCCTTGATCTTGCCGCGGACCACGTCTATGCCCCTCTCATCGGAAGCGTTCAGCTCGATGAAGTTGTTCCGCCAGGTCTCCCCGTACATCTCCTTGGCCATGGCCAAGGCGGAAGTGGTCTTGCCGACGCCGGCCGGACCGGCGAACATCAGGTGCGGCAGGTTCTTCGACCGGACGTAGGAGGACAGCCTCTCCACTATATCCCTCTGGCCTACGACGTCCGACAGCTTCTGCGGACGGTACTTCTCGGTCCAAATCTCCTGCATGTTCTCCGGCCACTTCAAAGATGTATGGTAGTTAAAAGGTTTCCTGGAGACCGCCGAATGTGCGGCCTAACATTTATTACCCCGCCCGGCGTGGGCTGACCGATGCGCTGCTCCAAGTGCTCCGCTCCGGCCGTGACGTATATCCGCTACAACGGATCGCACCTCTGCCGCTCGCACCTTCTTGAGTTCGTGGAGAGGAGGGTGAAGAAGGAGGTCCGCTCCCAGCTCAAGCTGGAAGGGGACGTGCACATAGCCATCGGTGCGTCAGGCGGCAAGGACAGCCAGACAGCAGTGTTCCTTTTGCACAAGATATTGGGCTGCCGGAAGAACGTCAGGCTGACCGCCATCACCGTGGACGAGGGCGTGGCGGGATACCGTGCGCAGACCATACCGAAGGTCCAGGAGCTCTGCAAGGACCTGGACATCGAGCATGTGATCGTGACCTTCGATGAGGTGGCGGAAATGGACCTGGACGGCATGGTCCGCCGGACGGACGAGAGGGATGCGTGCACCTATTGCGGGGTCTTCCGGCGCCGCAGTCTGAACCTCAAGGCCAAGGAGATCGGCGTCGACCATCTGGCATTGGGACACAACCTGGACGACATGGCCCAGTCGATACTGATGAACTTCATGCGCGGTGACGTCGAGCGATTGGCGCGCCTGGGGCCTCACGAACGGGTGCAGCCGGGACTCGTTCCGCGCATTCAGCCGTTACGTGCCATACCGGAGAAGGAGACGCTCCTGTACGCCATGCTCTCCGAGCTGCCGTTCTCCGATGCGGAATGCCCGTACGCCAAGCACGCCATGCGCAACGAGTACCGCAACATCGTGGACGAGATGGAGCACAGGCACCCGGGCACCAGGCATTCCATCCTAGGCAGCTATGACCGCTTGAGGCCGTTGATGAGGGACGGTTTTCCTCAGTCCGCGCTCAGGGAATGCGCCTGCGGCGAGCCCACGCTCAACGAAAGATGCAAGGCCTGCGAGATGCTGGAAAAGATAAGAAAGGGATTTTGAAGAGGTTTTCGACGCTCAGACCAGCTTGTGGTAGGCGTACGCTTCCTCGCCCTCGTGCAGGCAGTAGCGCACCTTGGTGAAGTTGCGCTTGAGGGCCATGGTGTCCTTCTTGACCACTTCGGGCGATTCCTTCTTGACCACCACGCGGTGGATGAGGGAGGCCACCTCCTTCATCTCGCTCTCCCTCATGCCCACCCTGGTCATCTCCTGCGCTCCCAGGCGAATTCCGGAAGGCTTCACGGAGGACTTGTCCCCGGGCAGCATGTTCTTGTTGGCGATCATGTTGGCCTTCTCCATGAGGTTGGCCGCCTCGGCTCCGCCGCCGTAGGGGGCGACATTGACCGCGATGGTGTGGCTCTCGGTGAAGCCCTTGTGGGAGCAGAGCACCTCGATGCCCAGCTCATGCAATGCCTGACCGAGCGCTTTGGCGTTCTTGCAGACCTGGGCGGCGTACTTCTCTCCGTATATCTCCCACTCGGCCATCGTCACGGCCAGGGCG
>Ga0302243_1001989_pt1 | contig 12484 bp, 10 predicted proteins | sample AAG_UR_Met_MG_FD_193514 | JGI IMG/M metagenome (GOLD analysis project Ga0302243, IMG submission 193514) | Enriched activated sludge microbial communities from anaerobic digester in WTTP, New Holstein, Wisconsin, United States - AAG_UR_Met | ecosystem: Engineered > Bioreactor > Anaerobic >...
TGCTCCTGCCCGTTCCGCTGCTGCTGGTTCCGCTGCTGCTGCTCCTGCCCGTTCCGCTGCTGCTGGTTCCGCTGCTGCTGTGGATCCTTCCAAGGTTCACTTTCCCGTCACGACACCCATGCAGCAATCCGGGGAGGTGATGCGCACTGCCAATGCTTGGCAGGAGGCCGGTAAGGGGGTCATCTTTTACGCCAACCAGGCGCAGATCCTGGCTGTGGCTGCCCTCACGGACCCGATCAAAGACACTACTCCTCAGGCACTTGACCTTCTGCGCAAAATGAAGATCGAGGTACACATGCTCACAGGAGATTCAGCCAAAACCTCGGCTTCTGTTGCCTCGGCCCTTGGTATTCAGCACATTGCCTCGGGCGTCCTGCCCCAGGAAAAAGAGGATTACATCAAAGGGTTGCAGGCCCAGGGAAAATTTGTGGCCATGGTGGGCGACGGAATCAATGATTCCCAGGCACTTGCCCGAGCCGATGTGAGCATTGCGATGGGTAAGGGCACCGATATTGCCATGGATGTGGCCATGGTGACCCTGACCACACCGGACCTGATGCTGCTGCCCAAAGCTATTGACCTGTCGCGCCGTACGGTCCGGATCATCCGTCAAAACCTTTTCTGGGCATTCATTTACAACATCATAGGCATCCCCATTGCCGCCGGTATCCTCTACCCGGTCAACGGCCTGCTGCTGAACCCGATGTGGGCCAGCGCGGCCATGGCCTTCAGCTCTATATCCGTCGTGCTCAATAGCCTGCGGCTGCGGAGGTGGCGGTAGACTGCCGCGCTCTCTTGATTCATCGCTTTGAATATCAGCTACTTAGCAAAATAGCCCTCCAGGAGAGCTATTTTGCTATTCATTTCATATACAGATAAATACGCAAAGAGTGCACGGCAATTGACCACCGGATTTTTTTTGAGCAGTCACTTTCCTTTTTGTAATGCAGAGGTAATTTGTTATCTTTGTACTGTAGTTCTAAATTATGTGCTGATGGATAGAGGAGGAGGAAAAGTTCAAATCCGATTACAGTCTGGTTGCTTTCATGTCATTCTGAATTCGAATTTTCAGAATATAATTTTTAGTGATGATATTGAGCGCATTCAGTTCTTGATCATATTACACAAATACCTGAAGAAATATAACTGCAAAATCTATGCATTCTGTCTGATGCACACTCATATTCACTTGTTAATTGAGACATCTCAGTTATCTCGATTGATGCAGTGTGTGTTGCATGACTACTCTTTTTGGTATAATAGACGGATTCGTCAGAAAGGCAATATATTCAGGAGACCGTTCATAAGCTATCCAAAATATTCTGCGCATAGTCAACTAGATACTGCATTATATATCTTACGCAACCCCTATGTTCAAGGACTCAGTTCCCACCCCCGCAACTATTACTGGTCCTCATATAATTTTTATTTTGGTACTACCAGACTGGAAAAGTGTATTAAGGTTGACCCGAGCTTGATACGTAATGCATTTGGCAACAGTAGCGATTTTTATCGCACAGCAGCAATAATTCCTCAACAACCACCAAAGATCTACAACAAGTCACGAGGAAAATTTCTGAGCGATGAGCTGGTTATGAATTATACTAAAGAATTGCTTGACGGTAAGTCACCACACAATCTGACTCAGGATCAAGTAGAAAGGTTAATAATACACCTAAAAAAGATTCCTGGAGTATCCATTAGGCAAATTTCATCTGTTTTGTATGTTAGTCAGAATTATGTTCGCCGAGTGACTGCCGCGCACTCTTGATTCATCACGCTGATTAGCTACCACTTAACAAAAGAGCTCACCTATGGAGCTCTTTTGTTATTCATCTCATTTACACGCCGATACATCAAGAGTGCGCGGCAGTCCACCTCGCTGCCTTCTTTATTCCCTGCCCCCTCACACACTCCTCTTCCTTTGCAGCTGGCATTGGAGTTCTACGGCCAGCAGCGCATCTTCGTCGCCCTGCTTGGCGGCCTTCAGGTACCACTTCATGGCGGCGTCTTCGTCTTTGTCTACTCCGTAACCATTTTGATAGCAGTAGGCTATGCGGTTCCCGGCACGCATATCGCCCTTATCGCTCGCTTTACGGTACCAGAAGAATGCCTGGTCGTAATCCTGAACCACCCCTTGCCCGTAAAAGAAGCGATCGCCCAGCTCCACCTGTGCGTCGACATGCCCCTGCGAGGCGGCTTTGCTGTACCACTGGAATGCCTTGCGGTAATTCTGCTCAGTGCCCGTGCCACGACGATAACAATCGCCCAGATTCTTTTGAGCGTACGCGTTCCCTGCCTCGGCAGATTTCAAAAACCACTCAAAGGCCTGATGCGGATCCTTTTGCACGCAGCAACCCAGTTCGAAAAAAAATCCGGATTGCGCCTTTGTCCGCACAAATCCCTGCTCGGCCGATTTCTTAAACCAGAAAGCCGCCTGTTCGGAATCTTTTTCAACCCCGATCCCCTCATCATAGCATATGCCGAGGTTGTATTGCGCGCGGGCGTTCCCCTGTTTTGCCGCCTTCCTGCACCACTCAAAGGCTTCGCGCATGTCCTGCTCAACGCCTTCACCGCTGGAATAACAGCATCCGAGATTGTTCTGAGCCCTGGCACAGCCTTTTTTGGCCGCTTTGCTGTACCATTCAATGGCTTTTTCACAATTTTTTTCAACGCCGAGTCCAAATTCATAGCAAATTCCGACCTGGTTCTGGGCGTGTAGGTTCCCCATTTCTGCCGCTTTTAGGAAGCACTCAAAGGCCTCGGCAAAAAAAGCACTGGCATCGGCACTGGCACTTGCTCTGGCACTTGTTCTGGCACTTGCACTGGCACTTGTTCTGGCACTTGCTCTGCCACTTGCTCTGCCACTGGCACTGGAACTGGCACCTGCATCTGCACCGGCACTGGCATCTGCACCGGCACTGGCATCTGCACCGGCACTGGCACTGTCCTGATCAGCATCTTTCGCGTCCAATCCCTTGTCGTAATAATAAACCCCTCGCAAAAAATACTCCTCGGCGGTTTCACTTACAGTTTGTCGCAAAAACTGTTCTTCCGGTTTCATAAAGGAAAAGATTTGTACTGCAAGATAATTATTGTCAACGTTTTTACAAAATTAAATTACACTTACGTTCCATCATTTTAAATATCAACAAATAACATTTCTCAGCGCTTTATAATGAATTCGCTTTGCAAACCCAGGTAAAATACTGGTCTTGTTTAATACTTCCTACCATATCTTATGCATTTGTAAATATTATGCTCCTATCTCACTGTTTATATTGTACTTACAAAGTCATAAAAGTGTCGGACCGCGATGGACTACCGCGCACTTTTGTTGCATCCTATTGACTATCCGCATTATAGCGAAATAGCTCCCTGGGGGAGCTCTTTTGTTAACTATTTGTGATACAGCTCAATGCAACAAAAGTGCGCGGGAGTCAGAAGCACCAAGTGCTCAAACAACCGCCCACTGGTCACCAACTGGTCACCCACTGGTCACCAACTGGTCACCCACTGGTCACCAACTGGTCACCCACTGGTTTTCAATGTGGTGCGCCAAATGCCTTTGGCGCTTATAAAGGCGCTGCTTCGCAGCACCAATACGAGTGCCCCACAAACATTGTTCGTTTAATTCATAATCAGCTACTTACGCGTTTCATACCCCCAGGGGTATGAATTATGTAACATCTTAAGTATCAGCTAAACGAACAATGTTTGCAGGGCACAAAAAAAAAGGCTGATCAAAATATGATCAGCCTTTTTCCGTGATCCGTCTGGGGCTCGAACCCAGGACCCCAACATTAAAAGTGTTGTGCTCTACCTACTGAGCTAACGAATCTGGGGCTGCAAAATTAGCCATAAATTTAACAACTGCAAAAAAAGTCTTTTTTTTCTAACTTTGATTCTCAAAACTACACAGTATGGTCCTTTTAGAAGTTTGCTGCACCAGCTTGGATAGTGCCCTGTCCATGCTCCGGGCCGGCGCACAGCGCCTGGAAATTTGCTCCTACCTCTCCTGCGGAGGCCTTACCCCCACCTGGCTCAACCTGCTGCACCCCGTCACCTTTCCACCCGCCCGGCAGCAACCCGTCACCTTTCCACCCGCCCGGCAGCAACCCGTCACCTTTCCAACCGCCCGGCAGCAACCCGTCACCTTCCCATCCGCCCGGCAGCAACCCGTCACCTTTCCAACTAGCCTGCAACCCGCTGCGCAGCAACCCGGCATCTCTCTGAAAGAATTTCTGGAGCAGACGCACGTTCTTATACGGTGCCGTCCCGGCAATTTTTGTTATTCTCACGCCGAGGTAGAAACCATGTGCGAATCAATTCGCCTATGCCGCCAGATCGGTGTGCGGGGCGTGGTCATAGGAGCGCTCACCTCCAAAGGTGACCCCGACCTCCCTGCCCTTAGCCGCATGATCCATGCTGCCACCGGTGTTAGTGCCACTACCCCCGGGCCTGGCCCCGCTACTGCTTCTACAGCTGACATTGCTATTGCCACTAACCCCGAGCCTCGGCCTTTGACGTTGGTGTTTCACCGGGCATTTGACGAATGCAGGGATCCATTCGGAGCGCTGGAACAGATCATAAACCTGAGCTTCAGCACCATTTTGACCTCGGGTCAGGCGCCGAATGCCGAGGCCGGGATCCCCATGCTCTGCCAACTGGTGGATAAGGCAGCTGGACGCATCACAATTATGGCCGGCAAGGGCGTTACTGCTGACAATGTTGCTAAAATAATCCGACAGACCGGAGTTCCGGCGGTTCACCTGTCGGAGCGGCCGGGTATCCCTGAAATTCTTGTGCGCATCTGACTGCCGAGCACTCTTCATTCATCTTACTGATTATCAATAATATGACAAAAGAGCTCTCCTGGAGAGCTATTTTGTCAATCATCTGTCATACAGATCAATACATCAAGAGTGCGCGGCACTCCTCCGGACCGGATTGGCATAAATTTTCAGGAAAATGTGTTGTGCCGCCTTTAAAGCTTCCTGTAACGCTTCATCGGCATTACTACCAAAAACCTTTTGCGGCAGGGCTTCCAGGCGCTTGAGGAAGGCAGCTTTGTTCTGGTCTGAATAGTGGTGTTTATGAGTGCTACTGCCGTGCAGTAAATCGTAGGCAATATAATTGGATGGGAAGCATTTGTAATTGTGCCATATCTTGCTGTCAATCAGGGTGCAGAGGTTAGCGGCGAATGCATTGAAGTCCTGTCCGCCATGCCGCACGGCACCGCCACTTACTACCTTTTCACCGGGACCAAGCCCGGCACTTTCAACACATGCTTCCAATTCTTCGCGTGTTAGCGGATCACATACATGGATGTGTACTTTGCCCTTCCACTGCGAGATCCCGGTTATCATACTGATCAGGTCTTCGTCTTCGTCCTTTATGTAGGTTTTGCCATCAGGTGCATTTTGAGCAGCCAGCAGTTCCTTTGTCTTAAGGAAATCGCATGATTCGTATTCGTAGGAAATAGCTACGGGCACTATGTTCAGGGCGGCATAGTTTTCAACCAGTTCATTCAGCCCGCCTCCGGCAGCAACCCCATCACTCGTTGCAGCAGCACCTCGCATCCCGCTCATTCCCATCATTTTGACGAGTGCCGGGGCTGTCTTGTCCAGCCCGTCTTTTGTCCGGCCGTTGCGTTGGGCAATCCAGCAGGAGTCGCCCTGACGTATGCAGCTGCGCAGAAATTCGCTCAACAGGACCGAGTTCTTGAACAACTCCCGTTTGTTGCCCTGCCTGACCACCTTGAACATCTTGTTGGAGCGAGCAAGATCATCTGCCAGTTGGTTCACAATAAGGTTGTCCCCGTAGGTTATCATGCTGGTGGGCAGTCCCTGGTCAACAAATATCATCTGCAGTAAAGAAGTGTCCAGGATGATATCCCTGTGGTTAGATATGTAAAGATAGCCGACATCCGGTCTGATACCGGGGCTGAAATCGTATGTGAAACTTTCCATAGTGGACTCGATCACACGCTTGTTGAATGCATACATCCACTCCATCTGGAACTGATAAACGGTCTTCACTTCCAGCACTTTACTGATGGCTTCTGCCGGTGTGATGCCGGGAAAGATCATTGCTGCCACATCCGGAAAGTACCGGTGCGCAGCAATACGCTGCATGGCTGCCGGTATCTGTTCATCGGTATAAGGTCTTAAATGTTCCGGGAAATCTTCTATCACGTCTTAAAAAATTTAAAACAACTGCACGCAGCAACCACCTTTCTCCACCGCGGCAAACCACCGGGGCAACCCGCCCTCCTTCACAATCACCCTTCCTGCACCAGCCACCGCGTACGCAGCCTGCATCCATCAATATATCCGCAGCAGATCTATGCAAAACCGCTCTTCCCTCAGGTCATAATCCATGGGTGGATGTTCGGGTGAACGCGTGAGCAGGCACAGAAGGGATGATGCGTACCCCCCGTAACACTCCAAATATCCTGCCAATAATGTATTCAGCGAGGGCTCGGTCTCCAGGGTGCCAAAACATGTTCTGAAAAACTGCTCGTATATGAATCCGTCTGAAAGAAATATTCCCATCTCGCCCTGTATATTGTGCCTTAATGCAATATCACTGCATACTGCATTGGGTATGGAGCGTTTATATGCCTGGTCGTCTGCGTGTAGTCCTTCCATCACGCGTACAAGGTTGTAATCGGCCCCCAGGCAACCAGAGCGGGAGTATATGAATAGTCCCATATCGGGTTTGCTCACAGAAGGGTCGTAACCGTTGTGTCTCATAAGCAATTCCGCGGTTATAAATCCAAGCTTGCTATAATCATCCATGTTTTTATAGCTGGGAAAATCCACTTTCAGAAATAAAAAAATGCGGTCAAGGTCTTCAACCACATGGTTGCCCATCATGAGTTTTTCCAGTTCTGGGCGCCTTGCCCGGTCCAGAACAATGGATTGGTTGGTTATCCTGCAAAACGATTTAATGAGCATGATGATTCTTTTCTTTTGTATAAAGGGTTGCAGCATTAACTCCTCCAAAACCGGTGGATACATTGAGAAAACTATTCTTGTTCGAGGTTTTGACAGTAGTAACGATCTGGATCCGGCCATCAACCCCGTGGGTTCTGTAACCCAGGGTGGGCAATATGATCCCCTCTTCCAGCGATTTAGCTCCTAGTATGCTGTTCATCAGGCTCGTAGACCCGGAACTATGTCCAAAGCTGCCTTCAAAACAATTGACAGGCACCCTGCGTAAGCCGGCATCCTCAATGGCAATGGATGTGATGTTGTCGATAACTGTCAGACCCAACCCGTGCGCATTGATAAAAGAAAGGTTCCTGGCATTTTCCCGGATCATCACTTTCTGAATGACCCTTAGCAAAGCTTGACCCTTAGTGTCAAAGCTCCCGCCGTTGCATGGATCTGTCATGACGGCACCCTCTTTGAATTTAATAAAGCACGGCATGTTCAGATGCTTTTTGTCTTTCTGAAACCGCACTTCACTTACAAATATGGCACAGGAGGCAGATTCGCCCGGATTAGTGCCATTGCCTTCAACATCAAACGGCCGTACCGGCTTGTTGCTTACAAGGCCGGCCTGGCTTAAAAGAAAAACGGTGAACATACTGATCAGCTCAACCCCTATGATCACGGCAAAATCATAGGGACTGCCTTTGCATAACAGCCGGTTGGCTACTATCTGGGCCTGCATGCCGGACATGGCGGAATTCATAACCACATAGGGTTTCCCGTGCAAATTCAATTCGTTCATCATTTGCTGGGACACGTGCCAGGGATAGAGCCTGGGATTTAGGGTCTGATCACTCAGTTCGCGGAACGAGTCGACATCTCCCTTGGTGGTACAAAAAATAAACGCTACACGGGGACTCGTAAAAATTTCGTTCCTGTAGATCTCGGGTACGGTATTGGATACGGCAGATTCAAAAACGGCAGACATGGCCTGGCGGTACCTGGACATCATGTGTGTGCGTGCCCCGGCATAAGGGGCGGCCAGGTTCTCCAGGTCCCGGGGACTGATCAGGGCGGCCAGAATTGGGTGCGACAATCCCCTGAAACCTGCCGGGAACTGTCTTATGCCTGAATAACCTGCCTTTACGGCCTGAAAATTTTCTTCTGTTGTTGAACCGAGAGGAGAAATAATGCCGTCACCAATTTTGTACATCATCGTGATTACAAATGTAGGAATTTTTCCAAAAAATGATAATTTTGTGGAAAAAGGCAGTTATGCGTTTCTTTGTCCTTCTTGCTTCCCTTTTCATAAGTCCGTTTATCCTTGCCGAGGCGAGGCCTGTGCAGGCACCGGACCCGGTGCTTAACCCGGAGCAGCGGTGTGCGCAGCAGGTGCAGGAGCAGCGGCAGGAGCAGCGGCAGGAGCAGCAGCAGGAGCAGCGGCAGGAGCAGCGGCAGGAGCAGCAGCCTCAGCGTTATGGATTGGAACGCAAGAAAGTGGGACTGGTGCTGAGCGGTGGCGGAGCCAAAGGCGTAGCCCACATAGGCGTTCTTAAAGTGCTTGAAGAGGCGGGCATCCCCATAGACTACATAGCAGGGACCAGCATGGGCGCCATCGTGGGCGGCATGTACGCCATAGGATTCAGCCCCGCCGCCATGGACAGCATCATGCGTGCCCAGAATTGGCTGGATTTATTGAGCGACAAGATCACCCGGGACAAGTTGTTTTTCACCGAGAAGGAAGTCTCGGATAAATCCCTGATAACCATTCCCTTTGACAAAGACCGTTTTCACATCTCTACAGGTTTGCTGAGCGGCGGTTCTGTCATGGACATGTTGAGTGAGTATACGGTGGGTTACCACAACATGAAATCCTTTGACGACCTTCCCATCCCCTTTGCCTGCGTTGGTTATGACCTGATAAGCGGGGACCAGGTGGTCATGCGGGAAGGCAGCCTGCCCCTGGCCATCCGGGCAAGCATGTCCATCCCGGGCGCTTTCACCACCGTGGAACGGGATGGGCGCATACTGATTGACGGCGGGGTAATCAATAACTTCCCCGTAAATGTGGTACGGGATATGGGAGCCGAAATCATCATCGGAGTGGATGTGAGCATGATGACAGAACGGTTGGAAAGCCTGAGCAAGGGGGAAATCCGGGAAGACGATTACAACGACCTCATGTTCATAGTCAATCGCATGATGGAAAGGATGTCCCGGGATGCTTTCGAAAAAAACAAGAGCCTGACGGACCTCTACATTCACCCCGATACAGAGCCTTATACAACAGCCAGTTTCACCACAGCGGCCGTTGATTCCCTGCTTATCAGGGGAGAACGCGTTGCTCGCGAAAACTGGGATGCCATCCTGGCTTTCAAGGAACTCATTGGCATACATCCAGCAGATGATATAAAGATGCCTCCCAACCGGGAAGCGGGAACAGACTCTCCCGTGGTAGATAGTGTTGAACTGGGATACATCATCTTCAACGGCATCACTTCGCTGAACGAAAAAAACCTCCGCCGCATGCTCCGCTTCAAGGAATTCAGCACCATAGGAACGAATTCGCTCAGGGAAGCGGTGGACCGTTTCAAGGGCACCGGCAGTTTCTCATCCCTTAGCTACAACCTGGTTGAGCAGGATGGGCGCTACAACCTGACCTTCAATTGCCGCGAGCGTTCCCGGAGTGCTGTGAGCGTGGGGATACGGTTCGATACCCGGGAAATCGCCTCGGGTTATATCAATGCTGTCTTTTCTCCGGCTGAGCTCCGGGGGGGCTTGCTGGAGGCAACCGGGAGGCTTTCCACCAATCCGTTCATCAACGTGGGCATATTCTACCAGGATGCCTGGCTCGGAAAATTCGGATTGTCCTATACCTACCGCTACGGGAACATGGAACTTTACACCGGGCGGGATACCACATCGCACAATATCCGGTTCCACAAGAACCGGATCAACCTGGACCTGGCAAACTTTTATTACAGGAATTTCAACATATACCTGGGCGCGCGCTATGAAAACTTCCGTTCCCCGAACATGATCATGGCCAACGATGTGGGATTTCAGCGGCAAAGGGTGCGCGAGAACCTGATCAGTTACCGTGGCGGGGTACGTTACGACAGCTACGATAACGCCAATTATCCCACGTCGGGAGTGCGTTTTAAAGCCGAATATGCGATTTACACAGATGATTTCTCAAAATACCGTGACGGGACTCCTTTCTCGGCCATATCCGCTTCCCTTTATGTAGCCGTTCCGGTATCGGACAGGTGGACGCTTGTGCCTGCCTTATACGGCCGGTTCCTGTACGGGAAGGAATTTGCCTTTCCCATGCAGAACTTTGTGGGCGGAACCGTTGCCGGCCATTACCTGGACCACCAGTTGCCCTTTTACGGATTCAGGCCCACAGAAGTGGTTGACAACAAATTCATTGCAACCGCTTTTGAAGCACGTTACCGCATCTGGAACAATCATTTTTTATGGGTTAAGGGAAATGTGGCCCGAATAAGCCACTCCACATTGGAACTGATTGAATGGGACAAAGGCATGTATATGCTGGGTGCTGCAGCCGGGTACTCCTATGACAGTCCGCTGGGACCCATTGACGTGTTGGTAGAGTACGGATTGCACCCGGGCGCCAAGTTTGGCGTATACATTAATCTTGGAAAGTATTTTTGACAGGCCGCACCAGCACCTTGTCTATCCGGGCAAAATCCATGTCAACCACCTCTATGGATAATCCTTCCCATTTGAACGTCTCGCCTGTGACAGGAACGTGTTCCAGCTTGTCCAGTATCAATCCGCTCAAGGTATTGTAATCATACGTTGCGGCCAGATCTTCCATGTCGAAGTGCTCCAGGAAGGCATAAAAATCACATTGACCGTCAATAAGGTAAGAACCATCCCCGCGGGAAATAATGTCATGGTCTTCCCTGTTTTCGGGCAATTCTCCTATGAGGGCTTCCATTATGTCCGAGTGGGTGGCCATTCCCTGGATACTGCCAAATTCGTCGGTTACCAGCGCATATTTGCTGTAGCTGTGCTTCATTTGCTCCACGGCGGCGTAAACGCTCAGGTTCTCGGGAATGAAAAAAGGTTCCTGGATAACAGAACGCAAATCAAAGTCTTTTCTATCCATGGTGCCAAAGAGGTCTTTCAGGTACACAACGCCCATGAGCTGGTCAAGATCCTCGTCGGCTACGGGGTATATTCCGTGCAGGTTTTCATGCACGATGTCCCGGTTCACTTCAATAGGGTCGTTAATATCCAGCCATATCAAATCGCTGCGGTGTGTCATGACGGTTTCAATGGTGCGGTCTCCCAGGTTAAAGACGCGCTCAACCAGCTCCTGCTCCACTTCCCGTATTTCGCCATCCTCCTTTCCCTCTTCTATGAGTGCTTTGATCTCGTCTTCTGTGACCTTGGCTTCTTTGATATTGCCCATGCCCAGGAGCATGAGAAGTCCATGGGTGCTTTTGGTCAACAGCCATACGAAGGGGTAGGTGATCTTGCGCAGCACTTTCATAAGCCCGGACATGGCACGAGCCACTTTATCGGCAGCTATCATGCCTATGCGTTTGGGAACCAGCTCCCCTACAACCAGTGTGAGATATGTTACAACCGTAACTATCAGCACATTGGAAATCCAGTTCGCATGTGGCGCCAGGGGTTTCCAACGGGCCAGGATGGCCGCAAATTCAGTGGTCAGGGTGGCCCCGGAAAACAAGCCGGTCAGAATGGCAATCAGGGTGATCCCTATCTGGATGGTGGAAAGAAAGCGGTCATCTGCCTTTTGTCTGTACTTGCGTGACGACACAAAGGCCATCTCTGTCATGGACAGGACCCCGTTGAGCAGGATGAGCAGCAGGATAATCAATATGTCCATATCACTTTTTCCGAATCATTTTCCAGATAATGTACCCAAACACGATAACTCCCAGCCCAAGCAGTATCCACGAGATCTGCGAAGTGTACTGGTGCACTTTTTCCATAAGCTGGTCTTTGGAAACTACCCTGTGCAGGGAATATCCGATGATGGCCAGTATGCTGTTCCACAGGGTTGCCCCGATGGTTGTGTAAAGCAGGAAGGGTCCCATGGGCATTTTGGCCAGCCCGGCCGGTATGGATATCAATTGACGGATACCGGGAACCAGTCTGCCCACAAGGGTTGATATATTCCCGTACCTTACAAAGTAGTTTTCTGCTTTGATCATTTTCTGTTCATTCAGCAGGCAGGCATGCCCCAGCCGCGAATTTACAAATTTATAGACAATGGCACGGCCAATCCAGATGGACAGCCCGTAATTGATTAAAGCGCCCAGCAAAGCCCCGGCGGTGGCAGATAAAACCACCAGGTAAACATTCAGCTCCCCTGCGGCAGCCAGGTATGCAGCCGGAGGTACTACAATTTCTGAGGGAAAAGGTATGAAAGAACTCTCAATGGTCATAAGTAACATCACCGTCCAGTAATTCAGGTGTTCCAGTGCCCATTGTATGAACGAGAACGATTCCATCAGCTATTGTCCAGAATTTGTTCTATGCGT
>Ga0302243_1001993_pt1 | contig 12471 bp, 8 predicted proteins | sample AAG_UR_Met_MG_FD_193514 | JGI IMG/M metagenome (GOLD analysis project Ga0302243, IMG submission 193514) | Enriched activated sludge microbial communities from anaerobic digester in WTTP, New Holstein, Wisconsin, United States - AAG_UR_Met | ecosystem: Engineered > Bioreactor > Anaerobic >...
GTAATTGCGGAAAATAATTTAAAAGGTGCCGTGCTTGGTTTTTCTTATGACGGGACAGGTTATGGTTATGACGGGAAAATATGGGGCAGCGAATGTATTCTGTTTAAAAACAATACGACTAAAAGACTTTGCCATTTTGAATATTTTGATATGCCCGGAGGAGACGCCGCAACAAAAGAAATATGGCGTCTTGCACTGTCAATCATGAACAAATACGGTAAAATATCCGATGCTGTCGACAAAATAAAAAAAGAAAAACTGTATAGTCAGATTTTATCTCTTTTAAATTCCAATATAAAAAAACCGCAGGTATGCAGCGCCGGAAGATATATTGACGCTATGGCGTCGATATGCGGAATTTCAAATTTTTGCGAATATGAAGGACAAACTGCCGCACACCTTGAATCTTTAGTTAAAAAAAACAAATACGGATTTTATCCTTTTGATTTTATTCATAAAGAAAATAACTCTTCTGAGATCCTATTTTCAAAAACAATAGAATATCTTCTTAATGATTTAAAAACCAAAGTTTCTTTTGAACAAGTAAGCGGCAAAATACATGAAACTATATGCCGCATCATATTAAAACAGGCTTCGTTTTTTTGCAAAAAATTTGACGTAACCCAAATAGCTTTAAGCGGCGGAGTATTTCAAAACAAATATATTCTTTCCAGAACTATAAAATTGCTTGAAAAAGAAAAATTGAAAGTCTTCTACAATAAACTTGTTCCTATTAACGACGGCGGAATATCTTTGGGACAGGCTTATATGCTCAATAAAAAAACGGCCGCGTCATAATAACGCAGCCGCTCTTAAAAAACATGATTTCTACTTTTTTAAAGGCTGCCACCATTTTTTATTATCAACATACCATTTTATTGTTTTAACTATCGCCTCTTCAAACATATAGGCAGGCTGCCAGCCGAGTTCCTCTTTTATTTTTGAAGCATCTATCGCATATCTTCTGTCATGTCCGAGCCTGTCCTGAACATATTTTATAAGACTTTCGTTTTTACCCAGATTTTTCAATATCGTATCGGTTATATATCTGTTTGTCTTTTCATTGTTTCCGCCGACATTATAAACAGAACCAGGTTTTGCTTTATGAAGAACTGTGTCTATTGCAGAGCAATGGTCTTCAACAAAAAGCCAGTCTCTGACGTTTAAGCCGTCTCCATATAGAGGAACCTGCTTATTATCCATAAGATTTGTTATAAAAAGAGGTATAAGTTTTTCAGGAAACTGATAAGGTCCGTAATTATTGGAACATCTTGTAATGTTTACGTTAAGTCCGAAAGTGCGGTGATAAGCAAGAACAATCAAATCTGCCGCCGCTTTGCTTGAAGAATACGGACTGCTCGGATCAAGAGGGGTTTCTTCCGTAAAATAGCCCGTGCTACCGAGTGAACCGTAAACTTCGTCGGTAGAAATCTGGATCATTTTTATTTTGTACTTTTTTGCGCATTCCAAAAGATTCTGCGTGCCCAAAACATTTGTTTTTACAAAAACACCCGGATCTGTTATGCTTCTGTCAACGTGCGACTCAGCGGCAAAATTTATTATTACGTCAACTCCGCCGGAGACTATCTTGTCTGTAAGCTTTGCGTCGCAGATATCACCTTTTACAAATTCGTAATTTTTATTGTCTTTTACCTCGTCTAAACTGGAAAGATTGCCGGCATAAGTAAGCAAATCAAGATTTACTATTTTATAATCGTATTTATTTAGCATATATCTGACGAAATTGCTTCCGATAAAACCTGCTCCGCCGGTTACTAAAATTTTATTCATTTTATTTTTCCTTTTTTAATATAAAATACTACAATCTTTGCATGTTTCCATACTACTTCCGTCTATTATTGCTTGTCTTATTTTTTTAATAGTCTTACTGTTCCACGATTCATCTATATTTAAAAAATGCCCGAATATTCTACGATCACATCTGCAGTCAAAGTAAAAATCATTATTAACAGAAACTGAAAGATTTTTCCAAGGGATATTGCACTTTATAGAAAATTCATTTCTAACTATGCTTTTATCATTATATAAATTTTTTTGATTTCCTCGAACTATATTTAAATTTGGATCTGTAAAAATCTGTATATCATATTTTTCTTTTTCCACAGTATCCATACATTCATGAATTCGTTTAATTACAAAATCCATCTCATAATTATTTGGGTTATATTGCATTGAACCGTTTAATTTCAGAAAACGTAATGCTTTAAAATTGTATTTTAATGCAAAATCAAGGGCATTCATAATATCATTATAATTATCTTTCATAACAACCATATATAATTGTGTTGTTAAATTTTTAAAAGATTCTTTATTTACAGCATTTTTTAATTCAGATAAATTCGAGATTAAGTCATCAAATTTGCCATTAATTCTTATTTTTTCATATTTTTCCTTTTCAAAAGCGTCTACAGATATTCCAAGTGACACCTTCATATTTTCAAACATTGTTATATTTTTATTAAGTAGTAATCCGTTTGTCGAAACACCTAATTCTGTATCATATTGTCTTACATATTCCATTATAGTTTTAAATCCGTCATATAAAAAAACTTCTCCACCCAAACAGGTTATTCTTTCAAAATATTTTATATGTTCTATTATATCGAACAATACAGTATCCGATATAATATATTTATTTTTTACTGATTCACACATTATGCATCTTAGATTACATTTATTTGTAAGTTCAACCAACATTGAAGACGGTTTTGATTTTAATATCGTCCTTTTTTTTAATATCTCAAAATTATTCAAAAGTGTGTTCTTAACTCTGTCTTTATTTCTTTCCGTTATATATTCGTCTATTTTGCCCAAAAAAGACAACATTTCCGTATCGTTAAAAAATGCACCGATTTCTTCTATTGCTTTTGTATAATTTTTCATAAACACATATATTTTAGCCATTTCTTCATGAATCAATATTTTTGCTTCAGTATTTGGGTCTTTTTTTAAAAATTCAGAAAGAAGATTAAGCGCTTGGTCATATTTCGCAGCTTTAATAAATTGTTTTGATTTTTTTATTGTTTCATACATATAAAAAACTCCTGCAAAAAAATACCATACTTAAACACAACATTTTTATGGAACTATACAGTTTTGATTCTTTCTATTGTTTTTAAATTAACTTTCTACAATTATTACATGGTTTAATATAAGTTCCGTCAATTATAGATTGTCTTATTTTCTGCATAGCCAAACTATTCCAAGATTTTTCAATAGTTTCAAATCTTCCAAATTTTTTGCAATCAGAACGACAGTCAAAATATACATTCTCATTAACGGAAACAGAAAGATTTTTCCAAGGTATGTTGCATTTAAAGCATAACTCATTGCGTACTAAATTTAAATTATTATATAATTTTTTCTGATTATTTCGCACTACATTTAAATTAGGATCTGTAAAAATTTGAATGTTATATTTTTCTTTTTCTATAATATCCATACATTCGTGAATTTGACTAATTGCAATATCTGTTTCATTTTGATTTAGGGCATATTGTGTGGCTGAATTCAATCTAAAAAAACGTAATGCTTTAAAATTATATTTTAGCGCAAAATCAAGGGCATTTTTAACTTGGATATAATTATCTTTCATAATAACCATATGTAATGCCGTCGTTATATTTTTAAAAGATTCTTTTTGCATTGACTGCTTGAATATTTCAAGGTTTTCAGTTAAAACATCAAAGTTCCCATTTATTCTGATTTTTTCATATGTATTTTTATCAAACCCATCGACAGACACTCCTATTGATGCCTTCATATTTTCAAACATTGCTATGTTTTTTCCAAGCAATAATCCGTTTGTTGAAATACCTAATAAAGTATCATATTTTTTTGCATTTTCCATTATTGTAGAGAATTTATCATATAAAAAAACTTCTCCCCCCAAACAGGTTATTCTTTCAAAATATTTCATATATTCTATTATATCGCACAATACAGTATCTGATATAATATATTTATTTTTTACTGATTCACACATTATACATCTGAGATTGCATTTGTTTGTAAGTTCGACAAGCATTGAAGACGGTTTTGATTTCAATATCGTTCTTTTTTTTAATATTTCAAAATTATTTAAAAGAGTATTTTTAACTCTGTCTTTGTTTTTTTCAGTTATATATTCATCCACATTGTCCAAAAAAGACAACATTTCAGTATCATTAAAAAACGCGCCTATTTCTTCTATTGCTTTTGTGTAATTTTTCATAAATACATGTATTTTAGCTATTTCTTTATAAACAGATATTTTAGCTTCTGCACTTAAGTTTTTTTCCAAAAGACCGTATAAAACCTTCAAAGCACCGTCACTGTCTCCGGTTTTTAAAATTTTTTTTGAATTTTCTATTGTTTTATACATGAATTTCAGATTCCCGCATTTGAATAAACGGCATATCTTTTGTACAGTCTGCCGGACATCATTTCTGCCGTTCTCTGCGTCATTACATTATCATCAAGTATCCATGAAAGCTCGCAGTTTTCATAGCCTGCAGACACTGAATTTTTTAACGCCTCTCCGGCCATATAAGCTTCTATTCCTTTATTTCTGTATTCTTTTTTTACGCCCATTATCATAAGTCTTAAATCTTTTACTTTATTTTTAAAATACAAAAATTTTAAAAAGCCAAAAGGAAATAATTTCCCGTTTATTTTTTTTAACACATAATTATAATCCGGTATTGCTATAAGCATACCTGCCGGATTTGCACCGTCATATGCCATCATCACAATCTTTTCATCAAGCAAACCGACAAGACTATCGGCTATGGTTTCAAATTCTTCATTAGTCCACGGTACAAAACCCCAGTTTTTTTCCCATGCCGAATTATAAATTTCCATAACGTCAGCCAAATCTTTTTTATAATTCTTTTTTGAAAATGTTCTTATTGTTATCGTAGGATTTCTTTTTTTAACTATGTTTAAAGCTTTGTTTAATCTTACCATTCTGTCATCAAGAGCAACGGGTATTTCATAAGCGTACAATTCTTTTATTTTTTTCAGACCCGCCTGTTCTGCAAGATCAATATAATATTTATGAGTATATGGCATCATTATTCTTGCCGGGCTGTCAAAACCTTCATATAAAAATCCTACTTCGTCATTTGTGGACGGATTCATAGGTCCCATCATTTTTTTTATATTATTTTCCGCAAGAAAATTTTCAACGCAGGCAAAAAGCCGTTTAGCCGCTTCAATATTATTTATACATTCAAAAAAACCGAAATAACCTATCATGTTATCCTGAAATTTAATATAATTATAATCAATAATAGCGGCAATCCTGCCGACGACTTTTTTATTGTCGTCATATGCCAAAAAAAGAGCCCTTTTCGCATGCCGCCAAAAAGGTTTTTTATCCGATAATATATTTTTAACATCTCTGTCTAACTGCGGGATCCAATACAGATTGCCTTTATAAATTTCGTAAGGACATTTTATAAATTTATCTATTTGGTTGTCTTTTATTTCTTTTATGGTAAACATCTATTTGGACCAAAGATTTTTAAACCAGTTTTTAGTGGCATCGGCAAAATCTTTTCTTGAAAATGCGAATTTCCATGATTTTTTAGCGGATGTCTTTGATTTTCTTGTATTGCCGCCCGGAATAAGGCCTACCTGTTTTGAAACTTTTTCAAATTTATCAAGAATAAATTCAAGATGCGCATCGGTATGAGTAGCCATATAACTTGTTCTGATTATAGCCTGAGGAACTGCGGGACTTACTACGGGAGACGTAAAAACACCTTCGTCAAAAAGCATTCTGCACATCTGGAACGCTTTCATATCATCGCCGACTGTTATAGGTATTATAGGAGATTCCGATGTGCCGGTATCAAGCCCCATTGACTGAAAACCTTCTTTCATTTTTCTGGTATTTTTCCAAAGAGTTTCTCTGCGTTCAGGTTCCTGCTGTAAAATATCAAGAGCGACATCTATCGCTCCTACGCATGCAGGCGGAAGACTTGCGGTAAATATAAGAGATCTAGCCGTATGTTTTATGTATTCTATTACTTCATTGCTGCTTGCGATGAAGCCGCCGATTGAAGCAAGCGATTTTGAAGCTGTTGCCATGACTACGTCAACATCGCTTTGAAGCCCGAAATGCTCTCCGGTACCGGTTCCCCTTTCGCCTAAAACTCCCAAAGAATGAGCTTCGTCTACAAAAATTCTAACGCCGTATTGCTTTGCGAGTTTTACTATCGCCGGAAGGTTGGTAATGTCTCCTTCCATGCTGAAAACGCCGTCAACCACTATTATTGCCGATGCGTCTTTATTTTTTATAAGCTGCCTTTCAAGATCAGCCATATCGTTATGCCTGAACCTTACCATTTCGCCCAAAGCCAAACGGCAGCCGTCTATTATTGAAGCATGATCAAGTTTATCGGTTATTACTATATCGTTTTTGCCTACAAGAGAAGATATTGCTCCTATGTTTGAATGATGTCCCGTTGTAAACAAAATCGCAGTCTCTTTACCTACAAATTTTGCGAATTTTTTTTCAACTTTTTCATGTAAATCGTTAGTTCCGTTTAAAAATCTTGAACCTGTGCATGAAGTGCCGTACTTCTTTGCGGCCTTAATTGAACCTTCTATAACCTTAGGGTGGTCTGCAAGACCAAGGTAATTATTTGAACATACTACAACTATTTTTCTTCCGCCTATTATGACTTCCGGCCCCTGTGCGGATTCAACTTTTTTGAAATAAGGATATACCCCCTGCGCTTTGATATCCTTTGTCGCCGTAAATTCATAACACTTCTTAAAAATATCGTTCATTTAATCTAACTCCTAAAAGTTAATATATTCCTAAAACCATTTATTCTTTAAATACCAATTGTATGTTATTTTTGAACCGTTTTCAAGATTTTCAAATGTAAAATCAAGGTCTTTTAATGTTTGGGAATTATCGCAAACCCATGCTTTTTGAAGCATTTCGGTTATTTTCTGTCTGTTTAAAACCTGCGGTTTTTTTACAATAACAGATATAAATTCAAAAATACTGCCTGCAGCCTTAAAAATAAAATCAAATAGAGGAACGGATACTGTTTTAATACCGTTTGAAACTGCTATTGTATCGGCGACATTTTGCCACGAATATATTTTGCCGTCCGCGAGATAATATATTTTATTATCCGAAACAGGATTGTTTATTATTTTGATTGCTATTTTAGCTATATCTCTAACAAAAACAAGCTGTATAAGATGTTCTTTTACGGTTTTAGGAGCGATATGTTTATTGACCATATTGAAAAATGAGAAAATATCTTTATCTCTGGGACCGTAAACAGCCGCCGGTCTTAAAATACAGTACGGCACTATTCCTTTGAGTTTTTTTACCTCCTGTTCGGCCAGCAACTTACTTTTGCCGTAATCGGAAACAGGGGTTTCAATATCGCCGATTTTTCTTATTTTATCTTCAAAAGAAGGCCCCATTGCGGCCTGTGATGAAATAAAAATAAATTTTTTTAAATTTTTATTATTTTCCAAAACGGCTTCTATTATATTTTTCGTGCCTGTTACATTAACATCGTTGTAAGTATCCCATTTCAACGCCCTTACAACTCCGGCGCAGTGAATAACAATATCTGTTTCGGATATTATCTCTTTAAGAAAAGTTTTATCGTTTAAAGTTCCGTATTTTAATTTTACAGGCCGGTTATTTATCCATTTAAGATCTGAATTCTTTCTGACAGCACAAATGACTTCATAGTTGTTTGCGGCAAGTTCCTCAACTATGTGGCTTCCTACAAAACCGTTGGCTCCGGTAATTAATATTTTCATTTTTTAAAATAAAAAATGGCGACGGGTGGAATTGAACCACCGACCAAAGGCTTATGAGTCCTCTGCTCTACCCCTGAGCTACGTCGCCAAACTTGTATAATTTTATTTTTTTTCACAACGAAAATCAATATTTAATATGCGGATAGAGGGACTTGAACCCCCACATCTTTCGATATACGGTCCTAAGCCGTACGCGTCTGCCAATTCCGCCATATCCGCAAAAACGGAATTGGTATTATATCATTTATACTTTTTTTAAGTCAATTTGCAGACTTTTTTATCCGAAGCAAAAGCGATATCTTTTCTTATTGCTCTTTGCAGCGATTCAATATTTGCAAATTTTTTTTCGTTTCTTATGAATTCATGAACTAAAATTTTTATATTTTTTGTTTTCCATTTGCCGGAAAAATTTAAAATATGAACTTCAACCGACAAAGAATGGCTCAATTTTCTAAATGTAGGTCTGGTACCTATGTTTAAAACGGCCGGGTAACATTTGCCGTAAGCGTCAAAAACAGAACATGTAAAAATCCCTTTCGGCAATATTTTTTCTTTACAGACTTTTACGTTTATTGTAGGAAATCCTATTGTTCTTCCGATTTTATTTCCGGAAACGTGAACCCCGTTTATTTCAAATATTCTGCCTGATGTTTTATTGGCTAAACTGATTTTGTTTTTGTTTATTAAATCTCTTATTTTTGAAGAAGATACTATATATCCGCCGTTTTTCACCTGACTTACTACTTTAAGTTTAATGCCGTATTTTTTTACCGCTTTTTTAAGCCACGCTATATCGCCTTCCCGGTCTTTGCCGAAAGCGCAATTATAACCGACAACAAGATATTTTGCTTTTAATTGTTTTACTATTATGTTTTTGAAAAAATCTGCTGCCGTAGTGTTTAAAACCGTTTTATTGACCGGAAAAACCACTATTTTATCAATCCCGAACGATGATATAATTTCAATTTTTTCGTTCGGCAAAGTCAACAGCCCGTCAACTTTCTTAACGGGTTTTTCCATTGTAATAACTATACTCTGCAAGTTATATGCTTTAGCTGTTTTTACAACTTTATCCAAAATAGCTTTATGCCCTAAATGCACGCCGTCAAAAGTGCCTATTGTGATAACGGAACCTTTCATTTTCACCTATTTTGAAACATTAAATTTAAATTCTATAATATCGCCGTCTTTGACTTCATAATCTCTGCCTTCGCTTCGCAGATGCCCTGATTCTTTTACGGCTTTTTCGCCGCCCAATTTAAAAATATCGTCAAACGTCATAACTTCGGCTCTTATAAAACCTTTTTCAAAATCAGTATGAATCACGCCTGCCGCCTGAGGCGCTAAAAAACCTTTTTTAATAGTCCATGCCCTGCATTCATCTTCTCCTGCCGTAAGATATGTTATAAGACCGAGAAGATTATAGCTTGCTTTTATTAAACGGTTAAGTCCCGGTTCGGTTAAACCGAGATCGGATAAAAAAGTCTGTCTGTCGGAATCTGACAGTTCCGAAAGTTCGGCCTCTATTTTTGCACATATAGGTATTGACTGGGCGCCTTCTTCAGCGGCTCTTTTTTCTACTATATCGGTAAATTTATTTTTCATTGAAGGCAGATCGCTTTCCGCCACATTGCATGCATATATTACCGGTTTTGCCGTTATTAAAAAAAAGTTTTTCACCATTTCTGTTTCTTCATCATTTAATTCAAGAGTTCTTATAGCTTTGCCGTCATCAAGATGTTTTTTTACTTTTTCGGCAAGTTCTTTTTCCGCAATTATTTTTTTGTCTTTAGATTTTGAATCTTTCTGCAGTTTATCAATTTTTTTTGTCATTGTTTCAAGATCTGAAAGAAGCAATTCGGTTTCTATTATTTCAATGTCTCTCAACGGGTCAATTTTGCCTTCAACATGCGCAATATCGCCGTTTTCAAAACATCTTACCACGTGCACTATGGCCGCCGTTTCCCTTATATGTGATAAAAATTGGTTGCCGAGTCCTTCGCCTTTTGAGGCTCCTTTTACAAGACCGGCTATATCAACAAAATCAACTGTTGCATAAACTTTCCTTTTTGATTTATAAAGATTCTCAAGAAAATCAAGCCTTTTATCGGGAACTGCCACCACTCCCACATTAGGTTCTATCGTGCAGAACGGATAGTTTGCGCATTCAGCGCCTGCTTTCGTTATAGCGTTAAATAACGTTGATTTACCAACATTAGGAAGCCCGACTATGCCAAGTTTCATATTTGCCTCTTAAAAATAAAATAGTGCTTTTATTATACAAATAAAAACACTATTTTAAAAATATAACAGTCTTATGCCGACATTAACATTGTTTTGATATGTTTAATATCAATATCGCCGCCTGCGGGAATTATACGTTCTTCGTCATCAATATAAGGGAACGGAAGTATTCCCATTTCCATTTCGCCTATTTTTGCGGTTACGGACAAATATCCGTTGAATTTATCTCTGACAACCGAATCGGTATTTATTCTGTCAATTATCATTGAAAGAATAACGGCGGAATCTATCTTGCCGTCATATTTTGAATCTATGCAGAAAACTGAAATATTACCGTCTGTTTTTTTGAGATAAACATGTATGGCTTCGTCTTGCTGAAGAGGATTTGCCATATTAAATAAGATTTCGCTTCCTGCCGGCATATCTTCAAATGATATCGCCGCCATTTGCTTGACTTCCTTTTCTTCAATAGCCGGAGTTATATCCGGTTTTGCCTGTACAGCGTCTTCAAGCGTAGTAATCGGTCTTCTCTGCAATATATAAATTTCACCATCTTTTATTCCGTATTCTATATCTACCGGATAGCCCGCATCCTTTTCAAGAACATTTACTATATCCATTAATGTTTTTACAGTTTCTGCCGATAAAACTCTGTCTTTTGCACCTTCCGTTACGACTTCCTGGCTTGTTCCGTTGGCCGTAGCCACTATTTTTGAATATTTGTCTGCAACCGAATATTCAATAATCTCTCCGCTTGTAGTTTCAACTTCAACCGTATCCGGAGTAATTATGCCCGATACTATTCCTTCTCCGAGACCATAGACTCCTTCAATAATAGTATTGCCGTATTTATTTCTGCTGAATATAACTCCGGCTTTATCCACGTTTATCATTTCCTGTATTAAAACCGCAGGTTTAACAATCTGTCCGGTTTTTATCATATATTCAATACATCTGTCGGAATAAAAAGATTTCCAGCATTCCTGAATATTTTCAAAGACATCCGCGTAGGAGACGTTTAATTTTGTTTCTCCCATTCCGGCAAAAGCTTTATTTTCACTGTCTTCGCCGACTCCGGAAGACCTGACCGAATATCTTGCCCCTTGCCGTAAAGCCGATTTCATTTTACCTTCTATTACTTTTTGCATAAAAGTCTGTTTTTTATCTTTTGAACCATCTATAAGTTTTTGTATTTTTTTTGCAACCTGTTTTGCAGCCGTCTCATTTTTTGTTTTTACGGCAAGTTCAAAATCCGCGGTTAATTGTCTGTATTCTTCATTTTGTCCGGTCTCGCTGAAAAACATATAAAGAACATTGGCACTTATACCTACTCCCGCCGGAACTTTTACTCCTTTTATTTTTGACAAAAGCCTGTAAATCAAGGCAAGTTCCGTAGTTTTGGAACCGAATCTGTAAGCGTCTCCGGCCGATATTTCGCTAAAACCGCATATTTCGGAATCTATGCTTATTTTCTTATTGGACTGATACTCCGTTACTATGTTTTCCAAAACCAAAACAAGATTCTTAATTTCGCTTCTTTTTTCCGCCAAGTCTTCTCTCTTTTCGCTTTCGGGAATAAAGTAACGGTATACGGATATCTGATGAAGCAGTTTGACAATATTTTCTATATCCGAAGCATTCAATTTCTTTTTTGAAGCAAGAGTTTTACCGGTTTCTATAATATCGGTAACATATTCCAGAAGACCGTCTTTTATTTTTTCCTGAGCCGATGCGACATCTTTTTTTAAAGCATTTATATCTTCTCTGTTTTCAATAGTTTTTATGTAATTAAGTTTATCGTTTAATCCCGTTATAATCCCGTAACTTATATTTATATTGTCTATATTCTCCAAATTTTTAAGAGATTCGGATATATTTCTTACTTTGTTTTTGACGTAAACGACATTAAGTTCTTTTACTTTTTGCCTTACGGCTTCCGGCAATGAACTGTCAAATAAAACAAACATTATTTCTTCAAGTTCTTTATCGCCTATTGTCTGGAAATAAATATATTCAACAAGTTTTCTTATGTTTTCGTTATCTTTATTTTCACCGAAGAATGTTTTTATTGCTTTGATATCCTTCGTTTCTATATACCTCTGCAATTGGTCAAGAAGACGCGGGGCAATGTCGTTAAACAAAAGAATCCGGCCCGTTTCTCCGTTGACAAGAACTTTTGTTCCTTCCTTAAGCATAACCGTATTTTCTTTTACTTTTCTGACATTAAATCCTTTTATTTCTTCCGCCGCTTCTTCATAAGTGTAGTACTTTACCTCAACGCTTCCGTCATTCCATGAAGCGCCGTTAAGCACAACCGAAGGTTTTTTTAATTCTCTGGTTGTTATCGCAGCGTGGCTAAGAGTGCCGCCGCCGGTCGTTATAACCGCTTTTACAGATTCTATCGCTTTTAAGTCATCCGGA
>Ga0302243_1001994_pt1 | contig 12470 bp, 9 predicted proteins | sample AAG_UR_Met_MG_FD_193514 | JGI IMG/M metagenome (GOLD analysis project Ga0302243, IMG submission 193514) | Enriched activated sludge microbial communities from anaerobic digester in WTTP, New Holstein, Wisconsin, United States - AAG_UR_Met | ecosystem: Engineered > Bioreactor > Anaerobic >...
TGGTCGTAGGCAACAATTCCGGCGCCATGCACGGTTCCCTCGTGATGAACAGGTTCCTCGTGAAGGCCCTCAGGGAGAACGGATGCGAAGTGTCCGTGCTGGACCGGGCATTCTCGCGGCGGAACACCGAGATCGGCAAGATAAGGCTTCACAAGCTGGCACGGGCTGCGGGCATGGGGCTGGAGGCCGGCATTCTCGGTCTTTCGGGAAGGTACGACGCGGCATTCTATCTGCCGGCTTCACTTCCTCCCGCCCTCACTTTCGACTACTTCTTCCTTCCTCTCGTCAGACGCCTGTCGCACAAGTGGATAGGTTATTCTCACATGGTCCGGTACAGGTCGCTCTTGGAAGGCCCGAACCGATTCCAGGCCGCAAATGCTGTAAAGTTCTGGAAATCGTTCGACCGCTGCATAGGCCCGAGCGAGGCTGTCGCCGATGACCTGAGAGCTGTCGGAGTCGCGCCGGACAGGGTGAGGGTCCTCCTGAACTGCCTTCCTCCGGGCTGGAGGTTCTCCGACGCCGCGGAAGCCTCCCGGAAGGCGGAGATCATCCCCGCATCGATAGTGTTCCTGTCCACCGTCAGGGCTCGCAAGGGCGTGTGGGACATTCTCGAAGCCTATGGAAAGCTGCATTCGACCAGATCTTCGATGCCGAGGCTCCTGATAGTGGGTCCGGAGACCGAGGCCGGAATCTTCCAGTCAATCAGGGAGTGGATCTCCGCCAGGGGCCTGGAAGGCTCGGTCGACCTTCGAGGTGAGCTGAGTCACGACGAGATCGAGGCCGGATTCGAGGACGAGCCGTGCCTGTTCGTCTTCCCCACCAGGCGCGAGGAGGCCTTCGGCCTGGTGCTCGCAGAAGCCATGAGCAAGGGCGTACCGGTCGTCGCATCGAGAATCGGGGCCATTCCGGAGGTGCTCGAGAACGGGATGGCGGGACTGCTTACGCCTCCCGGCGATCCGGCAGCCCTGGCGGAGGCCCTGGGAAGGATGCTCGACGATGCCGGAACCAGGGTGGCCATGGCCCTGAAAGGTCTCGAGGCCTCGAGGAAATACTCATTCGAAGCCTACTCGAAGAGCGTCGGCGAGGTGCTGGACTGGGCCGGCGTGGAACACAGGTCAGGCGTTGGGGGTGTCTCTGCCGCAGACTCCACGGAAGAGGGCATTCAGAAGGGATACGGCCCGGACGGCTGAGAAGCCTGCGGCCCGTGCCCTTACGGCCGCACGGTCCCAATCCGTCTCCATCGCCTCCGACAAGGCCTTCGCCAGGTCGCGGGTCGTCGGAGAGGGGTCGACCAGGATGCCGCAGGATGGATCCAGGAGTCCGGGCACTCCGCCGACGGCGGTGGCCACGACAGGCACTCCGGTGGACATCCCTTCGAGGATCACGAGCGGAATCCCCTCGGCGGCCGACGGCAGCACAAGGCAGTCGGAGGCCGCGTAGAGCGAAGGCATCGAGCCGGGTCCCAGGGCGCCGGTGAAGACGATCCTGCCCGATGCGGGCGAAAGGGCGGCCCTCCTCTCGAGGTTTCCCCGCAGCGATCCTTCGCCCGCTATCACGAGCCATGGCGAGCCTTCGAGAATCTCGAACGAATCCAGGAGCAGGCCCACGCGCTTCACCTCCTCGATGCGCCCGGCGAAGCAGAACAGGAAGGCGCCGGCCGGGATCCCCAGTGCCTCTCTGAAGCTCGCGCGCAGCTCCTCCGACGGTCTGAACAGTTCCGTATCCACTGCGTTGGGCAGCAGTACGACACGCTCCGGGGGAACCCCCCAGCGGATGTTCTCGGCGAGACATCTTTCGTCTATTGCAACCACCCGGTCGACAGCCCTGTGCATCCACCCCAGCACCCGGTCGTAGGCGGCAGGCAGCCCGAACCGCCTGCCGATCCCGAAGGTCGCATAAGTCAGGGGATTCTCCGACCCGTGCTGGTGGTGAACGAGTCTCCACCGCACAAGGCCGACGGACCGGAGAAGGCACAGAAGCATGGCGGCCTCGTTGCTGTGGGTATAGACGAGCCCGGGTCTCAGCCGGGACAGCCTGCCGATGTGCAGCAGCAGCCTCAGCGGGAAGACGATCCTGTGGGGGAGCCTGCAGCCGGCGAGAGACGGGCCCAGATGGCAGGGTGCGTCATCGGGCCCCGGCGACGGAGTGAGAAGAACCCATCCGGGCGGCATGTGTCCGGATAGAGCCCTAAGGAATCCGCCCACTCCCCCGACGGCTGCGGCATCGTCGGGTGAGGCCTCCGCGAGTACGACGACCCGGAGGGGGTCATTCTCCAGGGGCATGCCCCTCCGCTGCACGACCGGCCTTTATCAGCGCCCAGTCGACCCACAGTTCCTGCGGCCACGTATGGCCAGGCACGAACTTGAGGCTCCCGGGCGACTCGAACACCCAGTATCCGGCCACTCCGTGGACTGCGGCGTCGGAATACCCGTAGGACATCTCGGAGATCAGCATGTCCCCGTCGCGGAAGAGTATGTCGTAGGCCATCGAATCGAAACCGAATCGCTTGTTTAGGTCGAGGCACATCAGCATGGCTTCGTGCGGTACGGGTGTGTCGTAATCCAGCCTTCCGCTTCCGCTCGCCCGGAAGTCCCCGGGGCGGTTCCTGCGCCAGAAGCCGGTGGCGAACCTGTCACCTATCGCGGTGATCCTGAGATCGGCGTCGTTGCCCGGGATGAACTCCTGCCAGTAGGCCATGCCGAAGGGCTGCTCCCCCCTCCTCCGCCTGCGCAGGAAATCCGAGAACCAGTCCCTGCCGAAGCCTGAAACCAGCCTGGAGAGCCTCCCGGCCCCCGAAGCGGCAGTCCTGTCCCAGAGCGTCAGGCTGAACGTCCTGCGCAGAAAACCCAGCAGGTCGTCCCTGTTCCGGATGGCTCTTACGTTTACGCTCCCGGCACCCGCCGAACTCTTCAGGACGACGGGGTATTCCTCGCGTCCGGCCTGTCCGTCCGACTCGTCGTAGTCGAAGGAGACGAAGGTTCTGGGAGAAGGCGTTCCGGCAAGCGACAGCAAGTAGCTCTGGGCGGCCTTGCTCTCGAAGTGCCAGACAGTCTCGAAGCCGGGGACGACCGTCTTCCCCAGGTGTCGCTCGAGGAAGTAGATCTTCTCCTTGACGTATCCGGCGAATTCGTGCCCCATGTAGGGGGGCTTCCAGATAACAAGGTCCGCATCCGCCACACTCCCGACCCAGTCGCTCCTGTCCAGGTTCACGATCCCGTACTCGAGCCCTGGGCGGCACGGAATCCGGTTCGCCACGGCTTCGGCGAACCTGTTGTGCCATCCCCCCCTGTCCGTTCCGATAGCTATTTTCAGGATCAGTTCCCCCTGTTGGAAGACACGATGCGGCCGGTGGCGCACCGGCCGGATTATGCAGACTGTGGCTCCCGGGGGGTATCGGAGGCAGGCGGGAGGGAGTATGACCGGACTCGCGAACGCAAGGGGCGCCGGCATCCCGGAGAACGGCTGGTACAGTCGCGACGCCCTGGACGGTCTCATCAGGGAGGCCGTCTCGGGCGCCCTGGGACAACCTTCGCTCGGGATCGCCACAGGCGACAGAGTGCTGGTCAAACCCAACTGGGTCTATCACATGAACAGATCCGGCGGCGGCACGGAATGCCTCGTGACGCACCCGGAGTTCGTCCTCTCGGCCCTGCGCCTGGTGATGGAGGGGCGGCCTGGAAGCGTCGTAATCGGCGACGCACCGGTCCAGGGCTGCGTATGGGATTCGCTTGTCACCCCTGAACTGCTCGGACGCATCGCGGAGGCGGCCGGAGGCAGCCAGGTCGATGTGATCGACTTCAGGCGCACCATCATGTGCGGGGAGAGACTGGACTCGGGACTCGACAACGACGCGAGGCCCGAGGACAGGTTCGTGCTCTTCGATCTCGGTTCGGACAGCCTGCTCGAACCTGTGTCGGATCCTCCGGGGCGATTCAGAGTGACGATGTACGATCCCGACCTGATTTCACTCAGACACCTCCCGGGGAGACACCAGTACCTTATTTCCAGGGAAGCCCTGGAGGCCGACCTCATCCTGAACCTCCCCAAGCTCAAGACCCACAGGAAGGCCGGGATAACGGGCGCACTCAAGAATCTCGTCGGGCTGAACGGAAACAAGGAGTTCCTGCCGCATCACAGGAAGGGCGGCTCAGGGACGGGGGGGGACTGCTATCCGGGCCGGTCTTTCCTCAAATCCCTCGCGGAGGATCTCCTCGACGCCTCTAACAGAAGGATAGGCAGGCCCTTCTTCTCTCCCCTGATCCTCGGCGTCAGGGCCGCACTCGAGCTTCAGAGGCTGCTTCACGGCGAGGCCGAGATCGACGGCGGCTGGTCCGGGAACGACACGGTCTGGCGCACGGTGCTGGACATCGACAGGATCGCCCTGTACGGCAGAACGGACGGGACGATGGCCGACGTTCCCCAGAGGCGCATCGTAAGCCTGACGGACGCGCTGGTCTGCGGCCAGGGCGACGGGCCGATGTTGCCTGACCCGCTCCCGCTGGGTTTCGTAACGTGTTCCGACAACCAGGTCGACGCCGACGTACTGCATTGCAGGCTGATGGGATTCGATCCGGCTCATATTCCAATGGTCAGGGAGGCCGGGTCTGCCTTCAGGTGGCCTCTACGGACCGGAGGCGGGATTACGGAATGCCCGGGACCGCTGGAAGGTGTCATGTCCGCGAGGGCAGTCCCGCCCTGCGGGTGGGGGATACTGGAAGGCGGCGGAGCCTAGCGGCACGCAGCCGCGGCCGCCGCCCGCTCGAGGGAGTCCACGACGGCTCCGGCGAGATGGTGGGTCTCGATCCTGCATCGCCCGGCACGGCCCATGGTTCGCCTCAGCTCCTCGTCCGAGAGGAGCCTCACCAGCCCTTGCTCCGTAAGATCCATCGACCCTCCGGCGCAGATACCGAGGGGGGCTTCGCCGGACAGAAGCCCGTCCGGATCCGAGTTCAGACTCAGCACGGGCCTTTCCAGAAACCAGGCCTCGAGGAAGGCGTTCGAGAAACCTTCGGAAGGCGAGGTGTTCAGGAGGATCTTCGACGAGGCGATGACCGAGAGCGCCTCCCGGTGCGGGATCTCGCCGAGGTATTCCATTGTCCCGCAACTCCTGGCCCTGTCGAGCATCGCCCGGCATTCGGACCCCTGCACCGAGCCGGCGACAGCGATTCGCCAGCCCCTTCCTGCAATCCTCCCGAGCAGTTCCAGGAGCCTGTCGAAGCCCTTGAAGGCCGACAGGTGCCCGATCCAGCATGCGTCGTACACGCCTTCGACTACCCGGGGCTTCTCGAACGGCACGAAGGCGTTCCTCACCATCACCGATTCCAGGCCCATCGCCCTGCACCGCTTGAGCTGACCGGAGTGCTGTGAGAGGACGATGGAGGCCCTCCGAAGGGCCAGGCGCACAAACGCCGCTCTTGCGATCCTTCCGTATACGGCGGAATGGACTGCGCCCCGCGGGCTGCCGGACGTGACGGTCCTCAGGTCGTCGTCGCAGGCCAGGGCGGCAAGGTAGGCGACACCCATCCTGCCTGCCGCCCCCGCCACGGAAGGAGCGAAGACGGAGAAGCCCCGCGTATAGACGAAATCGGGATCGAGTCGCCCCATCGCCCGCCGTAGGGAAGGCAGCCTGTCGGCCCAGAGCCTGATGCCCCGGGGCCAGCGGGATTCCGGTCGCCAGCCCTGGACGATCTCGACTCCCGAGATCGAAGATCTGTCGGCATCGACGGGACCGGGTACGAGCAGGGCGACCCGGTTTCCGCGTGCCGCGAGCTCTGTGGAGAGCAGCATCACCTGGCGCTCCGACCCGCCGTCGGGGAGCCCCGACAGCGCCCTGACCCCGCCACCCACGAAACACCAGGTCTGTTTCATGTTTCGTTCCCCCGAGCCCATGGAATCACCGCTCCGAGGAGATCTCCCGTCTTCGCCCTCACGGCAGAGACGTCACCAGCCTGCGGCAGGACTTCACGCCAGCGGAGGCCCGTGCGCCTGAGGAAAACGCCGGTCCCCAGCAGCCACTCGAACGAGTACGAGGCGAGGCTCGAAAGGGCGGCGCCCTCCATAAGAAGAGCGGGGATGAGAACGATATTCAGCCCTACCTTGAGGGCGAAAGCGGCCACGCGTGTCGCGACGTTGACGAGCGCCAGGTCCGAACTCTCGAAGAAGCTCGCGGTCATCGACCTGTGGGCCTGCATCAGCGTCGATCCCAGCAGTATCACGAAGGGCAGGGCGGCAGGTTCGAACTCCGCCCCGTAGAGAAGCACGATGAACGGTCTCCCCAGCGCGGCGCCGAGCAGGAAGAACGGCAGCAGAAGGATAGTGAGCTGTCGTGAAGCCCTGGCGGCCAGCCGCGCCCTCTCGAGAGGATCCGCGACCGCCGCCAGCGAAGGCAGGAGGACCGTGTTGGCCGAGGCGGACACCAGCCAGAGCTTCTCGGCGAGGCTCGAGGCGAGCGAGTAGAAGCCCACCGACTCGATGTCGAGGAACGACTTGATCATGTAGATGTCGATTCTGATTATGAGGTACCAGACGAGGGCGGAGGCATGGAGCTTGATCCCGTAGGATAGGTACCTCTTCCAGAAGCCCTTGCAAAGAGCCTCGGAATCATCTCGATCCTCCGGCCTGCCCGGGGCTTTCCGTATGCTGTGGAACATCAGCGCCGTCACCACGATGGTGGAGGCGACCACGGCGGCCACTCCACCGCCCACTCCGAGCCCGAGCAGGATCAGTAGCACGGCATACAGCAGGGCCAGCAGCACCGGGGACAGGCCCCGGATCAGAGCCAGGCGGCTGAACTGCCTGAGCGCGCTCATTATCGAAGACCAGTGCGCCTGGAGGAGCCCCAGGGGAACGAGCGACGCCGCAAGGAGGACGACCGGCGTGCCGGCGTCACCGAAGAATTGAGTGCGGAACCGGAGGGCCATCACGGCGTAGACGGCGAGGCCGACCAGAGACTGGAGGAACGCCGCCCTGGCCGACACTCCGAGCGCCCTGCCCCGGGGGAGCATGCGGTTCGATACGAAACAGACATTTGTCTGGATGACGCCAAGGAGGACGAAGCTGACTATGAGATCCGGGGTGGTGTGGAGGAGGGCGAAGGTGCCCCTCCCTGCAGGGCCCAGGACGCGGGCGGTAATCATCCCGCCGGCCATGGCGGCCAGGAAGGACAGGACGTTTCCCGCGAAGGTCACGGCAATGTGCCTGTGAGCCGATCCTTCAGACACGGCCTTGCCTTCCTTTTCGCCCCGGGTCAGAACAGCTCCTCCAGGAATCCGCCGAATATTCTCCCGGTCTCCTCCGCCCTCAGTGACGCCCTGACCTCCGGATCGCCCCACATCTCCAGGTTTCCGGGTTCGGATTCCAGATAATTGCAGAGCGATGCCAGGCTTTCCGCTATTGATCCCGGTGAGCCGGTCCCGCAGACCCATCCTCCCAGCCTCTCTATCAGGGAGGTGCAGGCCCCGGGTCGGCAGATGCCGATCACGGGACGTCCCGCCCCGACATAATCGATCAGCTTGGAGGGGAGGAAGGCGCCGGACTCCATCTCCGAGGGAGTTATCACCAGGAGAGCATCGGCTGAGGCCATGAGAGCCAGGCTGTCCGGATACGGCACCTGCGGGAGGAACTCGACGAGGCCCTGAGGCAGTCCGGACAGGTCGACATCCTTCTGAAGGGATCCGTAGAACTCGAATCTGAGGCGCTCCAGGACGGCGGGCGACCGTTCCAGCAGCATCGGAAGAGCCGAAACGAGGTCCGACGGGCTCCTGGAGCCGTACAGGCTCCCGAGGTGCCTGACCACGAACGGCCCGCCGCTCCGGCGCGGGACGATCCGGGGATACAGGGATTCCTCCCAGCCGTGCGCTACGACTCTGGCCTTTCTGAAAATCCGGGCCGGGTATCCCGCCAGGGTCAGGTCCCTCATCTCCGAGCACGGAAATATCAGGAGATCCGCTGACTCGACGACGGATCTCTCCAGACGGGCGTGCAGATACTTAGCCGTAGCGATCCTCCGGATCATCGGATTGGTCACCCACGGATCGCCGAAGTACGCGGCCCAGCGCAGTCCGGGCACCCTCTGGACAGCCTCCAGGCCGGACAGATGTGCGCTCATGGGCGAGGCAAAGGTCACCAGGACGTCACCGGCCGAAGGGTTCATGGAAAGCAACGCTCTGGCCGCCGGAGCAGCCCAGGGCCTGTAGATGTCCGGGATCTGCAGCAACTGAGAGAGAGGCGAACGGTACAGGATGCGTCTGGCCAGAACCCGGGCGGCGGCCTCACGGAAGGGCACGGGCAGTATCCGTAGGGCGCCCGTGGCAGCGAGCGGCATGAGTCCGGGATCGTCGGGACGTCCGTCTTCGCCGGTCACGACACTGAAATCCCTTCCGCAATGCCTGAGCAGCCTCCATGTCACTATGGACATGGCCGCAGGAAGCGGCGGATATGCGAACGAGACGGCAAAGAGCCTCTTTCCGGACAAGCTGTTGCGCCTCCATGGCAGGGCCGTATACAAGGGAACAGCATGGCAATATAATCCAGGCTGCGCCGGGAGGCCGTCGTTACGGCTCCATCGGGCAACTGCAGACGTTCACCCGTCATGAAAGGTGTCGCCGCCTTGCCTGAATCGTCGGAGAGGGTGCTGGTCCTCGGGGCCACCGGGATGCTCGGACACAGGATGCTCGAAGTCCTGTCCGAAGGCTTCGTCGTGGCGGGTACGTCGAGGAGTCCGGCGGGCACGCCCCCATCTCCGGGTGGCTTCTTCGGAAAGCTGGGGCGGGACGCGATCCTCGGCGGCGTAGACGCCCGCAGTTACGAAACGGTCGAGGCATGTCTGGCCTACTTCTCTCCCACCGTGGTAGTGAACTGCATCGGCATCATTCGGCAGATACCGGAGGGTTCCGATCCGATTGTATCGATCGAGCTGAACTCACTGTTCCCGCACAGGCTGGCGGCCTCGTGCAACCGGATGGGCGCCAGACTCATACACATAGGGACCGACTGCGTTTTCTCAGGCTCAAGAGGCGCCTACCGGGAGGAGGACACTCCTGATGCCGCGGATCTCTACGGTAGATCCAAGGCTCTCGGGGAGCCCGTCTCGAACGGCAGCCTGACACTCCGAACGTCGATCATAGGCAGGGAACTCACGAGGACAACCGGCCTGCTGGAATGGTTCCTATCGAACCGGGGAAAATCAGTGACCGGCTACAGGAAGGCGGTCTGGAGCGGATTGACCACCGAGGCCCTCTCGCGGGTCGTGGCCGGGGTGATAAGAACGGGAACGCCGTCAAGCGGGCTCTACCACGTTGCCTCGAGACCAATATCCAAGTATGACCTGCTGAACATGATTGACGCCGAACTGGACCTGGGGATCGAGGTGGTCCCGGCGGACGAGCCCGTCGAGGACTGCAGCCTGCGCTCAGACAGGTTCCTGGAGGAGACGGGAATCGGGATACCGTCCCTGGAGGACATGATTGACTCGCTTCGGGGCGACCTGGGGCGCTACGACGAATGGAGAACCCCCGATGGGCTGTCTTGAAGGCAAGAGGCTCCTGGTCACGGGCGGAACCGGATCACTGGGCCAGGTACTGGTGAGGAGGCTCCTCTCCGGCGAAATGGGCACGCCGGCCGCGGTCGTGGTCTTCTCGCGCGACGAGGCCAAGCAGCACTTCATGAGGATGAACTACGCCAATGCCGGGGCCGCGACCGACGAGATCATCTACGACAACTCCCGGCGCATCCTGGAGTTCAGGATCGGCGACGTCAGAGACTTCCACTCCGTGGCTTCGGCTCTCAAGGGTGTGGACGTCGTGTTCAACGCCGCCGCACTGAAGCAGGTCCCTACATGTGAATACTTCCCCTTCGAGGCCGTGCGGACCAACATAGAGGGCCCCGAAAACATCGTCCGCGCGATTCAGGAACTTGGCCTGCCGGTAGGGACGGTCGTCGGCATTTCCACTGACAAGGCGTGCAAACCCGTGAATGTGATGGGCATGACCAAGGCCATACAGGAGCGGGTGTTCCAGCAGGCCAACATGCGCTGTCCATCGACCAGATTCGTCTGCGTCCGTTACGGCAACGTCCTGGCCTCCAGGGGATCCGTGATTCCTCTCTTCCTCGAACAGATCAGGACCGGGGGCCCCGTCACCATAACAACCCGGGACATGACCCGCTTTCTACTGAGCCTGGACGACGCCGTGGACACGGTGTTCGCCGCCGTGAAGGAAGCACTGCCGGGAGAGACCTGGATTCCCAGGGCTCCTTCGGCGAGAATGGTGGACCTTGCGGAAATCCTGATCGGCGACAGGAGTATCGGGATGGTTACAACGGGCATCAGGCCCGGTGAGAAGATCCACGAGATACTCGTCTCCGAGGAGGAGGCCTTCAGAACCTGTGTGAAGAGCGACAGGTTCTACGCCATCGGCTCCATCCTGCCCGAGGTCAGGCGGGGCGCCGAGGGCGGCGAGCTCATAGGGAGAGAGTACAGCTCCGCCGGGTCCTTGATCGGACGCGATGCGCTCGGTGTACTGCTTTCAAGGAACGGGCTGATGCCGGACCAGGTCGATACGGCAGGCGGGGAGCTCCTTAGATGAAGCTCGTAACCGTTCTCGGAACCCGCCCTGAGATAATCCGGCTCTCCATTCTGATAGGAAAGCTCGACGGCCTCTGCAGCCACACGATCGTCCACACCGGCCAGAACAGCGATCCCGCCCTCAGCGACGTGTTCTTCGCGGAGCTGGGCGTCAGGCGGCCGGACGTCTTCCTCGGCGTCGACATCTCCAGCCCCGGCAGGCAGATCGGGGGCGTGCTGGAGGGCTGCGAGCGGGTCTTCAGAGAGAAGAAGCCGGACAGAGTGCTGGTACTCGGGGACACGAACAGCGCCCTGTCCGTGATCATGGCCAAGCGGATGGGGATACCGGTCTTCCACATGGAGGCAGGCAACCGCTGTTTCGACGACAGGGTTCCAGAGGAGGTCAACCGTCGCATAGTGGATTCCTGCAGCGATGTCCTGATGCCCTACACGGAGAGGAGCAGAACGAACCTCCTGAGGGAGGGATACCGCCCGCAGAGGATCCTCGTCACCGGGAACCCCATCAACGAGATACTCGAGCGCCACCGCAGCGCGATCGACTCGTCTGCGGCGCTCGACAGACTTGGTCTTCAACCCGGCGGCTATTTCCTGGTGACCGCACACAGAGCCGAGAACGTCGACCTTGAACCCAGACTCAAAAGCCTCTTCCAGTCGCTCTCCCTGATCTGCCGGGAATACGGCGTCCCGGCCATAGTCAGCACCCACCCCCGGACGAGGGACAGGCTGGCATCCATGCGTGGGCTCGAGATCGATCCCCTCATCCGCCTCGAGAATCCCTTCGGACTGTTCGACTTCGTGAAGCTCGAGAAGAACGCCCGTTGCGTCCTTTCGGACAGCGGCACGGTTCAGGAGGAGTGCTGCATTCTCCGGGTGCCCAACGTCACCCTCAGGGACGTGACGGAGAGGCCTGAGACGGTCGAATGTGGAAGCAACATCCTGGCAGGCGTCGAGCCTCCGGATGTAGCGAGATGCGTCGCGGCCGCCCTCGCCCGGAAACCAGACTGGACACCTCCTCCGGAATACATGGTGGAGGATGTCTCCGGCACGGTGGCGTCCATACTGATGTCCCGCCTGGAACCCGCTCCTCCAGGCTGACGGTTTGTCCGCGCTCCTCACATACGCACTGACGGCGCTTGGAGTCCTGCTTGCCGTCACGTCGCTGGTTTCAGCCCGCTCGAGGCTCATCCTGTTCTATATCCTGATGTTCATGACCATGGGAGGGCTGCAGATAGAGCTACCACTGCTCGGGTCCGGCATGAGGTCTGCTCTCGCCCTGCTGCTGCTGGCAGTCTCCTGGAGGACGGTTGCGACCACCATCGCCTGGCTTCGTACAACGCGGATACTGACACCGATGATCGCGCTTGCCGCCTACCTGCTCGTCTCAAACCTCGTCATCAGCACGAACCCGTCCTTAAAGACCTCCTTCGAGAATGCCGGCAACTTCATTTTCTTCCTTATATGCGTCGCCTTCCTCATGTCCGGTACGGACAGACAGGTAAAGTGGCTTCTCATAGTGACGGCTCTCGGTCTTCTGTCCAACATCCTCGCCTACACCCCCCGCTGGATTCCTTTCATGAGCGACACTACGGTCTTCGGTCCGGTCCCCCACTACCAGGAGCCCGCCAGCAGCGGATTGATGATACTCCCGATCCTCCTGATGTTCATTCACTCGGAGCCGAAGATCAGGGGCAGGGTCGTCAGCCTCGCCGGGATCGTCTTCGTCACGGTGGCCACCTTCATCACCGGGGCCAGGACTCCCTCCGCCGCCTACATCGTCGTCCTCGCGCTTTACAGACGGAAGATCTGGTGGGCGCTGTCGCTGCTCGCCCTGGGAGCGCTCGTTTTCACGATGCTGCCCGAGAACGAACAGACCGATAGGATGGTCGAC
>Ga0302243_1002001_pt1 | contig 12424 bp, 9 predicted proteins | sample AAG_UR_Met_MG_FD_193514 | JGI IMG/M metagenome (GOLD analysis project Ga0302243, IMG submission 193514) | Enriched activated sludge microbial communities from anaerobic digester in WTTP, New Holstein, Wisconsin, United States - AAG_UR_Met | ecosystem: Engineered > Bioreactor > Anaerobic >...
GTCTTCGAGGCGCTGGGGGCCAACAAGGCCGGGAAGATGAGCGAGGCCGAGGTACTGGAGATAGAGAGATGCGCCTGTCCCGGGCAGGGGGCGTGTTCCGGGCTGTTCACCGCTAATACCATGGCCTGTCTGACCGAGGCCATGGGTCTCAGCCTGACCGGATGCGGGTCCATGCTGGCCACCGACTACCGTAAGAAGGAGCTAGCGCGGGCCACCGGAAGGCGCATCGTCGGGCTGGTCAAGGAAGGATTGAGCGCACGGAAGATCGTCAGGAAAGGGTCCTTCACCAACGCCATCGTCCTGGACATGGCCATTGGTGGCTCCAGCAACACCGCCCTGCACGTTCCAGCTATTGCTGCTGACTTTGGGATCGACATCGATCTGCGCACGTTCGACGAGATATCCAAGAAGGTCCCGCATCTCACCAGCATCAAGCCCAGCGGTCCCTACTACATGAAGGACTTCGATGCCGCGGGCGGTGTCCCAGCCATGTTGAACCGGCTTCTGGACGACCTCTCCGATGAGATGACTGTCAATGGCGAAAGCATCAGGGAGATCGCCCGCCGGGCCAATGTTCGCGACGAAGAGATCATTCGGTCCAGGGACAGGCCGTTCCACGCCGAGGGCGGGATAGCGGTGCTATACGGTAACCTGGCTCCCCAGGGATCGGTGGTCAAACAGGCCGCGGTATCGCCGGATATGATGAGGTTCGAAGGAAGCGCCAAGGTCTTTGATTCCGAGCAGGAAGCGTACGAGGCGATATCCGCCCGGAAGATAGTGGCCGGTGACGTGGTAGTGATACGTTACGAGGGGCCCAAGGGCGGCCCGGGAATGCCGGAGATGCTCTCACCCACCAGCCTGATTGCTGGAATGGGATTGTCCAACAGCGTGGCCCTGATAACCGACGGGCGGTTCTCTGGAGCCACCAGAGGGCCGTGCATCGGACACGTGTCCCCGGAAGCCTTCGATAAAGGCCCGATCGCGGCGATCCGCAATGGGGACCGCATCGCCATCGACATACCTGGCCGAAAAATAGAGCTCCTGGTCCCTCAGAAGGAGATCGATGAGCGCCTGACACAGGTCGTTGTCGTGGACCGCAAGCCCACCGGCGTTTTAGCCAAGTACCGCCGCTTGGTGGGAGTGGCCTCCAAGGGGGCAATCTGCCGCTGACCTCGAAACCTTTTTATTCGAACTTCTTTTATGCGGCCACACTGGGCGGGTAGATCAGCTCGGAAGATCGCCTGCTTTGCAAGCAGGAAGCCCCGGGTTCAAATCCCGGCCCGTCCACTTTTTCTACAATTGCCAAACCGCGATGGCTTCCTTCGCCTAAGGCTCCCATACCCGGGATCAATACCTTCTGGGCTGAGCGCGCTGCCTGGTGCTATCACGCGTGGTGGGCCTCTTTCGGTCCCGCTTGTGGTCCTTCCGCTCCCTCTCCTTGCGGACCTTGATCACTGGCGCCTCGGCCATTATCCACTCCGGGTTCGTCATGCCGATCATATGAACATCCATCTCGGGAAGGATTAATCATTTCGGTCGACCCTGCTCATACTACCTTTCTTCACCGGACTGCAAACGAATATGTCCTTGGAAGCCGAATATTACCTGGGGATTGGAATTGGATGATTTCAGGGAATACTTGATCAGAAAAGGCGTTGGTGAATCACGATCCGAATCGGCATTGGCGAACGCGGCTGAGTTCGATGATCATCTCACCAGGTCAGGGTGCGATATCGGCAGCTGCGACACGGTCTGTCTGGACCACTTCCTTGCAAATCTGATTTCAGAGGGCCGGAACGAACCCGAGAGGCTGGTGGACATAGCCAGGTACTGCGCCTTCCGCTCCCGCCCGGACCTGTTCATACATCTGGCGACGATGATCAATTCCTACGACATCCTGCCCCTCATGGAGGAAAGGCTTCGACGGTTGCATGGCAGGGACAAGTGCGATGTCATCTTCCACGGTTTCGAAAGACCGCCGCTTGGTACCCCCACCGACGCCTACCCTCCCCTCACGGCGAGGATACTCCACCGAATGGAGGGAGAGATGTCAGCGGAACAGGTCAAAGACCTCTTGACCTGGAACTATCACGAGATACCGCCCGAGACCTTCCGGGCCATGAAGGAGAGGTACGAGGCCGCTGCCAGCATAGATGAGTTCCTGGCCTCGGAACATGATAGATTGGTCGAGGAGCTGAGGGATCGTCTCCGCAGCGGGCAGGCATGGTATGAACAGGAGGTGACCCAGGATTTCGTTGATCATGTGGCTGCCGATCAGAGATTGCAGACCGGGGTGAGGGAAGGAGATCGCATAATCTGCGTGAAGGTGCCATTCGATCCCAAGAACTACTACCGGGAGGCGAAGCCTCAACTTCGCCGCTACCATTATTGCCATTGCCCGCTGGCCCGCTCGGCGCTCAAGAACGGAAGGTCCCTGCCGTCATCGTCTCTTTGCAACTGCAGCGCGGGATTCACCAAGCTGCCCTGGGATGTCATCTTCGAAGAGGACACGGAGGTGGAGATATTGGAGACGGTGCTCGGGGGAGGGGACCGGTGCGTCTTCTCCATACGGATTCCGCAGGGCAAGATGAAGTGAGCTGGATGGCCTATGACCCAGCTATCTCCTCGTTTCAATATTGCTTTATAGCGTTCCCCCCAACAAAACCCTGCACATGCAAAGTAAGCTCACAACGCTCCTGGTCGCCCTCGTGGTGCTCGTTCCCTCCCTGTTCACCATCCCAGGGGCCATCACCGCAGGTGTGGACACATCGGCCGCCAACAGTATAATCGACGAGAACTGGGACGGGGAAAACGTCATTTACTTGACTGAGGAGCTGTGCAATATCTCGTCCAGATATCTGACCTTCCGGGTCAGCGGCTCGCAGGGAGCGAAGGAGGCGGCTCACTTCATAGCTGAACGTTTCACCTCCTACGGTCTGCAGGTGTGCATGGAGAACTTCACCATGCCGGTCTGGAACCTTACCGATGAACCGGTGCTCATGATCGATGCGGACGGCAACTGGTCCACGTCGGGGGAGGTGACGATCGGCTCCTTCAACTGCGAAAGCTTCAGCAAGCCCACTCCCTCCGGCGGTCTGGTCGCCGAGCTGGTCAGCCTTCCACTGCCTCAGGCCAGCAATTACAACGAGATAGGGAGGCGAGACATCGACCAGCAGGCCTGGAACAATATCAACATTTCCGGCAAGGTCCTTCTCATCGGGAGGGAGGTACGCTGGTCCTACGGTTGGGAAGGCGTGTTCAAGGATAAGCTTCAGGCCCAGCCCCCGGCCGCCATCATCTACCATTATCATTATCAGTGGATGAGCTACGCCCAGCAGAGCTCTCAGTCGTCGAGCGGCGGATTGCCACTGGGGGACATGGGGCCGATCTTCTGGACCCTGAACATTCCAGTTGGCTCGGTCAACTACAGTGACGGACAGCGGCTGGTCCGAACGGCCACGGACGGTGGTCTGGTGAACATGAGTGTCCCTTCGGTCATCACCCAGGGAACGCACATAAACGTGGTGGCCGACGTGAGAACGGATGGCAGCCCGAGCAAGCTGGTGCTGTTCGGGGCTCATTATGACACGGTCCTGAGCGAAGGGTACGTGGACAACTCTGCCGGGGTGGCCGCGGTCCTGGAAACGGCCAGGATGGTGCAGGAGGCGGTTGATTCCGGCGATCTCAGGCTCAAGTACGGAATGCGATTCGTGGCCTTCGCCGGCGAGGAGATGGGCATGGCCGGTTCCTTGCATTACGTCAGCATACACCGGGATGAGATAAAGGACCAGGTGGCCAGCATAATCACCGATTCCATCGGGTCCTCCGACCTCAAAGTGACCATGGCCGGCTCGGAAGGGGAGGTCGATCTCAACTTCGTCGCTGACCAGGCCTGCGAAGAGCTTGGGGTCGCTCGGGCCTACCAGGACCTGGCCGGCTCGGACCATTATGCCTTCATGTTCCCCTACTGGATGTCCAACCGGCTGAACAGCGCCTGGGGCAAGGACCTGAACATCAACCGCGGATTGGAATCGACCAATACCATGTGCGTATATTCCGAACCGCTGTCCATATACGACAATCCAGGTAGCGAGGCCACAGGGCGCATCCATACCTCCCTCGATTCATGGAAAGCGGTGGAGGCTGGGCAATGGATCGATAAGCAGGACCTGATCGACCAGGCCCAGGTATACGCCCTGATGGCGTTGTACTCAGGCATCGGGATATACGAACCGAACTTCGATTACCTTCCTTACGTGATCGTTCTGGTGGCGGTGACCCTGGTCATAGCCTTCTTCATGCTGCGCCGGTGGCGCATAGATACCTAGGACCATCATGCGGATTTCGAACAAGTTCAATGGGACACTTGTCGGCCATCGTGCTCAAGAAAAATGAGAGAGAAAAAGGTTTGAAGGGAAATGGTTTTCACTCGCGGTCCTTATCCAGGGATACCCGGCTTCCCGCTTTGATGGCCTCGGCCTCGCGCCTCTCCTGGGCCATGGCCGCTTCAAGCTCCTTCATGTCCCGGCGAAGCTCTTCCTGGGTCGGGATGGGGCCTAGAATCACGTCAGCCTTGCCGACCGTCCTCTCGATGTCCTCCGGTTTGGATATCTCCCTCTCTGGAACAGCGCGGACGCCGCCCACGTAATCGGAGATCCCCTCGACAAGCCGGGTCAGCTCGAACGGCAGGACTATCTTGGTGGCCTGTCCCTCTCCCAGCTTCTTCACCGCGTCCAGGGAGAGTACCGTCAGGGCTTTGGTGTCCAGCGTGCTGGCGCCCACGCTCAGTATCCTGAGCTTCTGTGCCTCACCCTGGCTCTCCAGGATGATGGCCAGCCTCTCTCCTTCCGCCTCCAATATCTTGGCCTGGCGCAGACCCTCGGCCTGCAGCACACGGGACCTCTTCTCACCTTCGGCGTTGAGGATGGCCGCGGTCTTGGCGCCGTCCGCCTTAAGGATGGCGGCACGCCTCAGCCTCTCGGCGGAGGTCTGCTCCTCCATGGCCTGCTTGACCTTCGGGGCCGGGTCGATCTCCCTGATCTCCACCGCGTCGACCTTTACTCCCCACTGGTCGGTCGCTTCGTCGAGGATGTCCCTCAGCTTGAGGTTGATCTTCTCACGGTTGGAGAGGATCTCATCCAGCTCCATGTCGCCGATGATGGACCTCAGGGTGGTCTGGGCCAGATATACGGTCGCCGCCCGGTAATCGGTAACCTCGAAGAAGGCCTTCTTCGGATCGACCACCTTCACGTAGATGATGGCGTCGACGTTCACCGGGGAGTTGTCCTTGGTGATGACCTCCTGCCTCGGGACGTCCAGCACCTGCGTCCTCAGGTCCAGCTTCACCGTCTCGTTGATCAGCGGGGCGACGTAATTGAAGCCCGGGTTCAGTACTCTGATGAACATACCAAGACGGATGTAGACCGCCTGTTCGTATGGCCTCACGATCTTGACACCGTTGACCACGATCACTATCGCCGCGATTATGGCCAGTATCAACAAACCTAGTATCTCGACTGCCAATGCCATGATTACCTTCTCCTATCTATTGGATTATCTCCTCTACGGTCACATGAACGCCTTCACTGCGGACCACCTTGACCTTCTTCCCCACCGATATGGGCGTTACCGAGGTGGCGCTCCAGATGACGTTGGCGATCTTCACCTTGCCCCTGAGGGAGCCCGGCACGACATCCACCTCCACCTGCCCTTCCTTGCCTATGAGCGAGGTGGCCACCGTGGTCTGCGGCGGGGACGGAGGTGCAAGGCGCTGATACAGTTTGATGGTAAGGACGGTGGTAGGTACCAGTATCACTACAGCGATGATGGGGGACCATACCGTCAACAGGAGGTCCGGGAACACAAGTCCTATTCCTCCCAAGGCTAAAAGCACCGTGGCCGGCACCAGAAGGAAGGACCCGGGCTGGCTGATCTCCACCAGGAGCATCAGCACCCCGATCACTATGAACACCAACGAAAGGTCAGTGGCTAGGGTCATGGTTAATCCCATGGGTCTTTCGGTATTTATCCTTTATTTCCGTTAAAGGCCTTGCTTATCACAATTGGGTTAAGGTGGCTGAATAATTGCCCGAAAGTAGCTCACATGGCCAGATGTCATGAAATGGCGAAAAACCAAAAAACATTAAATAATGTCACGGTGGGTATAACTTCACAGTGATTACTATGTGCGAAGACATGGAAGATACAATGGGGATGCCATTGATTGGGGACAAGTTCCCGGACATGACGGTGACCACCACCCACGGCCCGATGAGCCTTCCGAAGGACGTCGGGGGCAAGTGGTTGGTACTTTTCAGCCACCCTGCCGACTTCACCCCCACCTGCACCACCGAATTCGTCGCCTTCGCCAAGAGGGCCGAGGAGTTCAACAAGATGAACGCCGTCCTGGTCGGACTGTCCATAGACCAGGTGTTCTCTCACATAAAGTGGGTGGAGTGGATCGAGGAGAACATCGGCGTAAAGATACCGTTCCCCATCATCGCTGACCACGGCGATGTGGCCATGAGGCTGGGGATGATCCACCCCGGAAAGGCCAGCAACACGGTGAGGGCCGTCTTCCTCATCGACCCCAAGGCCATCGTCCGACTGATAATCTACTACCCGCAGGAGATCGGTCGCAGCGTCAACGAGGTTATGCGTGCCTTGCAGGCCCTGCAGTTCTGCGACAAGAACGGTCTGGCCACCCCCGAGGGCTGGCCGAACAGCGAGCTTGTCGGCGACCGGGCCATCATACCCCCGCCGAAGGATTACAAGACCGCCATGGAGCGGAAGAAGAACGTTGGAAAGGGCAAGGACTGCTACGACTGGTGGTTCTGCACCAAGAAGCTCTGAGCTCCAAACCTCTTACCTCAAAACCTCTTTTCTCTTTTCACATTCCCAGGAAAAGCACTGATATCAGCAGCGTCACCAGGGTCACTGGCAGCCCGGCCTTGACGAAGTCCCATAGGCGGACCTCGACCCCCATGCTCAGCCCTTTCTCGACCACTATCACGTTCGCCGCGGCTCCCAGGATGGTGGCGTTGCCGGCGAGGGTGGAGGACGTGGCCAAGCTGAGCCAGAGGGTATCATTGCCAGACGGGACCACTGGCGACAACAGCATCACCGCGGGAACGTTGCTGATCAGGTTCGACAGCACCGATGAAATCACGGTGAGGCCGGCCACCCCGGCCATGCCCGCGCCCATGTCGGCGAAGGAGTCCAGCATAATTTCCATCAGGCCGGAGGTCTCCACTCCTTTCAGCAGGATGAACAGCCCGACGAAGAACAATATCAGGGTCCAGTCCACCCCTCGCAGGATCGGAGCGGTGCCGGTATCCCTTTTAATGAGGGGAAGGGCCAGCAACAGGAAGCAACCACCCAGGAAGGCCACCAGCGAAATGGGTATGTCCAGCCAAGAGGAGGTGGTGAAGCCGACGAAGACGGCGACGAGAACGGCCAGGACCAGGAAGAACGGCTTCTCCATCCGCGCCCTGGGGGCTGCGGACATCAATCTGGAGCAATCGACGGGGCGAGGTTTTCCCAGACCTCCGTCGAAGATCTCCTTTCGGAACACCAGGGCGACCAGGGCCACGGCGACCGCCAGGGAGATGATGGCCAGAGGTGTCAGGGCCAGGGCGAAATCGGAGAAGGATATTCCGGACTGGATGACGATGTAGGCGTTCTGCGGGTTCCCCACCCCGGTGGCCACCGAGCCGATGTTAGCGGCCAAGGCCTCCCCCACCAAGAACGGCACGGGATTGGCGTCTATGGACCGGCAGACCTTGATCAGGATCGGTGTGAACATCAGGACCACGGCGTCGTTCAGGATCAACGCGGACAGCAGGGCGGTCACCCCCATGCTCAGCCACAACAGGGTGAAGCGGTCCGCGCATCTTTTTACCAGAAGCACGGCCACCCGGTCGAACAGACCGGTTATCTCCAGACAGGAGACGATGATCATCATGCCCAGCAGCAGACCGATTATGTCCAGGTCGATGGCTTCCAGCACCTGGTCGGCGGTGACCACTCCCAGCAGGATCATCAGCACCGCCCCGAACAAAGCGGCCGCCGGCCGGTCGATGCTGACGCTGCGCACCCTCCTGATGGATATGAGAGAGTAGGTGAACAGGAAGACCAGCAGGGCCAACCAGGTTACTGTCTGCATCCTGGGGAAATAGAAAATGGTGGATAATTAAGCAACACCGTCATACCGAGCCGGGATAGCGCACCGACCGGTCCAGGACCAGGCGCACGTCGACCCTCCGAAATCCTATCGGCCTGATCTTCCGGTCCAGGAAGCTCAGGAGCTCCTTGCGGTCTGAGGCCCGCACCCTGAACATGAGACGGGGCTCGCCGGTGACCTTCATGACCTCGCTGACCTCCTCCAGGGACATCAGGGCGCTCATGGCCTTGCCCTCCGATTGAGGGTCGATGTCCGCCAGGACCAGCGCCTCGGCGTCTATGTCCAGCCTCTCCTGGTCGACAATGGTGGAATAGCCAAGTATGAGCCTCTCCTCCTCCATGCGTCGCATGCGGTCCCGGATGGTGGATGGCGAACGGTCCAGCTTCTCGGCTATCTCCTCGATGGTCATCTTGCCGTTGCCCTGCAGCATGCGCAGGATCGTCTCGTCCAGGTCATCCTGCCCCATGCTTATGCATAACCCTTCCCGAGGCTATAAAGGATGTTCCGCCGCCTTGGTCCCGTCCGCGATCATCTTGCCGTGATCGAAGGCCAGGTCCGGCAGGTCGGAGAGCGCGAAGAACCCAGCTGAATCAGCGTCGTCTCCGGCCTCGAGCGATCCTCCCTTCTCCCTTAGCAGATAGAGCAGGGTGACGAAATGCCCCCGGGGGTCCCTCCCCATCTCGGAGTAGGCGCCGACCAGCCGTAGCACCTCCGTGTCGAGCCCGGTCTCCTCCCTGATCTCACGGACCACGCAATCCTCGGTGCTCTCACCATATTCCACGAAACCACCGGGCAGGGCGTGGCACCCCCGGAACGGTTCCCTTCCACGTTTGACAAGAAGCACCTTTCCGTCCCGGAGGACAAGGCCATCGCAGGTCAGACTGGGATTCTTCCAGAGATTTTCCAGCTGAGCTTCCAGCAATCGAACGTACAGCTGCATCCGTTCCACGAGCTCCGTCCCCAATGGACTGAGGGCTCCCCTTTGCAGCACCTTCCCGCCCACATCACGCTCGATCCGACGCACCTTCCGGAGCACCGTTGCCTTGGCGATGCCGAGGTCAGCGGCGGCTCTCTCCGGCCCGCCATCCCGGAGCAGAAGCAGCAGTTGAAGGTCGTCACTATCCAGGAGGTCCCGGCCATTGTTGGTCAGCACAGGTTCCGCCCGCAAGGCGAAGGTCATGGCAGGAGGCATGTTTTATAAACTACCTCTACTTTGTGACGGACCGTGCAGAACCTTAGGAAGCGTGTCCCAACCATTCTTACAGCGGACGAGATATTGGACAAGGCGTTCCGTAAGGTCAACAAGATAGACAAGCAGGGGCCGGACAAGGTCGAGCTGGTAAAGCGCAAGTCCATGGCCCGCATCGCTTCGGCCACCGACGTCATATCGTCCACCCTCATGAAGTACGTCAAGGCCTTCCCGAGCATAAACGAGCGCACAGACTTCCTGGCGGAGATGATCGAGGTCACGGTCGGGATCGACAAGATGAAGAAGGCGCTGGGCAACCTGGACTGGGCCGCTTCTAAGATCAAGGAGCTGCAGAAGCAGTACACCAGCAAGGTGATGACCTCCTCGTCCACGTTCGCGGCCGACAACGCCCGCAAGGCCTACTACGGCCGAGCCTCATCCGTCGTCAACAAGATCGCACCTGACCTGGAATTCCTGAGCTATGCCAGGAACGAGTTCCGCAAGGTGCCCGACTTCAACGACGACATGCTTACGTTCGTCATAGCCGGTTTCCCGAACGTGGGAAAGAGCCAGTTCCTGCGTACCATATCGGCCGCCGAGCCGGAGGTCGCCGCCTATCCGTTCACCACCAAGGGCATTGAGGTCGGCATACACGAGGCGAACCACCGGCGATATCAGGTCATCGACACGCCCGGTCTTCTCGACAGGGAATTGGAGTATCGCAACCGCATCGAGATGCAGGCGGTGACCGCCCTTAAGCATCTGGCCAACTCCATATTGTTCATTCTCGACCCCTCCGAGAGCTGCGGCTATTCGATGGAGGGACAGTTGAGGCTGCTGGAGTCGGTCAAAACGTTGTTCCCGGACGTGCCAATATTGGTCGTGGAGAACAAGGTCGACATGATCGACAGCGGTTCCGACCGGCTCAAGATGAGCGCGGCCACCGGGGTCGGCGTAATAGAGGTCATGGCCGCCCTGCGCGATTCGGTTAAACATCTGGAATCGGTCGAACCCCTCTTCTAGGCAAACTTATTAATTTTCTCTCCTCTTAGTGCGGATGGGGTGCCCTTGCAAGAACTGGCCTGTAGCGAATCCATGCGCCGATACTTCTCCGGGCTTTTCCAGGAGAACGAGCGCTGCTACGCTCTAGCCGCCGAGGCCAGGGGGAAAGGGCTAGACCCCAGCACGAAGGTGGAGATACCGCAGGCCGAGGACCTGGCCGCCCGGGTCGAGAAACAGTTATCCGACTGGCACGTCGACGGCGTGGCGGAACGCATCAGGGATCTGTCCAAGCGCATCGAGAGCCGCGAGGAGCTCTCCCTCTTCATAGCCAAGGAGCTGGCCAAGGAGGCCGTCGCCGCCAACGAGGGAAGGGAGATGGCGATGGACCGGGCGGTCAGGGTCGGTCTGTCCGTTCTGACCGAGGGGATTCTGGTGGCGCCCATAGTCGGCATCGCCGGCGTCAAGATCAATCCGAACCCGGACGGCACCGAGTACCTTTCGGTGTTCTTCAACGGACCCATTCGAGCCGCCGGGGGAACCGCCCAGGCCATGAGCGTGCTCATCGCGGACGTGGTGCGGCGAGAGTTCGGGATCGGCACCTACAAGCCCACCGTGGGGGAGGTGGAGAGGCTCAAGGAGGAGATCCCCCTCTACAAGCAGGTCCAGCATCTTCAGTTTACCCCCAGCAACCAGGAGATCGAGATCATCTACAAGAACTGCCCGGTGTGCGTCGACGGGGAGAAGACCGAGGACGCCGAGATCTCCGGCTACCGTAACCTGCCACGCATCAAGACCAATGCGGTCCGAGGAGGCGTATGCCTGGTCATTGCCGAAGGCCTCTGCCTCAAGGCGCCCAAGATAGAGAAGCACGTCAAGAAGCTGGGTTTGGAAGGCTGGGACTTCATCGGGGAGTACCTTAAGCTGAAGAAAGGGGCGACCAAGGAGCAGAAGGAGGTCAAGGTGCTCCCCGACCTCAAGTACCTGAAGGACATCGTGGCCGGACGGCCGGTCATCGGGCACCCCTCGCGACCCGGAGGATTGCGCCTTCGCTATGGCCGGGGAAGGACCACCGGGCTGGCGGCCATCGCCCTGAGCCCGGCGACCATGTTCGCCCTGGATGACTTTCTGGCCATAGGAACGCAGATCAAGATCGAAAGGCCTGGCAAGGCCGGAGCGGTGACCCCCTGCGACCGTTTGGAGGGTCCTATACTGCTATTGGACAACGGCGACCTGGTGCAGACCAACACCGTCGAGGAGTTCAAGGCCGTAAAGGAGAGGATGAAGGAGATCACCGACGTCGGCCAGATACTCTTCCCGTTTGGGGAGTTCGTGGAGAACAACCACGTCCTGGTTCCCGGCGACTACGACCTGGAATGGCATCGCGCCGAGCTGTACGCCGCCAACGATTGGCAGCTGCCGGAGGGCTGGGAAGACCCCCCGGACTTCAAGGCCGCCCTGGAGATGTCCAGGCGCTACAACGTTCCCCTCCATCCCAAGTACAATCTGTTCTGGTACGACCTTTCGCTGGACAAGTTGCAGGGCCTGCGGGCAGACATCCTATCCAAAGCCCGGTTGACGGGGGGTTCCCTCATAGTTCCCTCGGAACCAACTTCCAAGCGCACTCTGGAGACCCTCGGCGCCCTGCACCGGGTGATGGAAGGGGAGGTCGTTCTGGACAAGTACGCCGAGCCTCTCCTGGCCGGCCTGGGTCTGCTAGGTGATGGAGGGATCGAGGACCGCACACCGCTGGAAGGGGCCACGGTGATGGAGGCCGTGTCCAGGTGCACGGGGGTGAAGGTCAATCCCCGCTCAGTGACCCGGATCGGTTCACGAATGGCCAGGCCGGAGAAGGCCAAGGACCGTTCGGCGAAAGCCCCCTCCCACACCATATTCCCGATCGGTATGAACGGAGGACCGCAGCGCCTGATGGAGAAGGCGGCCGCCAAGGGGAACATCACCGTCGAGCTGGGCGTCAGGAAATGCCAGGTATGCGGAGAGCACCGTGTCTACTACCGGTGCCCCTGCGGCGGCCACACCTTGCCGGTCGGAGA
>Ga0302243_1002003_pt1 | contig 12418 bp, 6 predicted proteins | sample AAG_UR_Met_MG_FD_193514 | JGI IMG/M metagenome (GOLD analysis project Ga0302243, IMG submission 193514) | Enriched activated sludge microbial communities from anaerobic digester in WTTP, New Holstein, Wisconsin, United States - AAG_UR_Met | ecosystem: Engineered > Bioreactor > Anaerobic >...
TATATTTGCCCAGCAATTGGCACGTATGAGGACACAACTGCGCTTATGGATGAAGAAGCAGTACTCGAAAATGCCACATACAACGGCGCAACCGTAGTTATCGCTAACTACACTGCAGTGCCGATGTCCGCAGTTGATACTGAAAACGATCACACATGGAATGTCACATGGTATATCATGCCCATCGCGCAGGTCGCAAGCGCTGACGATTACATTTCCAACGGCTGGTGGGCCCAGAGGGATGATACGGTAGGATTGGCAGCCCTTATCAACACACAGACCATAACCGCAGAGGACGTGCAGATGCCAGTGAGCCGTGATGTGACATTCATATTCTCCTCAGCCGAAACCTCGGTCCTTGGATATGATGTGAATGTTACGTACGACCCGGACCAGCTCATCTACGTCGTTGCATCCAACCTGTGCGACCTCAGTTTCACAAAGAACGGTGCGACGGCGGGTGTCGTCAGCATCAACGGTGCGGCTGCGGAGGGCGTCGATGGCACCAGCGGCCTCTTCTCGATCACATTCCACGTCAAGGAGGGTGTGCTCGAAGGCGATACCGTGAAGGTAAGGACGAAGATAGTTAGTATGGATATCGGTACAGAGCTTGTCGCTCCATTCCCCGTATCCTATGCCTTCGTCAATGTCCTGGCAATAGTGGCCACAGACCTAATCGCAGGGGACGAGATCTCATTGTATGGAACCTCAGATGGAGACGGACTGCTGGACGTATCATATAATACTGATGCGCTGAGGTTCATTTCAGCGACCAATACGATAAGCGTGGTCGGCGCCGAAGGGACCCTCGTCATCTCGACCGCGGCCGCGTACACATCGGTCATGATTACCTTCGCTGTCGTTGAGAACCCTCTTGTAGGAGAGTCCACGGTCATCACTAACGGTGTCCCTCATATCATCGAGATTATCGCAAGCTCCTTCGTGATCGTTCCCGCAGTCGAGAATGGCTCCACCACCGTGTCGCTCTACAAGGTCCCTGCGATTGCAGGCTTCAAGATGGTGTTCAGCTACACTGGCACAGCACCAACGGTCTCTGACCTGGTCGGACTCAGCAACATGGGCAGCTTCTCGACCTCCGTCAACGCCGTCGACCGCACCCTGACCGTCGTCTGGGCGAGCCCGGTCAATATCGACCTCAACGGCGCCCTGTTCTCCGTCAGCGGCATGTCCACCCTTACGTTGACCGCCGATGATGCCGAGCTGAGGTTCATCATAGAGGACCTGAGCAGCGTCCGTGCCAACGTCGGAGTGGCTGCCAGCCTCGAAGATGCAACGAACGACGATCCGAACCACAGCACCGACCTAAACGGTGACGGCAGCACCGACCTCGCGGACCTCATCGCACTGATGCAGTACCTCGCCGAGTTCGATGTCAGCATAAACGTGGAGAACGCGGACTACCATGTTGATGGGGGCATCAACATCCTGGATGCCATGGCCCTGCAGGTGATCATCACGACCGCGTGAGCGGGGATGAATAATGATCATCAAAGATGTGAAACCTCTTAGGGGAGTTTTCTTCCCAGGCGGTGATGCCCATCACCGCCAATCATTTTCCAATAAATTCACTTTCCCGCCCACCGGGCCACAAGGAGAAATGATAACGTGCGAAAACGAAGAAACTTAACGTTGGTGATGGCCGCTGTCGTCATGGTCGCCTCTCTATTGGTCATTCCCTTTTTGGCTCAAAGCTCAGAGGCCATGGTCAATGAGGGCGTTCTGATGTACGTCCCCAACGTGACAGCATCCCCTGGGGCGGAGGTGTCCATGGATTTCGAGCTTAGGGGTGCTCTCACCGGATTCACAATCGACATCACCTATGATGCTGACGCCCTTACGTTCAAATCATTCAACAACACGACTCCTCTCACCTTCTATGTCAACACGGGCAACGAAGGCGTGATAACGGTGGTCTGGTTCGATGCCCAGGACCACACCTTCTCAGGGAGTATCGCCAAGGTGGTGTTCACCATCAACGGAAACGCTTCAGGTGATTATGACATAGTTATGACATGCGATGACGCATCTTGGAGCAATGGTGCGATGGAGGGGACCCTCGATCCAGCTGTCGGTACTCTCTCCGTAACAGCGGGGACAGTGCTGAAGGTCTCCTCCGCTTCAGGCGAGGTGGGGGACACGGTCATCATCGAGATCAATATCGAGAACAACCCCGGGATAGCGGGGACCGTGCTATTGGTGATCTTCGACAGCGACGTCCTCGAGGTGATCTCCGCGGAGGCTGGGACCGTCACATCCAATGGGCTATTCTTTGCCAACACTGAAAATCCAGGGAAGATCACGATGAGCTGGCTGCTACTGAACGGTGTTGACGGGGACGGTTCACTATTGGAGATAACGTTCAAGATAAAGGACACTGCAGAGAAATCCACTGAAATATCGGTCGTTGACAACGGTACCTCCAGCAAGGCTGAGGAACTGATCTCGACGACCGCGGTCAGCGGGAGCGTCACAATAAGGTCAGGCTCCGCACCGCTTTGGACATGGATCATAGGGATGGTGGCCGCGATCGCTTTGGTAGCGGTTCTTACCGCTTGGTTCTGGTCATCAAGGAAGAACAGAAAGGGATGAAAGGAAGGATCAGATGACAATCAACAAGAACATCAAGAAAACCGTTTCCATAATTCTGTTAGGGTGCTTCATTTTTCCTTTATTGGCCACCGGCCAAGTGAACGCCGAGACCGATTGGACCAGCGTTTCCGGGAGCACGACCAGCCCATGGATATCGGATGCGGGATCCCCCGCATACGAGAACGGGCTCAACGTACTTTGGAGCAACATCGGGCTAATACCTTCAGAGGACGACATGGCCTCGGAATGGCAGACCCCGAGCACGGCGATATCGGTTGGATCGTTCGCTTATTACTACGACGACCTCGCCGAGCAAATAAAGAAGGTGAACGTAGTCGATGGCACTGTGTTGGATTCTGTCACCCTGGCCGTGACCGGGATGTACAATGTCCCGATAACCTACGGTGATGGAAGACTGTTCGTACCGGTACTTAGCGGCGGCTCGATCACCGTAAAGATATTCGACGCAGAGGATCTGGATTACATCGGGGAGACCAATACTCCTATCAGCAAGGCCCAGGGAATGCAGGGCGCCGTGGCATTCTATGAGGGATACATATACTTCGGAACATACGGGTCCGCCGCGAGCGGCGTCGACTTTGCCTGCTTCGACGAGGATGGCGTATACAAATGGGGAATTGATGGCGGCAGCTGGAGCCACGCGATGGTCCCGCAGTTCGTCGATTTCGGGGCGACCACCTATTGCATCATCGCCTCAAAGGGCTTTGGTGCTGGTGGCACGGCTGGCGGGACCACGGTTTATGTGATCGATCCCATCACCGGTTCCATCTATAACAGCAGGAAGATCAGTGCCGAGTTCACACTGGCAGGGCTGGCGTTCTATGATGGCCGCGTGTATGTGGCGACGCAGAACGAGGTGGCCACGGTCACCCACATCCATTCGTACGCCCTTTCGGAAAGCGGAACCCTGTCCGATGAGGAGACATGGACGTCTGCCCTCACGGGCGGCACCCAGAGCGCACCGGTGATCTACAACGACCGCATATATCTCGGGAGCGGCGGGGAGACGATGGGCCCCTCCAGGAACGTCGAGGTGATCAGCATCGGCGATGATGGGGGCATGACCTCGATATACAGCGTTCCGATCAAAACGAAATCGACCCTGGCCTTGACGACCGCATACGCTACCGAAGCCAATGACCACACGGTCTATCTATACTGCATACCGTACAACGGCCTCGGCAACAACCCCGATGTCTATATCATCGAGGACAGCGCCGACCAGGTTGTGGCGAAATACCGGGGGATCGAGCTGGAGGGTGAAGGCGACCAATTCTCATACCATAGCGTAGGAATAACCAGCCAGGGGTATCTCCTGATCAAGAACGACAAGACCTTGTGGTGCTGCGAGGCAGAGGTCCTGACGTTCAACGTCGGCGATATCAACTGCAACGAGGCCGTGAACATTGGTGACGCCGTGGTGCTGGCCCAGTATCTCGCCCACATGATGAGGTTGTCAGACGATCAGATGGTTTACGCGGACACCAATGGGAACGATCTCGTAAACATAGGTGACGCAGTGAGATTGGCCCAGTATCTCGCTCACTATGATGTAGAACTCGGCGCCTGATCAACGACCCGAGGCCAGCCTCGGGCATCTAACTACCGACAGGGATTATGGTCCCTGTCGAATCTTATTATTGATTAACAATAGAGCCGATCACTTCTCTGCGACGGTCCACCATGGCGTTAAGGCCATGAATCTTTTCATAGATCATCAGTTTTACTAAATTATGGGGTTGATGGTGCAGGTGTCGGGATTCGAACCCGAGTGTTTAGCTTGGAAGGCTAAAATCCTGACCGCTAGATTACACCTGCGCGGTGCCGTGATAATAGAGATTCAATATTTTAACCCTTCCATAATGTAAAAATCACTGGCGTCAAAGGTTGAAGAAAATAAAAGGTAGAGGCTAGTGGAAAGTGTAAGGGGGGGACTCTCCACTAGAGTCGTTCCTGGAACACACGAACCTAACGGCTCATGATCTTCAGGTCATTGATGAGATCCCACAGGTCCAAGGTTTCCTGTCCCTGCTGGTCCAATTCGAAGGCCATCAGCTTCAGGTCCTTGATGGTGTGGGTCTTCATCCACTCAACAGCGTGACCATCCAACATCTGTTCCGAGAACGAACCCTCATTTCGCCTCATTTTTGCATCCCATCCGTCCGACTTACGTCAGACAATTACTGTTATTGTGTCACAGGGTATATATAACTTATCTTATCAGTATCCAGCAGGACCTGGTTCCATTGTTTTAGATCGGTATTCATAAATGAACAATGGTCAGACAAAATGCATATAAACGTATGACGTTCAGTATTACGCAGAGCTCAACAAAGATATTAATCGTCTGGGCTCCATTCAAGTCAGGATAGGTGGGCAGATGGGTCTGTTAAACAGCTTGTTGGATGCGGAGGCGAGGGCCGTCAAGAAGGCCGTGAGATCATTGGACGCTGCCGACAAGCACCTACAATTGAAGGAGACGGACAGGGCTGTGGCGGAGGCCGAAAAAGCCCGGATTGCCCTGGAAGGCCTGGACCCCAAGACCGTCGCCAACCTGAACGAATATCGCGCAGCCCTATCCCGCGTTTCCAACGTCTATCTGGACCTGGGCATGTTCACAGTGTCTCTGGAGGTCCTGGACCGTTTCATCAAGGCCTTGCCGAAGGACGTTCCCGGCATCAAGCTGAAGGTTGCCGCATTGCGCAAGATGAACCGGCTCGAGGAAGCCCTGGCCATCCTGGACGGGCTTGTCGCAAGCTTTCCCAACGACCGCGACGCCCACCTGCAGCGTAAGGACATCCTGGTCAAGCTGGACCGGCCCGGTGAGGCCATGCAGGCTTTATTGAAGGCATTGGACGCAGATCCGCTCGACGAGGAAACGTACGACCTCATCCTGGACATGACCCAGGACAAGCCCCTGTGGCATGGCAGAAAGGCGTCCGCCCTCATACACAAGGAAAAGGCGGAGTCTGCGCTGTACGAGATCGACACCGCCCTCAAGATGTCGCCCCGGGACCTCACGCTGATGATGATCAAGGTGGAGGCCCTGGAGCAGCTTGGAAAGCAGGAGGAGGCGGATGACCTTCTGGAAGAGGTGCTGCAAAGGGATCCGCTGAACCGCGCGGCCAATCTGACCATGGCCCGCCGGGCGCGCACCGCCGAAGACGGCACCAAGGCCATCGAGCATTACAAGAACGTGCTGCGCTCCGACCCGGAGAACATCACCGGCTGGACCGAGGTCGCCCAGCTGCTCATGGATCTGGGCCGTTACGAGGAAAGTCTTCGATCGTACGAGAGGCTGAAGGAGATAATGCCTGACGACGTCCCGGCCTTGAAGGGCCGAATGGGCGTGCTCAGGGCCATGAAGGACCTGGCCGGTCTGGACGCCGCGGCCCAGGAGATGCTGGACTTCGCTCCCAACGACCCCTCCGCTCACATCTTCATCATCGATTCCTTCCTTTCGCTCGACGCCGAGAAGGAGGCCGAGCCCTATCTGAACAAGGCGCAAGCGGCGTTCCCCAAGAACCTGGACATCCTTGACCGCCGGCGGTCGCTTCTTTCCAAGCACAAGAAGTTCCATGACGTGATCGTTCTCAGCGAGGCACAGCTGGCTTTAAGGCCCGACCATCTGCCGGCCTTGAGGGACCTGGGGCAGGCCCAGCTGGGGCTGGGCAATGTCGTGGAAGCGACCAAGACCTTCGAGCGCGCCCTGAAGATGTGGCCTGACGACGCCGTCCTGCTCGAGTCGCTTCGCGAATGCTTCAAGAAGGCCGCCCGGGACAAGGATGTGGTCGATGTGAGCGACAGGTTGCTCCGCGTCAGGCCGAACGACAAGTCGGCTCTCTTCGACAAGGCGGTGGCCGTCGATCGACTCGGGCGAAAGGAGGAGGCGATCAATCTCTACGGTCAGGTGCTGGTCATCGACCATAACGATGTGGACGCGTCGATCGGGATATCCGTGGCGCTTTTCTCCCTCGAGAAGTACGAGGAGGCGCTGGCCAGGGCGGTGCAGGGAGCGATCCACGACCCGGACAAGCTGGTCTTCTGGCGCATCCAGGCCGATTCGCTGTTCATGCTGAAGCGCTTCGAGGAGGCGGTGAAAGCATACGACAGGGCGATCGCGTTAGCTCCGCAGGAGCAGAAGCTCCTCTATCAGAAGGGTCTGTGCCTGGAAAGCCTGCGGCGCTTCGAGGAGGCCATCTCCTGCTACGATCAGGCGATCTCTTTGGACGCCAAGGACAAGAACGTCTGGATATCCAAGGGCATCGCACTGGAATGGCTGGAGAGATTCGAAGAGGCGTTAGCCTGCTATGATCACGCCATTTCGCTGGACAAGGAAGGCCGCTTCGTGCACGCCAGGCGCGGTCAGGTACTGGCCAAGCTTTCCCGCAACGAGGAGGCGGTGGCGTCCTTCGACAAGGCGCTGGAGATGGGGCCCAAGGACATCGAGGTGCTCACCGCCAAAAAGAACAGCCTGAAGTCCATGGGCCGCTACGAGGACATCGTAAAGGTCTGCGACCGCATCGTGAAGATAGAACCGAAGAACAAGCAGGCCTGGGTGGACCGGGGCATGGCCCAGTTCCGCCTCAGCAACTTCGCGGAAGCCGTGCGCTCCTACGACAGGGCGCTGGAGGTCGAGCCGGGGGACATGAGCGTCCTGCAGCTCAAACGCTCATCGGTCGTGGCCAAGGGCGATCCCAATGAGATACTGAAGGTGTGCGAGGACATTCTGCGCATCGACCAGCGCAACAAGTCCGCCCTGCTGGACAAGGCGGGGGCCCTGGAGAAGCTCGGACGTCTGGAGGAAGCGCTGTCCACATTCAACGCCGCCATAATGCTGGACGAATCCGACGCGCTGCTGCACAAGGGCAAGGGCAAGGTGCTGACCTCTCTGGGAAAGTTCGGAGAGGCGGCAGAGGCGTACGATGTAGCCTTCCAGCTGAATCACGACGTGGACGCCCTCTCCCACAAGGGGCGGGCCCTGCTGATGATGCGGAACTACGATCTGGCGCTGAACGTGTTCGACCAATGCATCAGCATGGACAGTACGGTTCCGCGTTACCACAGCGACCGCGGCCGGACGCTGGCCTCCCTGAACCGCCTGGAGGACGCGGTGAGCGCTTTCGACAAGGCCTTGGCCCTCGACCGTAGCGACGCCCAGACCTGGAAGTACAAAGGGAACGCCCTGTTCCGCCTGGGTGAGATGGAGAACGCCATGGTCTGCCTGAACCGGGCGCTGGACCTTGGGGCGGACGAATTTTCCATATTCAAGATGCGCGGCCGGGTAATGGAGGAGCTCGGTCGTCTGGAGGACGCCATGGACTCCTACGCCAAAGCGCTGGAGAAGGAACCGAACGAGCCGTCGGTGCTGGAGGGCATGGCTCTTATTCAGGACAAATTAGGCGATCCCGGAAAGGCCCTGGAGCTGCTAGATCGCTCCCTGGCATCGGACCCGCGCAACCGGCACGGCTGGATGGAGCGGGCGGACATCGCCGAGAAGCTGAAGCGCGACGAGGAGGTGCTGAAGAGCTACGACAACGCCATCGGCCTCGATCCGAGCGACCCGTCGGCCTGGAACGGCAAGGGCTTCGCCCTTTTGCGTCTTGGACGTTACGACCAGGCGCGCCGCGGCTTCGAGAAAGCCCTGGAGCTGAGCCCGAACATGACCTCGGCCAACGAAGGGCTGCGCATGGCCGACGCCAAGCAGCGCGAGAGGCAGGTGGCCGAGATGGCCGGCAAGGTGCTGGAGTTCCAGTACCGCAACGGAAGGAGGATGAGCAAGGAGGAGGTGTTCCGCGAGGCGAACGTCCCGTACCAGATGCTGGACGATGTGTTCGCCTTTTTGGAGCAGCGGGAGTACGTGGACCCGGCGCAGCTCTCCGACGGTGAGTTCGCCTCGCTGGAGATGCAGTCCCGCACCGCCCTGCTGATGTACTATCGTTCCGCCAGGAGCGGGCAGGGCGGGCTGAGCCTCTCGGATGTGTATTCTTCACTTCCGGAGAGGGACATAGCCCAGGCCAAGCGCGTCCTAGGTTACATCGAGGGCGTGAACGACATCGACTTCACCTACGTGATGCCGGACCAGGAGACGGAGAAGCTATTGCGTACGGCGCTCAACATGCCGGAGGAGAAGCGCAACCTGTTCTCGTTCATGGAGGGGTTGAACATCGGCGTCTACAAGGCGCGCAACATCCTGGCGATCATCAATTCCCTGAAGACCGGCGAGCGTCCGGCTCCCATGCCCCGCTCCAAGGGTCAACGTACGCCACCGGCGCAGCGTCCGACGGACGACCTGTTCGTGGAGCAGCCGCGCAAGAAGAAACCGGAGAAGGGTCCGGACGCGGTGATGCTGCCCGACATCAATGAGCAGTATGAGCGTGACGGGGTGCGTCTCTTCGGCCAGGAGGAACGGTTCCTCTACGATGCCATCTATCCCGAGAAGGATAAGAAAAAGAAGCCGGAGAAGCTGGACGACATGCAGGGGCGGAAATGCCTGTTCCACGGCGCCCTGGCGGTATCCACATGTCCGAACTGCAGCAGCATGCTGTGCAAGGAGTGCCAGAGCGGCGGCAAGTGCCCGCGCTGCGGCTTCGTCCTCGGCGGAAAGGTGCCGAAGCCGGAGGATACGGCCGCCCCGGAGCCTGCCGAACCGGAGGAGCGCGACTGGAGCAGGCTGTGATCAGTAGTCGGAGATGTCCGACTTCATGAGCTCCCTCAGCAGGACCGTCGCGTAGCAGCCCTTGCCTAAAAAGAAGGAGGCGGTGTACTCGTCCTCCGATATGTCAAGTTTAAAGTCGCGGTACTCGCAGATCAGCTCACGGCGCGAACCGCGGGAGGAGCAGTGAGGTATCGCCGGCACCAGGAAGTCCCTCGGCGACAGTCCTTCCTTGGCTATCGCCGCGCGTTCGATCTCCCCCATCTCCCCTTCTGCGATCACCGACTCCGAACCGAAGAGGGTGGCGGACACGAAGGCCCGCCGGTCCCGCACCTGCCGTTCGACGAGGTCCAGGTTCACCCGGGTCACCGGCACCTGCTTGTCGTGGTCCGGGTTTCCGTCCTTGTCCGCCGGCAGCACCACGTCTCCGACGATAGGGACGTTCAACGGTATGCCGCGGCGCATGCGCTCCGACAGTATCAGATTGAAGATGTAGGACTGGTAGGCGTGCACGAACATCATCTGGAGGTTCTTCGGAAGCACGCTTATCGCCCCGGCGAAATCCCCCGGGTTGCGGTCCAGGAACCCGATGACCATCCTCTCGAACGTGAGCTTCCAGGGAAAGTCTCGAAGTGCCGCGGCGTAATCACGATCGCGCTGCAGGGCCTCGCGGGCCGAACGGGACTGCTCGTCCTCCTCCTCGCTAGGGTTGCCGATGTAGAGAAGGACGGCCTGCTCCAGGTCCCCCTTGACTATCGCCCGGCCGACCAGGTGCGTTACCGGGCGTACCGTTCCAAAGCGCTGCACGCCAAAGAAGTTCGGAAAGCCGTTCAGTTCCCCGAGGGCTGATTCGGTGCCCTGCAGCGAGGAACGCAATTCCTCGCCCTTCAACACGGTGTCCCGGACCCTGATCTCGAAGTTGTTCCCGACCAGGTCTCCGATGGTCATGCCGCGCTTGGCCATGTAGCCTCCCTCCACCTGCACCTGGGAAAGGCGAATCGCCATGACGTCGGCGACCGGCGCCTCGAAGGACATCAGCTGGCTGGTGACGGCGCGCTTGTCCTTGGTGCCTGCAAAGCCGACCAGGTTACGGGAGATCCCCAGCATCTTGGACATTTGCCGTATGAGGCGGTTGGTCTCCCAGTTGGTGGCGGTCACGCGGGCCACGCACACCCTTCCGTCAGGCTTCTCCGGCGGATATTTGGAAACCTCGTCGACGACGAAGTCCTCCGCCTCGACCTTGAGCTTGCCGCCGCTGCCGGGGGTGTCGGAAAAAAAGACCTCCAGCCCGATCTCCCGTTCGCGCTGGCCGCTGGGCTGCACCATGAAAATTACTTCAGGTCCTTCTGCAAAGCTTCCCTGGCCTCTTTATACTCGTTGGTCAGGGACTTCGCCGTCTTCTTCAGGGCCGACTGGGGCTTGCCGGTCTTGACCCGGATGTAAAGGGTGGGGTCTTCCATCTGGGCATGCCCGATGGTGTACTTTACCTCGGCCACGTCCTTGTCCTCCAGCAATCCCTGCACCAGGGGGGTGATCAGCGTCATGTCCGCTCCTTTGATGCGGACCTTGATGGAGTCCTTTTCCTTCTCTAAGAGCTCGATCTCCATGAAATGGACCAATATGGGAGGGGGCTATAAACCTTTTGACTCACTCCACGCGCTTGAGCTGGGCCTGGTACATGCCGAGCAGCTCCTGGCTGGTGGTGGCCTCCCTGCCCTCCTTGTCGTCCCGGAAACGCCCGGTGAACCGCGGGAACCGTATGGCCAGGCCGGAATCGGGACGGACGGAACCGAAGGAGCAGGTGTGTATCGGCGACAGCGTTATCTCCGCTCCGCGGACCTCCAGCACTTGCCGGGGCAGGAACCAGTAGTCCGCCTCCATCTTCGAGTCGACCAGGTGGTGCTTCTCCGGGATGCGGTCGGGGGCGAGCATCTCCAGCAGCGCAGCGAGGTTGGCGTCGTCGAAACCGGACCCCAGCTTGGAAACGGTCTGGAAGCGGTCCGCAACGGTATCGTAGGTGGCCATGAGCAGGGCGCCGTAGAAGCCCTTGCGCTTGCCGCGTCCGGCGAAGGCGCCGACCACCACCAGGTCTACAGTATCGTTCATTTCCGAACGGTACTCCTTCTTGTACTTGATCCACAGGAAGCCGCGGTTCCCGGCGCGATATACGGACGTATCCGACAGCGATTTGGCCATAAGCCCCTCGCAGCCGTCCTTGATGGCCTCCTGGAAGAAGGACTGCGCCTCCTCCGCCGACGACAGCACTCTTATCTCCGAAAGGGTGACGGAATCGTCCCCCTCCACGATGGACATCAGTGCCTCGCGGCGCTGCAGGAACGGTCGATCGGTAAGATCCTCGCCGTTCTTCAGTATGCAGTCGAAGAGGCAGAGCTTGACCGGATAGTCCTCGATAGCCTCCTCCACCCCGTACTTGCGGCCGCGGCGGTGGGATACCTCCTGGAACGGCAGGAACTCGCCGGTGTTCGTATCGACGGGAACGCATTCCCCCTCCACGATGGCGCTCTCCGCCCTGATGGTCCGCTTGAGGCCGGCCACCACGTCCGGGAACTGCGTCGTGAGCTCGTCCAGCTTGCGGGAGAACAGTCTGACCTCGCCCTTGCAGATGTGCGCCTGCAGCCGCACGCCGTCGTACTTGTACTCGAAGGCGCAGGTCCCGCCCATCTTCTCCAGTATCTCCTCCGGGGAGGACATCCGCTCGGCCAGCATGGCACGCAACGGCCGATTCACCTGCACATGTATCTTTGTCACGCCATCCAGCCCGTGCAGCGCCATCTCCTCCGCGACCAGTCCCAGGTCGGAGGAGACGTTGAACGCACGTTCCACGGCATCCCTGTCCTCCTTGGTGGCGAAAGCGACCGCCAGAGCGTCCAGCACGGTCATGGACGATACGCCCAGGCGCATCCGCCCGGTGATGACCCGGGAGAGGAACTTGGCCTCTGACGAAGAGGCATCGCTCAGCAGCTTGGACATCAGCTTGATCTTCATGTCCTGGGAACCGCCCCCCTCCGAGCGGGCGATGGCCTCCAATGTCTCGTACGCCCTCCTCAGCGTCAACGGTTCAGAGAAAAGGGTGGTCTGCTTCTTGTTCTGGAAGGCCTTTTGCGCCACTAT
>Ga0302243_1002004_pt1 | contig 12414 bp, 16 predicted proteins | sample AAG_UR_Met_MG_FD_193514 | JGI IMG/M metagenome (GOLD analysis project Ga0302243, IMG submission 193514) | Enriched activated sludge microbial communities from anaerobic digester in WTTP, New Holstein, Wisconsin, United States - AAG_UR_Met | ecosystem: Engineered > Bioreactor > Anaerobic >...
AACAGCTGGCGAATGGATTGGACCACACTTAAATATTTTGTAATCAATATTGGTAACAATATATAATGTGTAGAATTTAATTTACTGACATTGGCAAAGTGTCAGGTTGGATTTTGCAACAAGGCCTAATAAGTATAACGTTAAGATTCATTTTGCACATCGAACTTTCAGATGGAGTAGCCAAGCCCGTGGAAAGGCCGCTGTTCATTGTGTAATCATAGGGTTTGGGTTGGAGGGGCCACAGAATCCAGAACTTTATGATTATTTAACCCCAGAATCACCTGCTCATAAAGAATCGGTTAAACGGATCAATCCTTATCTCGTTGATGCCCCAGATGTTCTATTATTCAATAGGAATAAACCATTGGGTGATGTGCCGTCAATCAAAATTGGTAATAAACCGATCGATGACGGGAACTACTTATTCTATCAAAAAGAGATGGAGGATTTTGTCAAGAAAGAGCCCGCGGCATCAAAATGGATGCGCCCATGGCTAGGAGCTGAAGAATTTATCAATCGAATACCAAAATTTGTTTTGTGGCTAGGGGATTGTCCGCCAGAAGAACTTCGGCAAATGCCATTGGTGATGCAGCGGGTCGAAGCTGTTAAGGCATACAGATCAAGCAGGGACAGTATTCCAACGGTAAAACTGGCCGCGACACCAACCCGTTTCCACGTCGAGAACATTCCAAATAGTGATGTCATATTAATTCCCCGTCACTCATCAATTTCCAGACAATATATCCCGATGGGTTTTGTCACTAAGGACTTTCTGATTGGGGATTCTTGTCTTGTCGCCATCAATGCCACTCCCTACCATTTCGGAATAATGGAGTCTGGAATGCATATGGCATGGGTACGATACGTATGTGGGCGATTGAAAAGTGATTATCGCTATTCTGCTGGGGTCGTTTACAACAATTTCCCCTGGCCCAGTCCGACCGAGAAACAAAAATCGGCCATCGAGAGGGCTGCCCAGGGAGTACTCGATGCTCGGGCGTTATACCCCAAATCCAGCTTGGCCGACCTTTATGATCCCTTGACGATGCCCAAAGAACTGGTCAAAGCTCACCAGGACCTCGATGCAGAGGTCGAGAAAGCATATGGGAAGAGATTCAGCTCAGATGCCGACAGGGTGGCTTTCCTCTTCGGTGAATACCAAAGGCTTACCTCTTCGAACCCTTGATTAGCTTCTAGTCATTCTATACAGGAAGAGGTCGCGTCCATCAATAGAAATTGAGTTGAAATGCCGACCAATAATCGGAGCGCCAAGTTCACCCCATCCGTGAAAAAGAAAATTATTGAAGCCATCGAAGAGGGAAATTTCATCGAGACTTCGTGTCAGCTCGCTGGCATCCATCCGACCACCTTCTACAAGTGGGAAGAGAGGTCTAGGTCGGGCGAGCTTCCGCACATTCAATTTTTCGAGGAGGTTGAGCGAGCCCGGTCTGTGGCTGAGGCGAAGATGGTCCGCATAGTAAGAGATGAGGCAGAGAGGAACTGGAGGGCGGCCATCTGGTGGCTCGAGCGGGCCGCGAAGGAGCGTTGGGGGACCGCCCGGGTTGATGAGATACCCGAGATAAAGCAGGTCCCCAAGGTGATCATAGAGGTTTTGGAGAGCTCTCCCACCGAGGGGGCGAAACCCAATGTGATTATTGGCTTTGATCAGCCCGACATTGGAGCCAGGCGTTTCAAACGCGCGCCCCAATAGGCGTCTCCATCAATAGCCGATGAGGTGAGTTGTTACGACTCTCCAATGCCAAAAGAATCCGAGAAACGAGATTGATAAGGTCGGCTGTAAGACGCGGATAAAGTTCGCTGTAGTTGTGGAGACCACCTGCGATCAGGTAAAGACGGTCGCAGATTCGATTTTGAACTCCCCCAACACCAGTCTGATCTACCAGAGGGTTAGCACCAAGTTCCTACGGATAGTCGAGGAAGAGTACCCTGGCGAGGTGGACTGATGGAGGCTCCGAACTGTTATCTCGGACTGAACATCCTGCCGCAACTCCCCACCGTCCCGGAATGGTTGATCGAATACGAACTGTTCGTCAATCCCATCCAACCGAAAAAGGCTCTCGAGATTATCTTCAAAGACCTGGATGGTAACAGGCTGTCCCTGGCGCGTATCCTGACGCGAGATGATTTTGAGTTCTACTGGTCGATATGGATGTTCGATCCGGTCGAGTGGGTCGAGCACCTCCGCAAGAACGTCTGCCCCACCATGGGTGATTCTCTGATGCTGCATGGGGGATGGCTCCTGAAGAGGCTCTGAGGCAAACCGGGGTCATTTGAATGTTGGGCAATCATACTAATAATTCAGCGAATGCTCTCGACATCCCCGGGAACATATCTGGAGCTGAAGGGGGTCCAGTTACATTTTCTGGAATTGTAACTTCTCCAGAGACGTCCTCAAATAAAAGAGGGAAAGGATGGAGGCAGGATCCTGGACGAACGCTAAAGGTGGTGGACCTTCTTATCGCAGGGAATCCACCTTCAGTCGTAGCAGATAAACTAGGCATCTCGAAACGACTGGAGTATTACCATCGGACCAAAGCAGAAATGCTCGGAGTGATCAAGCGAAAGGGCAGAGGCAGGCCGCTCATTTACGTGCCGGGTCCCTACTATGATCTTCGTAAGGCGATCATTAGAAAAGGGGGTAGTGGTCGGAGAATTGTAATTCCATCCTGTCGCCTGCACCCCCCGCAGGGGAACTCATTCTTCTTCTCTGTAATCAAGGAGGGGGAGCAGCATGAATTACGGACCGCCGAGGGCTCTTCTCTCCCCCTCTTCAACAAGAAGGGCGGTCGGGATGCCTCCCTGCTGATTCCAGAGGCAATAATCGGGTACACAGGCGGGCTTATCAAGGTTAGCGCCCGCGGCGCCTCCTTGGTGCTCTCCGCTGTCCCAGAGTTGAGGATTCCCGCCCCCACGGTCCTCGAAGGCCTTCTAGCCCTTGGAAACGGTCCTTACGGCCTTGTCCTCGATTGGGTGGAGGACCTCTTTACCAGTAATGGTTGGCGTCTAGGTCACCCGTCCTTGCCGTCCCACTATCACTTCGCATTCGACCTGGAAACGGTCAGTTCAATATGTCCCGAGCTGCTTGAAGGTGTCCCCGTTCTGGGCAGGGGGCAGGAAGAGAATGATCTGGTCCTATGGTGCGACAGCTCTCACGGGACTCCCGAGGTCGAGACTGTGGGCCCTGGCATCGCACTTGACCTATTCGCTGCGCTTCATGCAGTCCAAGGCCATCGCAATCGTTCCCCATCAGTCTCCCCGTCGATCTTACCATCGGAACTCTCTGGAAAAATCAACGAGGTCCACCCATGACCGCCCCTCCCGTCCAGAAAGTAAAAAGAAAGGAGGCGGTACAACGGGAACCGTCCTCTGGTGGGTCGGCCTTGAGAAAGGCAGCCAAGGGCTCCAGGGCAGGTACAAATAGCAGCCAGTTCAATCCCTCGATCGAGGGCGCTGATGTCAGAACGGACAGAAGCGCCTGTAGAAGGTCTCGCAGAACTAAAAAGGGGGTGCGGTCTATGGGCCGTTATCCCTTCTTAGTATATGCGGAAGAATACCTGGAAAGGAGGGAAATATCGTTGGCGAAGTCCAGTCTGGAAGAGTTCAGACGTAAGGCCAAGTTCATCAACATGAAGCTGGCCGAGCTGAAGGACTCCGGGCTGATTAGTACGACTTCCCCGCGCAAGATGAACGAGGCGGACATTCGCGCGTTCATCAAGTGGATGGATGGGGAGGGGCACGAGAGTTCGTACAAGGCTAAGAACCTGGGCTTCGTGAAGGCGATCTGCGAATATGCTGGAAACAATGTGTTCGCAAAGATGAGGGCGGACGGCATCGAATTGCCTAAGAAAACTCCCAAGGAACTTAGATCGATGTCCTTGGATGAACTCAAGGTGATCATCGATACCGCGAAAGAGCTCAAGGGATGGAACGGCGAGGTAACGCGGTTCTTGGTTTGGATGTACCCCTTCACCGGTCTTAGGGCCAGCGAACTTAGGCAGGCTCACCTGGAGGACATCGACTCAAAGAACTGGACGTTATGGGTTCGTCATCCCAAGGGAGAGAAAAGATATGCAAAGCAGAGAACCGTCCCGATTCTTCCACCTGCCAGGAATGCTGTCCTCGAGTATCTGGACGCAAGGATGAAAAGGCTGGAAGTCAAAGGAATCCATAGTGATAAGCTGATCCCGAACTACAAGGGAGAGGTCTATTCAGCCAATGGATTCCGGAGAATGAAGGCAAAACTGGAAGAAAAGGTGAACCTAGACCTTGATGCGAACATCAAGTTCAACATCAAGGGGTTCCGGGCTACCTATTGTCAGCAGAACATCGATAAAGGGGTCCGGACAGATGCGGTCGCCGTCGCCATGGGGCACTCTTCCACCAAGACAACCGAGACCTACTACGGGCGCATGAGACCCGACAAGGCACACGCTCAGCTGAACGCAGCCTGGTCCGATACGGAAATAACAACCAAGGTGGCCGATCCACTAATCCCCGTTCCTATCGAAAAGGTACTTAAGCCGAACTCAATTGACCGAAAATATGAGCCATCTGGATACGCTTAGGGCGGGTTCCCCCCTTCGCGCCATTCCATCATTATTCTTGCAGCATTTTATCGGGACCATATTTTCGATCGATCATCTAAAACCAACAAAACCATATACCTACCTCCTACCTTCCCAAATCATTCAAGATTTGTAAAAAAGGTCGGTTCTATGGCTCTATACATCAACATGAAGGTGCTGGAGAACGAGGATGGCAGCGGCGTGCTCGAACTGTGGAAGCGGGGGTCCATAACCTGTACGCACATCCTAGGTACTCTGAAATACGCCAACAAGGACGAGAGGGATGTGCTCCTGGACATGCTGATGAAAGGCCATCCTGAGGTCAGCTTCATGGACAAGGACAATCCCACCGGATGCTTCGTGGACAACTATTACAAGTGGCCGCAGCGCGGGCCGATATCGAGGTGAAACCATGCTCATCACTCTGACGGTCAAGAACGAAGCGCAGGGAGGGCACATCCACCTGGCCAAGGTGGACATGGAAGGGGAGCACGAGATCGGTTCGTTGCATTATGAGAACGAGCAGGACAAGGAATGGCTGCTCATGGTGCTCATGGATGGCCACCCCAACGTTACTCTGATGGGTGCTAACGAGAAGGCCGCCGAGGCGCCCGAAGGAGAGTACAAGCCATGCTGCTTCTTCGGGGCCATGATCGACGCCATGTACGATGCGGAGCTCAAGAAAGAGGCCAACAAGAGCCAATAGTCCTGATGCTCTTCAGGCCGCCCGCTTTCTCAGGAGATCATTACCAACACGATGTACGCTACGTAGACGCTCATCAGAAGTATCCCGGTGCTGCGGTTCAGCTTCCTTCCCCGGAACATGAACGCCACCAGGGCAGCGTACATTATCAAGGTCATCGGCAGCACCAGGGTGAAAAAGTTCCCCGGGACAGCGATGGGCGAGAACAATCCTGCCATTCCCACGATCAGTAGGCTGTTGGAGATGTTGCTGCCCAGCACGTTACCCAGCAGCAGGTTCGTCTCCAGGCGGCAGGCGGAGGATATGGAAACGGCAAGCTCCGGCATGGTCGTTCCAATGGCCACGATGGTCAGTCCGATGGTGAACTCATCCACGCCCAGCTCTGTGGCCAGTCCCACCCCGCCGCGCATGACCATTTCCGACCCGATTATCAGGAGCACAAGCCCGCCGACGATGTAGGTCAGCATCCGCCATCTTTCCATGGTCGGTTTTTCTTCCACCTGGTCTATTCGTTTAGCGGCACGTTCCACCCTTGCCGACCTGAGGACGAAGTAATTGAAGGCCACCGCGGCGGCGATCAGCACCAGGGCATTGCCCCGGTCGATGATCCCGTTGTAAGCCAGGGCGGCCACGGCCAATATCGAGACTATCAGGAAGACCGCTTCCCGGCGCAGCAGGGTCATGCCCGAAGCGATGGGACAGATGATGCAGGCCGCCGCGAGCACCACCCCGATGTTGGCGACGTTGGCACCCATGACGTTACCGAAGGAAATAGATGCATCACCTTCCAAGCTGGAAATTATCGCCAGGGAGGCTTCCGGGGCGGAGGTGCCCATGGCCACCACCGTCAGGCCGATGACGAAAGTGCTTACGCCTAGCGCTGCGGCCAGGGCCGAGGCTCCTTTCACCAGTCGGTTGGCTCCTACGACGAGGAGGGCGAGACCGCCCAGAAGGTAGAGGATGTCAACAAGCATGCGTCGACGACCGAAGGCCTTTCGGACTATCTATAATAAATAGATGGCGTATCAGCCGCCGTGAAGTTCATCGTCGAGACCTACGGATGCACCATGAACCAGGGGGAGTCGGCGGAGCTAGCCGCCTACCTAGGTTCGCTCGGCCATCGGCAGGTTTTCGACGAGAACGATGCGGACGCGGCCCTGATCAACACCTGCGTGGTCATCGAGCCAACGGAGAGGAAGATCCTTCGGCGCCTGCGCCATCTTCGGGACCAGGGAAAGAAGCTCCTGATCGTGGGCTGCATGGCCTCGGTAGGTCCGGAACGGTTGCGGGAGGAGTTCCCGGAGGCGCTCATAAGCGGCACGTCGGACTATCCGCGTTTCATGACGCTCCTGGAGCACGAGCTCCCAAGGGGCGCCGAGGCGATAGTGTCCGGAGGTCATGGACAGCTGGTGCTTCCCATCGCCCAGGGATGCAACGGTTCCTGCTCTTATTGCATCACTAAGCTAGCCCGGGGGGACCTGGTCAGTTATCCCTTGAAAGGATTGGTGCACCGGGTCGACCAGGCCTTAGGCCAAGGGGCCAAGGAGATACTGGTGACCTCCCAGGACACCGCCGCTTATGGAATGGACGGTAACGACCGCTTGCCGGACCTGCTCAGGGCCATATGTGATGTTCCAGGTGATTTCCGGGTCCGGGTGGGCATGATGAACCCTGACAACCTGGCCGAGATATTGGATGGTATGGTCGAGGCGTACCGTCATCCCAAGGTCTACCGGTTCCTTCATCTGCCGGTGCAGAGCGGCAGCGACCGCGTCATCCGGGAGATGGGAAGGGCTTACCACTCAGAAGAATACCTGGAAATGGTCCGGCGGTTGCGCTCCTCGCTTCCCGAGCTAACGCTTTCGACCGACGTGATCACCGGGTTCCCCGGGGAGACCGAGGACGACCACCATCGCACGGTGGAGCTCATGGAACAGCTCAGGCCGAACATAATCAACGTCACCAGGTTCTCCCGCCGCCCGGGCACGGTGGCTGACGGGATGAAGGGGCAGGTTCCCGGTTGGGTCTCCAAGGAGCGCTCCCGGGAACTTACCCGTCTGCGATTCCGCATCTCCTCCGAGATCAACGCATCAAAGGTCGGGCGTGTCTACTCGGTCCTAATCGATGAGAAGGGCAAGGGAAGCAGCGTCATGGCCCGCACTGATGATTACCTGCCGGTAGTGATCAAGGGCGACCATGAGCTTTGGCGGAGGGTCAACGTGAAGATCACCGGCCACGCCTCCACCCATCTTTACGGGGTCATCGTCCCAGGGATGGAAAATTAAATAGGGGATATCGCATCGAGGGGATTAGAGCCCCGTAGTGTAGTGGTCAATCATGCTGGCCTTTGGAGCCGGTGACTCCAGTTCGAATCTGGACGGGGCTACCATTCATTTTTCTCAGTATAGCAAAGGGATTTTATCCCCTCTCGAACATGAGCGGTCCGTGGAAGCGAGCTGCCTTCTGGAACTGGACCTGGGAAGCGAGGAACGCGCCTTCAACGTCAATCGCTCACTGGAGATGGACAACGGTGAACATGCCAGGTCCTGGGTGGAAGGTTCCGTTCTAAAGGTGGAATGCCAGGCCAAGAGCCTGATGTCCCTGCTGCACACCATCGAGGACCTCATGGCCTGCCTGAAGGTGGCCGAGGAGATCACCGACGTGGAGGACTAGGCTCCTTCTCTGACCTTCACGGCCACGCCCTTCCTGAAGCTCAACATCTCCTCGCGGGTCAGCTGCGCTCTGCCTATCGCCACCAGGTTATCGTCCTTGTCCACCACCATGACCTCGTCCTGCAACCGGATATCCGGATCGGCGTCGGTGACGAAGGAGCAGAACACGTTCTTGCCCTGTTTGTTGAACTCCACCGCGTCGTCCTGTATGGTCACCCTCATCCTGGGCGAGGGGATGCCCTTCAATAATCTTCTAGCTCCGGCCGGGCGGAGGGTCAGGAAGCCGTCCTCGGCCCGCATCGACACCACGTGCTCCCCGTCCACCAGCACATTGCGGATTCGGTCCACGTTCTTTGATTTGACCAGACCGACGTTCCCTGCGAGCAGGGCATCGGCGGCGCCCTTCCCGAACTGGTAGTCGGCCACCGCGCGCACTCTGGCCATATCTATGTCGAAATTACCTTTTCCCTGCGAGAACATCTTCAGGAACTCCAATGTATCGTCCCCATCCCAGATGGCTCCCATCTTGTAGCTGTGGGTATGCCCGAGCTCTTCCATCAGCTCCCTGGTGCGCTCCACGGTCTGCTGGTCCTGGTTCTTCGGGAATAGGGACTGGGATATGGGATAGATCTCGTCCAGCTCGATAGGCACCGGTCCGAAAGGCGAGATCACGTGGAAATGAGCATCGCTTATCTCCAGTATCGAGTCCATGGCCGGGCGCAGAGTTCTGGAATAAGGCTTCTCCGGCTCCTCGAAGGTCATACCCACCTCGGTCCGGGGGTGTTCGTACCTCTCCTTCAGCCGCTTCTGATATCTCAGGAAGGCCGGCCGGTTCAGCGTCTCCGGGCCGGTATAGAACAAAGCGTGCTCCCTGGACAGCGGCTCATACCTCTCCAGGAACTCCTGGTGCTTTCCCAAAGCTCTCAACGCGTCAAGCAGCGCCGGGTGCGAGCGGCAACGTCTTTCCACCAGTTCCCAGAGGTCCCCCTCCAATATCGCCCTCTTGACCCGTTCCAGTTCCATCTTGGAGATCCATAGGTTATGCCTGGCGATCAGCGCGGTCCGCTTGGCCGGAGGCATTGCCCTGATCTCCTCCAGGTCGTGTCCCTGGCAGGCCGGGCAGTTGCATTCCAGTGACCTCATATCGGCCAATCGGAAAGTCCCTTCCAGGAACATGAAACGGTCGTCACGGGCGAACTTGGCGTAGGAGGCCGAGTCGAACATGTCGCAGCCGAGCAATACCGTCAAAGCGAACAGCATGGGGTGCCCCGCGCCGAAGAGATGCACCGGGCGGTCCGGCCGCAGGCCTTTCTTGGCCGCCACGATCACGTCCACCAGCTCGGCGAAGCGGTAGGTCTCCATCAGCGGGACGACGCCTCCCACCGGATTGACGTCCACTCCCATCTCCGACAGTCGGCGGGCGCACATTTCACGCAGATCAGGATAGATCGAGCCCTGCACCACGCCCGCCAGAAGCATCTCCCCCTTGAGCTCCGCCGCTTCCTTCGTCCTCTCCAACGTGACCTCGATCGATTCGGCGGTGCGCTCCTTGCTCCAGTCCGGCTCCGCGAAGATGTCCAGCACCGTTCCGATATCGGAGCCGATGTCCCTCTGGAACTCCACGATCTCCCGGTTGACCAGGTCCACCTCGCCGTACATGTGCGACTGGAAGGTCCCGGAGTCGGTCATGATCACCCCCGGGAAATCGAGGATGGCGTGCAATCCATTGTTAAGCGCATCCTCCCTTATCTTCGGGTCGTTGCGGATGATGTACGAATTGGTTATGAGGGCCCGGAAGCCGAACACGTCGTAAAGCTCCCTGGGGCTGATGGTGATGAGCCTGGGGTTGATGACCGGCAGCAGGCAGGGCGTCTCCAGCTCGCCCTGGCGGGTGTGCAGCCGGCATATGCGGGCCAACCCGTCGCGTCTCACTAGCTCCAACATGAGCGCCCCATTTCCTCTCGCTATATTAAAGGTAATATGCGCGTCCGACGGCAAAGGGATATATCCGCGGCAGGAAATGGGCTAGGCGGATAACATGGAATCCCTAGTGATGTGCTGCCCGAAATGCGAGATCCTGATCACCGTGCTGGTCCAGGACTGCATCGACGGCCGGGAGTTCCCCTGCCCCATCTGCGGGAAGGCGGTCTGTTTCAAGTTCACCGCTGAAGAGGTGGAGCAGAGGATCGAGCTGGCCAAGAAGAACCAGGAGCGGGCGCTTCGCAGGCAGTTCCCGCTGGCCTTCGGGGATGTGTGAACCTCCATGGAATTCGAGCTCAAGATGGTCATCGTGGTCCGCAAGGACCTCAAGATATCTCCCGGGAAAATGGCGGCGCAGGTCGCCCACGCTGCGGTGAACTGCGCCCTGGCCAGCAAGAAGCGCAAACCCGCGAACTTCGAGAGATGGTACAACGAGGGGCAGAAGAAGGTGGTGGTCAAGGTCCAGGACCTAGCCGAACTTTACAAGGTGAAGCAGGCCGCCGAGGACATGGGCCTGGTGACGTCCCTGATCACCGACGCCGGGATGACCGAGCTGCCTCCGAACACCACGACCTGCCTGGGCATCGGTCCGGCGCCCAACGCCGAGGTGGACCGGGTCACCGGGCACCTGGGGCTGATGTAGTTGAAGGACCAGGCCCGGGTGCTAGGCATCGATGACGGGCCCTTCGTCAAGGGGATGCAGCGAACTCCGCTGGCCGGTGTACTGGTCTGCCCGCCCGGTTATGTCGAGGGGGTCATGGTTTCATCCTGTCAGGTGGACGGCGAGGACGCTAACCAGGCGATAATCCGCATGGTCCGGGATTCCCGTTTCTCCGAACAGGTTCGCATGGTCATGCTGGACGGTGCCGCATTGGGCGGTTTCAACGTGGTCGACGTACGGGCCCTGAGCCGAGACCTAGGCGTTCCTGTACTGACCATTTCTCGGGACCAGCCCGATATGGATGCCATTCGTTCCGCCTTGATAGCTCATTTCCCGGACTGGGAGCGCCGTTTCGAGGCGATATCTCAAAACCGGGTCCGCTCGGTACAGGTGCCCGACGGCCTGGTGTTCGTAACCTCGGAGGGTGTCGAGGAACGGGAAGCCGATGCCATGGTCCGCCGCTGCACCATTCGCGGATGTTTGCCCGAACCGGTCCGGCTGGCGCATCTGGTGGCCACCGCCCTGGTGCGCGGGGAGTCCCGGGGAAGGGCCTGAGCGCCCTGGAAAGCATTATCTCCCATCGTTTCCTCATTTCCCTTCGTGGCCGATGACCTGGTGTTCAAGGTGGCCAAGAGGCGCCTGCGGGAGATAGCGGACGAACTGCCCCATCCTGACATAGCCACCCATTTCTTGGTGGACGATGCGGGGCGCGGACTGATCGACGTCTTCTATCAGGGTTCGCTCATCGGACAGGAAATGATCGAGACCGCCGATTCATGGCAGGAGAAGGGCCGTCTCTTGGTCTATCGGGACGTCCTGAAAAAGAAGGTCCGCCTAGTGGTCATGGCCCCCCGCTCGGAGGCGATGAAGGTCCGTTACATGATGCTGGAACTAAATAACTGGTGGCTGTTCTACTACATGGTCTATGGCTATGATGGCGCCGGTCGCCTGGTAAGGGTACTGAAGCCCGTGCCTCCCGGCCGGAAGGGAATTGAAACGCCCTACGTATCCTAGGTCGAAATGAGCAGCAAACCACAAGGCCTCAATACCGTCCAGCATGATGGTTTGACCTACGTTCATAATCCCATATTCTTATATACAAAATCGGTAATAGGTGCGGTGCTCCTGATTTAGAGGTGAAATATTTGGCAAAAGGATTATTCACTGCCAGAAAGCTGAGGAACGATCGGCAGAAGTCCAGGTGGAGCGACAGGTCTTACAAGAGAAGGCTGTTGAAGCTCAAGGAAAGGTCCGATCCGCTCGAGGGTGCAGCTCAGGCAAAAGGCATCGTGCTGGAGAAGGTCGGTATCGAGGCCAAGCAGCCTAACTCCGCCATCAGAAAGTGCGTAAAGGTCCAGTTGATCAAGAACGGCCGCCAGATCACCGCTTTCGCGGTCGGCGACGGCGCGATCAACTTCATCGATGAACACGACGAGGTCCTTGTGGAAGGCATCGGAGGTAGGATGGGTCGTTCCTACGGTGACATTCCCGGGGTCAGATACAAGGTCATCCAGGTGAACAACGTCTCCCTGAACGAACTGGTCAGGGGGAGGAAGGAGAAGCCGGTTAGGTGATTTCCGTGGAAGAGAGCAGTTTCAAGTTTGACAACATCCTGCTGTTCGGCAAGTACGCCAGCGGCGAGGTCGTAGTGAAGGACGGGGGTTTGGCCAAGTACATTAACTTGACCCCCACCGCCGTGCCCCACACCACCGCCCGGCATGCCAACAAGTGGTTCGGCAAGTCCAAGGTCAACATCGTCGAGCGCCTGATCAACAACATGATGAGGACCGAGGTGTTCACCGGCAAGAAGCT
>Ga0302243_1002026_pt1 | contig 12313 bp, 16 predicted proteins | sample AAG_UR_Met_MG_FD_193514 | JGI IMG/M metagenome (GOLD analysis project Ga0302243, IMG submission 193514) | Enriched activated sludge microbial communities from anaerobic digester in WTTP, New Holstein, Wisconsin, United States - AAG_UR_Met | ecosystem: Engineered > Bioreactor > Anaerobic >...
AACTGCTTGGCGGTCATGGTCATGGCGTTGAATGACAGGTCTATATCCACAATATCCTCTCCTTCTTCAAAGAATAATAGACTCCAGCGAGCAGGATGACGAGGAACGTTATCGCCGCGATGTTGGCGATGTCGGAGAGTCCTTCAAAAGCCATAGCCCAAACGATAAGAAAAACCGTAAGGATATCGAAGGCCACAAAGATGATGGCATATATGTAGAATTGAACGTGGAATTGAATTTGGGCCACTCCGATGGGCCTCTCACCACACTCGTAGGTCGTGTCTCTCATCTCAGCGCGATTCGTCGGCCTGAACAGCTTCCCCGTGATAATAGCGACGGCGGGGATAAGTAGAGCCACCAGAGCAAACATTGCTACCGGGAAATAGTCGTCTACGAGCATTGAAGGGGGATAATGCTTCCTTTATTTAAACCTTTAACATTTCCAGGGGGTCGATTGTGAAGATTTTTTTGATATGACCAGATAGTTTTATTTTATATAAATTATAATAATTAATATTTGGTCCTTTCAAGGCGCTTCCGGACGATGCATTATTAATATTTTAAAGTGAAATCTTATTATCACGCCGGAAGATCGGAGCAAGACAGCGGCCCGGTGTAAGGACTAGAAAAAAATCTGGAGCTTTTGTGCCTCTATACCTGATCGCACGAAGCATCGTCGACCGGTCGTGAGGATAGGACGTCATGGTCCGAGGACCATATGCCCTGCCGACGTCATCGCGATTTGCCCTCAAGGTCTTGAACGGGGATCGGACCAAATCGGATTAATACGAAGTTATCGATGGAAGGTCATCCAATCATAGGTGTTATCATGAGGATCGGATTCGTAGGCGCGGGCAACATGGCCGAGGCCATGATGAAGGGGATCATATCGGGCGGACTGGCCAAGACCGAGGATTTGATAGCGAGCGAGATCGTGCCGGAGAGGAGGGACTACATCACCAACACCCTGGGAGTGCAGACCGTCTCCGACAACATCGAGGTCGTGCGCTCCTCGGACGTGGTGATCCTGGCCGTCAAGCCGCATCACGTCGGCCCGGTCCTGGACGAACTGAAACCGTATCTCAGCGGCAACCATCTTCTGATCTCCATCGCCGCCGGGGTCAAGATAGCCTTCATGGAGTCCCATCTGAACTGGGGGGTGCGTGTCGTGAGGGTCATGCCCAATCAGCCCTGCTTCGTCGGGGCCTCCGCCTCCGGGTTCGCCTTGGGCCGCTCGGCAAAGAAGGAGGACAAGGAGACGGTGCAGAACATCCTGAACTCCGTGGGGGTGGCCTTCGCCCTCGATGAGAAGCTCCTCGATGCCGTGACCGGCCTCAGCGGAAGCGGTCCGGCGTACATTTACCTGGTGATCGAAGCGATGGCCGACGGAGGCGTTCTCGCCGGACTGCCTAGGGACGTGGCGTTGCAGCTGGCGGCGCAGACCGTCATCGGGGCCGGGAAGACCTACCTGGAGACGAAGAAGCACCCTGGCGAGCTGAAGGACATGGTGGCGTCCCCGGGCGGAACGACCATCGAAGGCCTTCGGGTCCTGGAAGAGGCGGGTGTCCGCGGGGCGTTCATCGACGCCGTGGAGGCCGGTGCCAAGCGCAGCGAGGAGCTGGGCGGGAAGAACTGATCATCTTCGGCGCGTGGTTCGCAGGGGCGAACCGCATATCGGGCAGTCCGGTTGCGGCTCCTTGAACACCTTTCCGCAACCGGTGCAGAGGTAGTTCCAACGCACCACCTTGGTTATCCCCTTCATGTTCATGGGCAGGAACTCCACGCCCAGAACGGAAGCCAGGTTCTGTATCGAATAGTCGTCCGTCACCACCGCGGCCTGGATCTCCAATGCGAGGGCCAGCACGCCTATGTCCGTTCTCGACAAGCGAGATGAATCCCCGGTGCCCTTGGCGGCCTCCCTCACCTTGGAAAGAGCTGACGCGGTGGCCTGGGACACTTTGATGGTGTGCAACAGGTTCTCCGAACGCCGGTCGTTATACTTCTCAAGCTCGGCCAGCACTCCTTCCGTAACGTAAGCGTCCCATTCCGGGGGAACCTGCTCCAGCCCGAACAGGGCCGATGTGTCCAGAACGACCTTCACGACCTGGTTAACGTCGAGCGCCCTTGATAACTTTGCGGATGACGGTGCTTTCAGCGTGATTTATAAATACCATCTCCTAATAGACGAGACCCGATGTCACAGATACCTTTGGAGCAGGGAGTCATCGATTTCATCACTCAGAACAAGCAGGACTACCGCATCTGCACCTCCTGTTCCGGGCCGGTCATGCTCCCGGTGGCGTTGAAATCCCCCAAGTCCACCGATATCGTCATCGAGATCGGGGAGAACAAGCTCTACATCTCCAGAGTGCAGGCCAGGTACCTCCGGAGGGTTACCTCGGACATGATCTACGACCCCGAGGTCGGACTGTCCTGCAACGCCTATCCAGGCCTCTAGACCCTTTTTGCCATCCCGGCGGAGCGGAGGGCCATGGACCTGAGGTCCACCTTGGCCTCCTCCTCCAGTATGTCCTTCACCAAGGCGTTGGTTATGACCCTTGAGGGCACGGCCGTGCAGTCCTTGTTGCCGTCGCTCATCGTGGATATCTCGTAGGTACCGATGTCCTTGGCGATACGCTCGATCTCCAACTTGTCCAGGCCGATCAACGGCCGCAATACTGGAAGTTCCAGGCCGTGCTGTTCGGCCCTTATGTTGTTCAGGGTCTGGGAGGCCACCTGGCCCAGAGAATCGCCCATGACTATGCCTGACGCCCCCACCTGTCTTGCCACCGCCTGGGCGGTCTGCAGCATCAGCCTCTTGCAGAGAACGCATTGATAGGAGCTCTGGCACCTCTCCTTGTTCACCGCCTGGTTCTCACCGTGCGGTGCCATGTACAGGGGCATCTCCTGCCCCGTTCCCTTGCGCAGCGCCTCGGCCAGAAGGCTCGCCTTTCGCACCCCGAGATCGCTGCAGAAGGGGCGGTTGTCCATGTGGAGGAGGACCACTTCCGCGCCCCGCTCGGCCATGACGTGCGCGGCCACCGGGGAGTCGATCCCTCCAGATAACAGAACGATAAGTTTCATGGTTCAGTTGTTAAGGCGGGGGATCTCCGCGCCGCCAGCCAGTTCCAGCCCCGGCTCTTCCTCGTCGATGTCGTCGCTCTCCACCACCAACGCTACCAGCAGGTCGATGAGCTCCTTCATCTGCCTGACCTCCTCCCGGAGGTTCCGGATCTCGCGCGCCAGATCGGCCTCGGTCAGGAGCCCTACCCCCTCACTCCTTGCCGGTGATGAGGATGGTCTCCACGAAGCCGTAGTCATCCGCGACCTTGCGCGATTCGTACGCCTCGCAATGATCGCAGTACAGCCCCTTGTCCGCCCTCTTCAACTGAGAGCGGCAGTTGCGGCACAAGGACTTGACGGCGCCGAAATGCGGCTGGGTCGTGTTCAGCTGTATGGATGGCCTGACCTGCATGACCTTGGCCCGGATGATGTCGCTGGGCCTGTATTCCCGGCCCACGTCCTGGACGTAGTCCGACGATATCTTGGACACGTGAATGGTCCCGTTGGTATCTCCAGTGATATTGCGGGAACGCCCCTCTACGGCCACGACCTCACATATGGCCATGGAGGCGCGCACGTCGGTCACCTCACAGAAAACTGAATCGCCGATCGCCAGGGAGACCATGGGATTCTCGGCCTCCACGCTGACGGTCTTGTCCCTGTCGTTCACCTTCAGCTCGCCGGTCAGGGCGGAATAGACTATTCCGTCCTCCTCATAAGTGCCTTCGGCCGGGAGGTACTCCTCAGCCACGGCCACTTCGTCACCTGGTAAAACCTTTTTCTTGTCACTCATTCCAACACACCTGTTCTTAGAATGTAAAATAGCGTGACGTCGATCTCTTTCTTCGCCTTGCTATGGAATTCGAACATATAAGGAATCCCGAATTTATACCTTTTTAACGGGGTGGCGGTGAATCCAGATCTGCGAACGAAACGCTGGATGAAGTCCTCCGTGCTGCTCATGTGAAGTGAATAGATGACCGGGGCGCACCTCATGGCCGCGGTCAGGAACGGTCTGTCGGCCCCTTTGCGCTGCGCCCCGAAGGGCGGGTTCATGATCACCGTGTCCGCCTTTTCCTGAACTTCCGAAATGTCCGCCTGGCGGAATTCCACTTTCCCGCCCACCTTGGCGGCGTTGGCCGATGCCTCCTCCAAGGCCTTGGGGTCCTTGTCGAACCCCAGGACCTGGTCGGCGCCCAGCAGGGCAGCCCCGATGCCTAATGGTCCGGTGCCGCACCCCAGGTCGAGGACCTTGCGCCCTTCGATATCGCCTCTGGCCAAGGCATCGAAAAGCAGGTCGGAGGCCATGACCGCTGGCGTGGAGTACTGCTCCAGCTCCGGACGCGGAGATGAGAAGGGAGATAGGGACTGCAACGCCATCTCCAGTTCCCTCCTCTTCATCATCTCACCTTCGTACCGCTATGGAAAGGTTTTCCTGAACGATCACTGGTTGAGGCCCAGGTTCAGGAAGTCGGCGCTGGTCAGGATCCCTACGATGGCCCCCTTGCGGGATACCAGTATCGCTTCCTCCCTTTGCAGGTGGAACGAGGCCAGGTCGATAGGCGTGTCCTCGTTCAATATGGGGAACGGAGCGTCCATGATCTCTTCGATCCTGGTCCGCATGACCTCCTCATAGGTCTTCTTCCGGGTCTTGGTCTGCTCAATGGTGTGATCGCGAATGGCGTCGTCGGTCAGACCTCCCACTATGCGCTCCCCGACTATGACCGGCAGTTGGGTGAACCGCCCCTTCATCATCCTCTCCACCGCCTCGCCGATGGTCTGGTCCGGGGTCACGAATATGACACCTCGAGTGGCCAGATCACCGACCGTGAGCTGGGTGCCGGAACGCACGCCCTCCACCTTCCGGCGCCTTATCACCTCTTCGAAGGCGGCGAGTATCTTGCGCACGTTGCTGTATGAGGGATCTATGGTGCCCCTCTCTATCTTGGCGATCAAGGACTGGCTCACTCCGGCCAGCCCTGCCAGTTCCCGCTGTGACAGGTTAAGGCGCTTTCTCATCTGTCTGATCTTGTCGAGGTCGGGTAGCTGGGGGACCAATGCCGTACGGGAGGATGTCAAGCCGGCTTCACCTTCTTCTTTGCCTTAGAGAGAACTCACATTAATATCCTTTTCCAGATTTGTATCCGCTAGTTTTATAAGAATCATGGAAGGGGGATGCCCCCATTGACGCTCTGGCGGGATTGCTTGAACGGTGGAATTTTCTTTAATAGCTATTAACATATTATTTCCGAAGGACCCGAACGGTTCAAGCCCAAGGCGAGCCTGGATCCACGATGTTAATGGAGCGCCTGAACGACGAAACGACCTGAGAATGGATGGAATGAGCTCGATTAGTAGTAATTCGTCTAAATATTAGATAAATAAATAGATTAACATCGAAATATTAACGAAATAATAGACGAATGTCTATGAAAAAAGGTCATATAATCCGGACGATACCGGGGGTATTGCCTAGGGCACGCCTATAGCCATGCGAAGGAAGTGAACCACCGATGATCGATAGAAAGGGCCGAGAGGTCAGGACCGACCGATTGGGAATGCCGGTGCAGGCTGAGAGCTACACCGCCAGCAGGCCACCGGGTTGGCAGGGCCAGCCCGGAGGATGCGGCATCGCTTCCTGCATCTCCCTGAAGGGAGAGAAGATCAACGGGGACCGCATCGCCCGGATGCTCACCATCATGGAAGAGAGGGAGAACGGCCTGGGGGCTGGCTACGCCTGCTATGGCCTGTTCCCGGACCGCCGGGACCAGTACTGCCTGCAGTTCTTCTTTGACGACGAGGAGGGGAAGAGCAACGCCGAGAGCTTCCTCGAAGGACATCTGGACATCATGCATGACGAGAAGGTGTTCACCCGGGACCGTTCCACCATATCGCCCCCTTACCCAATGGTGTGGCGCTATTTCGCCAACGTTCCAGGCCACCGGGAATGGAGGGGCGATCGCGATCTCGGGGAAGAGGACTACATGGTGGAGATCGTCCAGCATGTCAATGAGAAGATACCCAAGGCCTTCTGCGTCTCCAGCGGAAAGGACATGGCGGTCTTCAAGGGTAACGGTTACTCGTACGAGATAGCCGACATGTACGACCTGGGCCGATATTCAGGGACCATGTGGCTGTCGCATTCCCGATTTCCCACCAATTCCCCGGCCTGGTGGGCCGGGGCGCATCCCCTGTCCCTTCTGGACTGGGGAGTATGCCATAACGGGGAGATCACCTCCTATGGAGTGAACCGGAAGCTGGTGGAGATGAACGGCTACAAGTGCACGGTGCTGACGGACACCGAGGTGGTCACCTATCTGTGGGACCTGCTGGTGCGCCGCAACAAGCTACCGGTGGAGGTGGCGGCCTTCGTCATGGCCCCCTCCACCTTCCATGAGATATCGCAGATGCCGGCGGCGGAACGCCGCCTGGCCGAATGGCTGCGGATCACGTACAAAGAGGCCTTCCTCAACGGGCCGTTCAGCATCATCGTCGGGAGAAGCCAGCCTGAGATATCGCTGATCGCTTTGGCCGATAGGAAGAAGCTGAGGCCGATGATCGCGGGACTGTCCCCTGATGATGGAGTGGCGTACTGCGCCAGCGAGGAGAGCGCCATACGCATCGTGGAACCGGACGCCCGCACCTGGGCGCCTGGCGCCGGCAATCCGTTCATTGCCGTGGCCGGCAAGGGAGTGGTCCGCAAGGGCATCGAGCCGTCCTTCCAGGGGGTTAGCCTATGAGCGAGACGCCAGCGATGAAAAGGCTCGACCATCGCCTCCCGGAGAGGTTCGTGCCCACCATCAACTATGATCTCTGCCGGGTGTGCCGGCGGTGCGTCAACGACTGCTCATACCAGGCGCTGGAGTTCCGGGAGTCCAAGGTCGTGCCTTCCGGAGGATGCGTGGCCTGCGGCCGCTGCATAGCGGTGTGCCCGGCCAGCTGCATAGAGATCCGTCCGGTTCCGCCCCAGTTCGCCCCGCACGGCAACTGGTCCGAGCGTAGCAGGAGGTCCATATTGGCCCAGGCCAGCTCTGGCGGGGTCCTGCTGTCGTCCTGTGGAGCGGACGACGAGCATCCAGCGATATTCGATGACCTGCTGCTGGACGCGGCGCAGGTGACCAATCCTTCCATCGACCCGTTGAGGGAACCGGTGGAGACCGTCACCTACCTGGGACGAAGACCGGGTAAGCTGGAGGTGTGCGACGGGAAGGTGATGATCCGGGAGGATGACACGCCTCTGATACGTATGAACATGCCGCTGATGTTCGGGCACATATCCCTGGGGTCCATCTCCTACAACGCTCAGAAGGCGCTGTTCATGGCCGCCAAGGAGCTCGACATCGTGGCCGGCAGCGGGGAGGGCGGACTGCACCCGGACTTCTACCAGTACGCCGACCGCATATGTTCCGAGGTGGCATCCGGACGCTTCGGGATCAAGCCGGAGTACCTCAAAGGAGTGGCCGCCGTGGAGATCAAGATAGGGCAGGGCGCCAAGCCCGGTCATGGAGGGCATCTTCCAGGTGAGAAGGTGACCACCATGATCTCCGAGACCAGGATGATACCCCTGGGAACGGACGCTCTGTCGCCGTACCCGCATCACGACATCTACAGCATCGAGGACCTGGCGCAGCTGATTTCCGTTCTCAAGGAGAGCACCGAGTACCGGCTTCCGGTGGGGGTTAAGATCGCCGCCGTTCACAACGTGGGCGCCATCGCCTCCGGCCTGGTGCGGGCCGGGGCGGACTTCCTCACCGTGGACGGATACAAGGGCGGCACCGGCGCCGCGCCCCGCGTCATCAGGGACCACGCTGGCCTGCCGGTCGAGGTGGCCATTGCCGCCGTTGACCGCAGGCTGACCCAGGAAGGGCTGCGCAACCGGGTTACCGTCTGCGCCGGGGGCGGCATACGCTCCTCGGCCGACATGATCAAGGCTTTGGCGCTGGGAGCGGACGTGGTCATGGTCTCCACCTCGGCCCTGGTAGCCATGGGCTGCCGGGTGTGCCAGCAATGCCACCGCGGCCTGTGCTCGTGGGGCATCGCCACCCAGCGGGACGACCTGACGAACAGACTGGACTCCAACGTGGCCGCCGCGCGCATCGTCCGCCTGTTCAATGCCTGGAACGAGGAGCTCAAGGAGGTGTTGGGGGCCATGGGCATCGATTCGGTGGAAAGCCTGGTCGGCAACCGTGACCGATTGCGCTACCGCGGCCCCAACCCCAAGATCGCCGAAGTGATGAACGTCAAGCACATCGGGGAAGGGTGGGGTTGATGAAGGACGTCTGCAAGCCAAAGGGGCACGCCCACGAGTGCGATTGCGGAAAGGACTGCTTGAACGTGGTCGGGGAACGAGCGGTCATCGACCTGCGCCTTTCGCCCACCCAGCCCATGCATTACACCACCCTCAACTGCACCATGCGAAAGGCCATGCGCCGCGGTTGCTCCTCCATCGAACTGAAAGGGGTGATGGGGCAGCGCTACCTGGCATCCACCGCCTCCGACCCTGGCCTGTACATAGCGGTCCACGGCACCCCGGGGAACGACCTCGGGGCGTTCCTCAACGGACCGACCATCGAGGTGTTCGGCAATGCCCAGGACATGACCGGGAACACCATGAACTCGGGCAAGATAATAGTGCACGGCAACGCCTGGGACGTAACGGGACTAGCGGCCCGGGGCGGACAGATCCTGGTGAAGGGAGATACCGGATACCGCGTAGGCATCCACATGAAGGAGTTCGGGGAATCTCGACCGACCCTGGTCATCGGCGGCACGGCCAAGGACTATCTGGGCGAGTACATGGCCGGCGGGACCATACTGGTGCTGGCCCTGGCCGGAGGCGCTCCGGTCGGACGCAGCCTGGGGGCCGGAATGCACGGCGGGCGCATCTTCGTACGGGGAAAGGTGGCATCGGAGCAGCTGGGCCCTGGCGCGGCGATATCCCCGTTGAACTCAGAGGACGAGAAGGAGGTCCGCGCTCTGCTGGAAGATTTCAAGAGGGCGTTCGGGACCGAGGTTCCGTACGATGTGAACCACTTCGTCAAGGTGGCCCCAAGCTCCAGCAGGCCGTTCTCCGGCTACTACGACAAGACCAACGTCTAGTAGCCTGGCAGCCGGTTGGCGGAGCTGGTCACCATTCGCAGCTCCACATCGTCCAGCCCCAGAGGTATCACCTGGGAGGAGATGGCCTGCTCCAGGGCGTTGGCGTCCCGGGCCTGCAGCCGCACCATGATCCTGCGCGGACCGGTCACCTGCAGCACCTCCTTGACCTCTTCCACCTCCTTCAGCTTCCTGAGCTCTTCGGACGGAACTCCAGGACGCAGATTGGCGAACAGTATGGCGTCCACCTTGAGGCCCATGCGCTCGTTGTTCACGACGGCGAAATAGCCCATGATTATCCCGTCGTCCTCCATGCGCTTTATTCGGTCGCGCACCGTGGAAGGGGAACGTTTCAGCTTGGCGGCTATCTCGTTATGGGTCATCCTGCCGTCGTCCACTAAAAGCTGCAGGATGCGCCGGTTCATGGCGTCGACCACGGGCATGATGTGCCTTAAACGCTATATGCTTCTTAATAAATTCCGATGGAAAGTCGATTTGAGCATTGAAAAAATGAAATAATGGATGAAAATGTTTGAAAATTAGTTCATATCGTCGACTGACGATTCATTTCACGAATAGCGACGGCGTCTCCGGCTTGGGGGAGAAGCAGGCCTCGCCCATCTCCTCCACCTTTGCCCCAGCCTCCAAGGCCGTATCGTAGATCGCCTTCTCGAACACCTTCTTCAGCTCGTTCGGTGAGGCGGACACTCTGGCGTTCAGAACGATCTTTCCTTCCCCGGTGAAGTAGCGCCCTCCTTTCAGGCCATCCACCTGCATGCGGTCCTCCACCAGGCTCATCTTGGCCGAGGCGGTGGAGGAGGTCAGCATGACCTTGACGTGGCCGATGGTCTCCGGCGCAAATTCCGTGGCCACCCTTCTCATGAGGGAGGAGACGAAAGCGTTGATGTCCACACGCCCGTCAGCCACCAATCTGGCATGGGCGTTGAACCATCCCATGGACGCCTTCTCGATGGCGAACATCCTCTGGTCCACGTCCTTGGGCTCCTTGGTGCTGACCTGGTCGGAGAGGATGATGTCCACTATGCGGTCCAGGTTCTTCCTGCTGAAGGACGAGCAGGGGATGATTTCGGCGTCCGATACCTCCTTTCGTATCAGATCGCCGGCGCTTGCCACCTCCCCTTCGTTCAGACGGTCCACCTTGGAGATCAGAACGTACTCCGCCTCTCGGACCTGGTGCGACGGGATGAGCTTTCCGCCGCCTAGCCCGAAGCCCTCCGGCTTGCGCAGCGTCTCGGCCGCACGGCTCCCGTCCACGATGACGAAGAACGGCGCCACCTGGAACTCGTCCGGGTACATGGAACGCAGAGGCGCCACGACCGAGCCGAGAATGGCCGTGGAGGTGCCGATCGGCTCGGCGATGATGACGTCCGGCCGTCCCATGGCCACCAATGTCCGGGCGTTCTTTACGAACTCCCCGAAGTTGGCGCAGAAGCAACCGCCGAGCACGTCCTTGACGTCGAATCCGGCGTTCTTCATGTACTCCGTGTCCACAAGAACGTTGCCCTGATCGTTGGTGATTATGGCCACGGACCTTCCGTGCTTGGACCTCAGTTCGTTACCCAGCGCGGCGGCCAAGGTGGTCTTGCCCGCTCCGAGGTATCCACCCAGCACCACGAATCTGGTCGGGGCCTTGTCTCCGGACTGCATGCACCGGTTAACGCGCCGCCGGGTTTATACGTTTCTCGCGACTCCAATATTACAGTCCCTCTATTCGCACCGTGCGCCGTAGGAAAGCGCAGGTCTGACAAGGGATGTCGATAACGCAACGTTGCCCTGCTGGCATGCCTTTAATCGCTGCCAGTAGCGCCAGGTCCATCGGCCGGTAGGGCGGACGGCGGTTGTTGGCGGCCAGTACCCCCCTCTCCGCCTCCGAGAGCGCCTCGGAGTCGAAACGGGACTGGGCGAACTCCATGCATCTCTCCGCCTCCTCCTCGCTGCACTGGTCGCAGCGCGCGCCCACCTTTACCACCGCCCCATAGATGTCGGCCAAGGGATCGACGAGAAAGATCCCGTGGTCCTTGCCGATGGTGATGAAGACCGCGTAAGGGGAGGAAGCCTCGATGAGCTCCATGCGGGTCCCCCGCACCTTCCTCTCCTCCTTCACCGCCCAGAAGTCCCGGAGGTGATTGTTGAGCTGGTAGACCAGCTGGTTATAGTCCAATCCGAGCGAGTCGGCCAGGTCCTGTTTGCTGATCGGCGCGTCCCTGGTGGACCTGTAGAGCTTGGTGAGGATTCGTTTCCTCATGTCATGGTTCACGACGGAGGTGTAGGTCTCCGGGTCGATGTAGGCCATCTCGATTCGGCAGTCGGCTGTCAACATCACTTGATTTCATTCTCCAATATTTAACCGTTGACGAAGGTTAGTCTAACTGTACGGCCACCGGGGATAACCACCAATTCCAATGCAAGGTTCATGGTGGGCAACAAACAACAATGCCAGAAGTGCGGGGCATCGATCAGAAAGGATTACGAATACTGCAACGTCTGTGGGAAGAGCACGTCTTCCGCACCCGAGGCCCGGAAGGTATCGCCGGGGAACTCTTCCAAGGTACTGCCGGCCCGTGAAGCGAAGCGCAAGGGCGCAAAGAACGTCGATGACGTCGTACCCCGCCGGGAGCTGGTCATAGCGCTGCTGGCGATGACCTGCATGGCACCGTTCTGCACTTGGCTCAGTTCTTTCGGCGGCTTGATCGGAATCAGCGCCGCCTTCAACGAGGCGTTCTACGGCCGCTACGTGGTGCTACTGGCGGCGATGGGGCTGCTGATGCTCATGACTGGCAACCTCTTGCCTGCCGGCATACCCCGCCGGGGCGTGATCGCCGGGGTGGGCATCGGTACGATAGCTTTGACCGCCCTGGATTACGTGGAGATCATGAGGTACAACCTGAGCCCCGAATCGTTCCTGATCCCGGCGATGCCAGGCGTGGGTATGTACCTGGCCCTCGGACTGGGAACAGCATTATCCCTTGCCGTTCTGGTGCCCAAGAGGAGGAGCGCCCCCTTTGTTGCGACCCGTCCGGTGCTCAGGCCAGGTTCTCGGGGTTCAGACCCTTGAGCTCGTCGATGACGAAACGGCCGTCCTTACGGACCAGTACGCCATCGAAGTACATCTCCCCGCCGCCCATCTCCGGGG
>Ga0302243_1002033_pt1 | contig 12281 bp, 15 predicted proteins | sample AAG_UR_Met_MG_FD_193514 | JGI IMG/M metagenome (GOLD analysis project Ga0302243, IMG submission 193514) | Enriched activated sludge microbial communities from anaerobic digester in WTTP, New Holstein, Wisconsin, United States - AAG_UR_Met | ecosystem: Engineered > Bioreactor > Anaerobic >...
CGAAGAGTTTAAAACGCCATTCGAAATAAGGCTTAACAAGGAGAACAGGTGGGTAAAGCTTGGGGAATCAATGCCTTGGGATGCATTGGCAAAAATCTATTACCGTTCGATGAGTTCCAATACGGGAGCACCTGCCATAGACGCCAGGATAGTAATAGGAGCCATGATAATAAAGCATAAGATGAAGCTTGATGACAGGGAGACTATAGAAGCTATCCGTGAAAATATTTATATGCAGTACTTTCTTGGCCTTAGAGAATATAAATATGAAGATGAATTTGACCGTACCCTTTTCACGACACTACGTTACCGTTTGGGAGCAGATAAGTTTGATGCGATGACCCGTCAGATCATACTCAGGTCTGAAAATAAAGAAGATGCCGCGGGAAAGGACCACGATGACCACGACAATGATGTGACAATGAGTAAATTATGTGGTGACGCTGAAGAAGATAATGTAAAAAAACCGGAAGTTCAGAGGTAAGCGTGACAAAAGGGAAGCCGGCAAAGAATAAAGGTAAGCTGATCATGGATGCCACTGTGGCCGATCAGATGATAGCATATCCAACGGATCTTGGTCTTCTTTCCAGGAGCAGAGAAGAAAGTGAAAGGTTGATTGACGCGCTTTGCAAAAAGCTGGCCATCAAAGACAAACCACGTACATACAGACGTATAGCCAGGAAAGAGTATCTAAATCTGGCAAAAAAGAAAAACAAGAGTAAAAAGGAAATACGCGAAGGAATTGGGAAACAGTTGAGATATCTCAATCGTAATCTGAAAAGCATCGATAAGTTATTAGACAAAACAGGAGGTACGCGATTCCCACTTGGACACCGTGATCAGAGGATATACTGGGTGATACAACACATATACTCACAGCAGGCACAAATGTACAATGAACACACTCATAGTATTGAAAACCGGATAGTTAACATATACCAGCCATATGTAAGACCCATAGTTCGGGGAAAGGATAAAGCACAAGTTGAATTTGGTGCAAAGCTTGGAGTGAGCATGCAAAATGGTTATGCAAGGATCAATACATTAAGCTGGGAAGCTTATAACGAGGGAAGCGATTTAAAGAAACAGGTAGAAGCATACAGGAGGCTGAATGGTTATTACCCGGAGGTTGTGATCACGGAGCCGTTATCATCACTTTTTTCGATACCAGATATTTTTATCCGGTACCAAAATGAATTAGTATTTGTAAAAACGGAATGACTTATTCACCAAACCCTACTTTACATAGAAGCCCGGTTCTGAAAAGTTCCGGGCTTTCTGATTATTAGTGTTTACTTGTTTTTTCTTTCCAGATTTTTGGGTTCCTGTCGGTACTGATTACGGCTAAAACTTCAACGGTGTTGTTTTCATCGTTAATGTAGAAATGAGCCATGTATGGGAATTTCTTAATAACCACACAGCGAATTTCCTTATAACGGATGGCGTAAATCTGAGGGTCTTTATTCAGGGAGTTAATCTGCTTAATTGCTGTATTCTGGAACCTTTTGCCAAGACCTGCCTGAGCTTCGTTGTACCAGTCGGTAATTTCCTGAATATCGGCAAGAGCTTCCGGTTCAATTTTTACTTTGTACTTTTTCATCAGGCTTTGAGCGTTTTTTTAGCTTCGTCCCAATCCAAAAGCCTTTCAGGGTTTTTTCTTATCTTTTCAAAGCGTTCCATTACCAGTTTTTGGTGGGCTTCCGGAATGTCATTGCTTTCCTTTTCTTTCTTTAAAGCATAATCGAGCATGTTTTTTATAGCCTTAATAAGGTTTACATCGTCTACCTGCTTAAACTGCTCTATAATAATTGCTTTTTGTGCTTGTACGTTCATGTTACTTGTTTTAACTGGTTAAACAGCCAAATTACTTTGAATATTGCATTTTAATAAAAATGCATCCATCAGGGCAAACAAATGCCCCTTGTCTTCCTCGCTAAGCTTCTGGATGTTCTGGATACGGTTCACAATACCTTTTTCCAATATTAAATCGGTACTGCCTACAAGATAGTCCAAAGAAACATTTAAAGCTTCAGCAATTTTAACAGCCACTTCAATAGAAGGTTTTACCTCGCTTCTCTCGTACCTTCCAATCACAGGAGCATGAACCCCGATTTTTTTAGCAAGGTCGTCCTGCGATATTTTTTTCTTCTTTCTAATCTCAGAAAGTCTGTCTCCGAACAACATAAATGTATTTTTTAGTACTGTAAAATCAATGTAACCACAAAAATACAAAACAAATGTTGTCTAATCAAATAATAATTCATCTGGAAGTTAAAAACAGATATTATATTTTTGGAACATATTTGTTCTAAAAAGAATTTTTGAAATTTTTTTCGTCATGGAAATACAATAGATAAAACAACGGCTTACGATGGCACAGGTACTGGCCAAATATGGTTTAAAACCAGATAAGCACATGCGTATGAACTGCCCTTTCCATGAAGATAAAACCCCGAGTTTTCAGGTTTACTACAAAACACACACAGCATATTACTTTAGTTCCAATTGTCCCACGCATGGCAAAAGCTTAGATGTGATTGATTTTATAATGTACCAGGAGAAATGCACCAAGCACGAAGCCATTTTAAAAGCACAGGATTTTACAGGCATACCAAACCCAATAACACCACAAAGGCCTCATTGTAAGAGACCTGCAAGACATGTCTCTGCTCCATGCGCCCTGTGCCCCGTGCTTGGCCGCGTGCCGCGACAGGATCCTAACCCGTGACTGTAAACCGCGATTTTTCTTTCAATTGAACCCGGCTTTACCAGCCCGCGAACGCCTTAAAAAATATTAAATGATGTGAGCAAAGGTTTTCAGTTGAAAAATAAAAATGTTTATCTTTAGGGTTAAACACGTTCTTTGAAAAACACCCTGCACCTGGGCAGTATAACACATGTTGTGAATGCCGCCAATAACACTCTGCTACACGAGTACAGTTATGATGCCTGGGGAAGAATGAGGAATACGGCTAACTGGAACAACTACTCACCGGGCTCCGAACCGGTATTATTTGTTGCCGGAAGAGGATTCACGGGACATGAACACCTGCCCTGGTTTAACCTGATAAACATGAACGGCAGGCTCTATGATCCTCTTACAGCCCAGTTCCTGAGTCCTGATAATTATGTACAGCTTCCCGATTTCACGCAGAATTTTAACAGGTATAGTTATTGCCTCAATAATCCACTTGTCTATACCGACCCGGAGGGGGAGTGGATATTTACAATTCTGGCTGCTATTTTCTGTCCTGCGTTGCTCCCTGTTGCAATTGGTACAGATATTGGATGGATGACTGGAGGTATGAAATCTATGGAACAAGGTAAAGGTTTTTGGTATGGAGCTTGGAGGGGCGGTGTCGTTGGAGCAGTTGGAGGCGGATTATCAATGATTGGAGGAGCAGGCATGAGTTTTGCAGCTAATCTTGGGCTGGGTACTGCCGAAGGAGCAGTTACGGGAGGCTTGGATGCAGCACTTTGGGGTAACGATGTTGGAAAAGGAATGTTATGGGGAGCTGCTGGAGGAGCTTTATTAACTACTGCAACATCAGAAAACATGAAAAACCTATTTAAAGGAGAAGGTTTTTACACCAATGAAAATGTTTTCAATAATATGATGGAGAGAGGAATGGGAAAACAAGAAATACTGAATTATTTTGGGTTTAAGGCTGACTATGTTGCAGAGAGAACAGTAGATGGATTAGGAACTGTCGGTGGGAAGGCTTATTATGGATCCACTAATCCAGTAACTGGAAATATAAAAATAGGTGATTTAGCATTTTCGTCTTACGACAATCTTAAGGGTACATATACAAAGGAATTATTCACACACTTCAGAGTAACTAGCGGTAAAGAACTGGCATTATATCCTGATTGGCAATCACTTGGGGATTTTGGTAAAAATATTAAATACTTTCCGGAGGAAGCCTTAGGATTTCGCAATGCCTTTTATAATATGGGTTTGTACCCTGGATCTTCTATTAACTATTTAAGTTTAGCAAATTCTTATTGGTTCCAATCATATTATAGCTCACTGATGCGAGATAAGGCTTGGTATAATTTTATTTTTAGAATCCCCAGGAGATGGTAAAAAGTGTTATTCTATTAATTATGCGAATTAAGAGTTAAAAAATTAAAAAAATAAAAGCAGCCGCGATTCTTCCAAAGACATGAACTAGCAATCCCCTGGTAGAACGCACCTTTGATGCTCTTTGAATATCTGTTTTTTCGATGATCCAGTTGAACAATGATTCGATGGACTGTCTTATAGCTGATACAGCCCTTGAATACAGATCGTTAGCCGCCTTATCACGTTGGATTAGTACCTGGGCCTGGTTTTTAACAGCTTTAACCGGTGTTAGTATTCTGGAATTACTGATTCTTGCCATATCCTTTGACAGCTCAGCATCACGATATATCTTGTCGCCGAAGAAACTACGATTAGGTATGTCACACCAGTTTTGCTTATGAACATTCAGGTCATTCTCAGAAGCCGGAGTAACCACTATACTTTCAGGGAAAGGCAGATGATCCGGCCGGTGAAAAGCCAACGCGTGTAGTTTTAAGCCATAATAGTACATGCTTTTAGATGAGCAATATCCTTTATCTGTTATCTCTTTGGCTACAGAAGGACTGCGTTTTCCCGAACAGGTAATTATAGGTAAGGAATCCATCACACTTGTATTCAGATCGCAATCAGGTGGGCAATTTTCTGAAAGCAATATTTCAGATAAAATCCTGAAAGCTTCACTAAGGCGGTTTATTCTCACATTGAAGGCTTCATAGGATGGTAATAGAGGAAACCAGGAACGAAGATAGTCGTTCGCGTATTGATGTATTTGTTTTATCTTTAACCGCTGTTCTACGTTCATTGCATAGAGATAAATTGTCATAACTTCCTGATCAGTAAAATCAGGATTGCTATTATTACTGAAACGCTGGCATGTGCCTTTTAATCTTGAATCAAATATATCACAGATATACAAATAGATAGAGATTAACTTGAGTTCTTTTGCCTTGGGGATCATGATTAATGATATAAAGTGAGATATATCCATTAATATACTGATTCCCAAGGTTTTAATCAAATAAAAATCACTTATTTTATTGACATTCAGGTATTTATATGTTAATAACTTATTTTATTTCAACTCTTAATTCGCATTAATTATCTTTTCTATTTGCGGTCTTTGTTGCTTTTCGCAAAAAAAAGAAACTGATACTATGAAGGTAGAAATAATTAATGCTCTTGAATTATGGCCTTCATATAAAGGTGGCGTTAAAGAGCTTTCTATATTTATTAATGAAAATATTAATTATCCTAAGAAAGCTTTCAAAGACTCTATTGAAGGAATAGTATACATTTCAATGGATGTTGGTACGGATGGCAGTACGCATAATCATATTGTAATAAAAGGTATTAGGGAAGATTTGGATAATGAAGCAATACGAATAGCAAAACTAATAAAATTTGAGAAACCTGCAATACAAAATGGTAAGCCGGCTAAGGTGAAATATACCTTACCTGTAGAATTTAAATTATCTGATATAAAAGGGATAACAAATTGTAATAAGCGTTCTTTGAAAAAAAGCCCTACATCTGGTCATTGAAAAGTCGGGTCACTGGTGAGAAAAGTAGCTTTACAGGTATGCTTATTGCGTAAACAATCCACTCAAATACACGGACCCGAGTGGTGAAATCTTTTGGTTAATTCCTGTTGGAATTGGCGCACTAATTGGAGCATTTTCTGGTTATCATATAGGTGCTGCTCATCACGCAACAGGTTGGGATATGGCAGGTTATATCTTGGGAGGAACCTTAATTGGTGGTGCATCAGGAGGTGCGGCACTTGGTGTAAGTGCTGCCGGAGGTGGAGCCATGCTTGCAGGAGCGGCAGCCGGTGCTGTCGGAGGTGGAGGATTTAGTGGGTTATCTGGCAACAATGTTTTAACTGGGGCTGTAAATGGAGCATTAGCAGGATTGGTTGGTGGTGGAGTTGGAGCGGCAATTGGTGGCGGATGGGGTGCTCTTGCTGGTGGAGCGTCAGCTAATCTGACAGGCCAGTTACTTTACAATGGAGGTGATTTTAGTGAAGTGAATTGGGAATCTGTAGGACTAAGCGGTGCTTCTTCTTTCGGAATGTATCATGCGATGATGTATGCTAATTGGCAACTTGGTGGTAAAAATCTAGGTGGGAATGAATTATCATAAAGGCAATTTGCAAGGATGAGTGCTGATTTTCAGCGTTCAAGATTTTGGGGTAAAAAGTACGGAGGATTTTTAATGAATGATGGTAGTGTCAGAAAATTTCCTGCCTCGTGGAGGTACTCTCACGGGATAACTCCCCCAGGAGATGGAATTGATATTCCAGAAGATGCTTTTGCCTCATATCATACACATTGGGATGTACCGGGAAAGGAAATATGGGTTGATTCATTTGGCCAACGTGTTGATAACTCGTCCAACCCATTGGATGTGCTAAGAGGACATCCAACGATTACTGCCAGAGGACATGGTGCTTATGACTACGGACCTATTGATTCTTATGTTATTAATAGATACGGTGCTTCATTTAGTTATGGAGGATCTAATTCTAGTCTGCCATTTTCCATGCCATGGTTCACGAGATATTTTTTATTCGGTTTCTTTTAAAATCAGGAATTAATGGGTAATATTAAAAAAAGAGGATTATTTATCTTTCTGATTTATAGTATATTCGTTCAAGTTCATGCACAAACTATTAATTTGTCAGAAAGTCATAATCCTTCAAAAGAGCCAATTACTTACATTGTTGATTTTTTACAGCTTGACCATGCGTTAATATCATCTATCAATTTTCAAAGACATGATATTGTAAGATCTAAAACTGAGGGATCAAAGATTATCGTAACGACAAAGCTCTTAATAGTATTCGATGGGAAGCTGTTATCAACTCAAAATGAAAAAAAGGAAATGCTTGCAACTATCGACACTAAACGTATAGAGTCTATTACAAAAGTTGATAAAGGGAAAGCCTTTGAATTATATGGGAAGAGAGGAAAGAATGGAGCCTTGATCGTTAAAACAAAGAATAATTAAAGCTGCAAAGCCTTGGGAAACCGGGACTTTTTGCTCATAGCACATAAGCCTGCCTTACGTTAAAATCTCTGATCAAGGCATTAATAACTTTCAGTATGGTGTTCTTATCCTCTTCCGGGAGCTTATCAAGCTTTTTGAATTGTTTTATCAGCTCAGTTGAAAAAGAAAAATATGTATCTTTAAGGTTAATCACGTTCTTTGAAAATACACCCTGCACCTGGGCAGTATAACACATGTTGTGAATGCCGCCAATAACACTCTGCTACACGAGTACAGTTATGATGCCTGGGGAAGAATGAGGAATAGGGCTAACTGGAACAACTACTCACCGGGCTCCGAACCGGTATTATTTGTTGCCGGAAGAGGATTCACGGGACATGAACACCTGCCCTGGTTTAACCTGATAAACATGAACGGCAGGCTCTATGATCCTCTTACAGCCCAGTTCCTGAGTCCTGATAATTATGTACAGCTTCCCGATTTCACGCAGAATTTTAACAGGTATAGTTATTGCCTCAATAACCCCCTTAAGTACACGGACCCAAGTGGTGATTTTGTATTTTCTTTGTTTTTACCTGTAATCGGACCATTTTTGGATGCTGCTTGTTGGGGTGCAGTAATTGGGGGTGCTGGTTATACAGCAAATGTTGCTTTCAGTGATGGAGGATTTAATAATTGGAATTGGGGTCAGTTTGGTAAGTCAGTCGGTATTGGTGCAATATCCGGGGCTGTAACAGCTGGAATTGGCAACGCTTTTGGAGCGGTAGGAAGTAACGGTATAGGTGGGGAAATTGCAAGAGCTTATACTCATGGTTTTGCTAATGGGATGATATCCGAATTTTCCGGAGGTGATTTTATGTCAGGTTTTGTTTCTGGAGGATTAGGTTCTTTAGGAGGTTCTGCCTTTATGATGTATGGAGGAAGATTTGCCAGTAGCACTTTGGGTAATTATGCTTTTTCTGGGTTAACTGGAGGAATAGGCGCTGAGCTAGCTGGTGGTAATTTTTGGGAAGGTGCGGCAACAGGATTGATGACCACAGGATTAAATCACTTGCAACAAGGAATAACTAATTATTTAGATGTAAAGTTTAACGGTGATAAATTGTCGGTATATGACACAAGAACCGGCAAAACAATCTACGAGACAAACGCCACTTCGGGTAAAGGAAAATATATGAATGACCCTACGGCACAAAATATTCCAGATGCAGGACCTATTCCAGAAGGAAGTTACAATTATTCAAATAGAAAGTGGCAATCACAATCAAAATTACGCCAAATATATAATATTCTTGCAGGTAATGGAGATTGGGGAGATTACAATGTTCCTTTAAATGTAGTTAAAAATAACTCTACGAGGAGTAAATTTTATTTACACGGCGGATTTTTCAAAGGGTCTGCGGGCTGTATTGATGCAGGAGCAAATATCGGCAGAATATATCAACTTACTAAATTACAAAGAACTACAAATTTGTATGTCAATTATTAACAGTATGAAGATAACTTGGTTTCTATTGCAAGTCGTTTTTTTTATTTTTTTATTTTGTATTGAGCGTATTTTTGATGCCCACAGGAATGTTAAAATAGTATTGGGATTGCTATTAGTGCTGTGGATTTCCTTTGTAATGTGCAAATATATATTGAAATCAGATAAAATGATATATACCTCGCTTTTAATGGGCTTATCTTTATGTTTTCTATTTGAAATATCAAAATACATTAAACACTTATTAGGATTTTTACCATATTATAGCGATTTGCCAATAGCAATAAGTATATTGATATCTCTTTTAGCGGTATTTGTATATATGTCTGTTCTGTATGTTATATGTTTGCTTTGGAAAAGATATATGTAACTTTTATTTAACTATCAAGATGATCATTTATGCGCTTTTTTATAAGCCAGAGTTAATGATCCTGACCAGGGTGTTTTTTTCATCATCATTGAGTTGATTAACTGGGTGTCAGTTGTTCATCCATTAAGCACAAAGAGTTTAGCCTGGTACAACTAAACAATTATTTCTTTGGTGATTACGAAGAAATAACAGAAAGCGGGGTCACAAAAAAGTATTATTATTTTGATTCTCCAACGGGTTTATGTGGTATCTTTGTTAAAGGAAGTCAGACTGATGTACACTCTGGCATACCTATACAGATCGCTTAGGTTCTTTGATATATCTGGTCAATGCTGATAACACCAATCAATACTTCGAGTACAGTTATGATGCCTGGGGAAGAATGAGGAATACGGCTAACTGGAACAACTACTCACCGGGCTCCGAACCGGTATTATTTGTTGCCGGAAGAGGATTCACGGGACATGAACACCTGCCCTGGTTTAACCTGATAAACATGAACGGCAGGCTCTATGATCCTCTTACAGCCCAGTTCCTGAGTCCTGATAATTATGTACAGCTTCCCGATTTCACGCAGAGTTTTAACAGGTATAGTTACTGCCTTAATAATCCACTCGTTTATACAGACCCTTCAGGCGAGTTTGTATTCTCTTTGTTTTTACCTGTAATCGGACCATTTTTGGATGCTGCTTGTTGGGGTGCAGTAATTGGGGGTGCTGGTTATACAGCAAATGTTGCTTTCAGTGACGGAGGATTTAATAATTGGAATTGGGGTCAGTTTGGAAAATCGGTAGGTGTCGGGGCACTATCAGGAGCTGCAACATTCGGTGTTGGTGAAATATTTGGTGGAACTGGAACTTTTACGAATGAAGTAGGGCGAGGGTTGTCCCACGGATTAGTTCAAGGAGGCGCATCCGTTCTTGAAGGTGGCGATTTTTGGAGTGGATTTGCATCCGGGTCATTAGGTTCATGGGCAGGACATGGCGCTTCTGCTTTAGGCATAACGGATACTAAATTAGGTACGCTTGCATTTTCAACTATATCAGGAGGTGTAGGTTCATGGGCTGCCGGCGGAGACTTCATGGAAGGTGCAGCAAGTGGATTAATGGTTGGTTTGCTGAATCAACTTCAACACGATGTTCAGACTAAACAACAACAGAAACAGGCTAAAAGAGAATATATACTAAGTCAGATTGAAAATAATAAAAATTTAACATGGGAAGATAAATTTGGACTTCGGTTAGAGTTGCTTGGAGCATCTGACATTGATTTCTGGGTGCAGCAGAACGGAGGAAAATTTCTGTCGCCTCTTGCTTTAGCAAATCCTGCTGTAGGTACTACTAATGATGTTAAAGTTCTCTTTACAGGAACAGATATGTATGGGAATCCTGCTACAACTTTTGACCGGGTGTTAGCAGGTGCGGGCGTTCTTACATTTGGGGCTGCCAGTGGGGTAGTTAGGGTATCAAATACTGTAAGAACGTGGGCAAGCTGGGGGAATTTTGGATTAACAGGGTATTCTATATATGGGGCTTATAAAAATAATTTTAGAAAGTGAAAAAAGAATATATTAAATTTTTAATTCGATTTCTCATACTTTTTATTGTTGTGGAATTATTACTAATGATGAGATGGATTATTTTTAGTGATAATCCTTTAACCTGGGGTGATTTTTTGAGTGACATACCCTTCATAGTAATAATATGTATTGCAGTTATATTTTCTAGAGGGTTGCTGTTTATGTCCCCCACAAATAAGAAAAAAGTTAAACGTTCTGCAACTAACGCTTCAAAGAAGGAAGATTGAATCATACAAAAGTCTGTCCCTTGCAAACTTAGAGAGGCAGGAGATAACTAAAGTAAATAATGGGAGTTTTAGAAAAAAGCCTTGGTTGCCAGGGCTCATGTTTTGTGCGGTTTTTTGGTCCTCAAAACCATAACCATCTGATATATAGAAAATAAATTAATTTTGCATTGTAAATATGGGTGTCTCAGCCTATATTTACTGGATGTTTGTGCGGCAAAAAATCAACAGGAGTGGTAGTGTAAGTGTACAGATCGTCCAAAAGGTTGGTCGTATTAACAGGGTTGTCAGGACCATTGGGTGTGTCTAGTCCTAAAATATGGCTACAGGTTGATAATTAATTAAAACTGCTTGTTGTGAGGTCGTGTTTTATTTGTCAATCAATGTTTTTGGGTTTTGTCGATTGTCAAACAATGTAATAATTCTTATTTCGTAGCCAATTATCCGATAATAAATTGTCGTTTGTTTGGACAATACAGATTTTCTCAATCCATTTGACTTATCACTCTCGGCAAATAAAAAAGGATTGTCTTCAATTAATTTAAGTTGTTTGTCCAGTAATAGAGCAAATTTTTTAATTTCTCTTTTTGTCCATCTATTCTCGAGGTAATCAATAATATATTTTAAATTATTTAATGCCTCATCAGACCAAATGAGTTTATATGTACTTTTCATAAATCTTTCGAGCAATTTCGTGAGAATGTATCCTTCCTTCTTCGAAATCTTTAAGTCCTCTGTTAATTGATTCTATTTCCTCCTTTTCCAAAGCATCCCACCAGTCTTTAGAATTTGAGTAATCTTCTTTAACCTGTCTCAGTTTGTCAATTATTGATGTGTCATTCAGTTTTGAAATCCACTCTATTAAATCTAATTTCTTGGTTTGAATATTCATATCTAATCATTTTGTACAAAAATAATCATTATCACATTACTAAACACATGATAAAATTTACAGCATAGGTTAAATTTATCTATATCATTTCTAAAAAGCAAATTGGCAATGTAATTCAGTCCATATTTAAACGAACTCTTTGTAGTGGTCTAAGGGTTATAACGGAATTCAACAAATTATGCCAATTTGGCCAGAAAGTGGAATGATGAAGAAGATATTAAGCGTAGAAAAAGAGGCGTTTATGTAGTGTTGTGTATAATCGTTACTTTAATAATATCTTTGGCGTTAGCCACGATTTTGGGGAAAATAAATCGAGGTGAGTTGTAAAAAAAGATGTTGAAAATATGACTGACAATCCTTACAAACGACACATCATAACTTTTACGGGAATGCCACGGAGCAACGCCCTGGTCAATCCTGAAGTGGAGACGAAGAGACTGAGAGACTGAGAGACTGAGAGACTGAGAGACTGAGGGAACGAGGGATTAGCAATGTACAATGAGCAATTAACAATTAACAATTAACTGTAATATATCAGAACATCGTTTACATGTTTTTAATTAAGTAAAATATCAGAACATCGTTTACACAAGGTAAAAAGTACGTCCAAACAAGGCCCCCTAGGGGGCGCGCCTTCTAAGGAAGGCAAAAT
>Ga0302243_1002058_pt1 | contig 12171 bp, 12 predicted proteins | sample AAG_UR_Met_MG_FD_193514 | JGI IMG/M metagenome (GOLD analysis project Ga0302243, IMG submission 193514) | Enriched activated sludge microbial communities from anaerobic digester in WTTP, New Holstein, Wisconsin, United States - AAG_UR_Met | ecosystem: Engineered > Bioreactor > Anaerobic >...
CTCGGACGCTTTCAATGTGGGTACGGTCAGCGGATTCGAAGTGGACCTGACTGGATGGGCGGTGACCCATATCGGCGTGACCTTGAACAGCCAATCCAACAAGGAATTGGGGGTCAGAAAGCCATTGTTGGGCGGTCTGACCATCTGCATTCCGGTGGTCAATGTGGACAAGGTCGGGGACATGGTGACGCTTAGGCTCACCTTCGAGGACCTGAGGAACATTCCAGAGTGCAAGCTCCTCTGAACTTCGAAATCCTTTTTCCTCTTTTTTTAAGGCATAGGATTATTTCCGTCTTAGCGGATTCCCAGGCGAATCCCATGTCCCAAGGACCGATGAACGCCAGATTGATCTACAAGTTCTTCGAGGCCGCCAACATGCAGCGGTGGAACGACCACATCCGCCCGGTGGAACTGACAGAACTGGACAAGCAGTCGCACAAGATGGTCATAGCGTACGTTCTGGCAAGGTTCGAGGAGACCGAGAAGGGCACCAGGATCGATTGGACCAGGATCATCGAGGGCGGGATCTTCGAGTTCCTGCACCGCATATTCCTGACGGACCTCAAGCCGCCGGTGTACCATCGCATGCAGAAGGAGAAGGGAGGCGAGCTGAACGAGTACGTCTTCCGCGAGCTATTATCGGATGTACCGGACATCGACCAGGAGTTCTTCGAGCGCTTCAAGGCCTACCATCTGCACAAGGATGAGAGCGTGGAGAGGCGCGTGCTCAGGGCGGCGCATTACCTGGCCACGAACTGGGAGTTCAAGCTGGTCTACAACGCCAACCCCACCATGCTGGGAATTGAGGACACCAGGAAAAGCATCGAGATGCAGATCGAGGACCATTACGATCTCATCGGCGTTCAACGAATAATGCTGGCCAAGAAGTCCTACGGCTTCATCGAGTTCTGCGGCCAGTTGCGCTATCAACAACGCTGGGCCCGGGCCCCGCGCATTCCGAGAACGTCCGTCCTGGGCCACATGCTGATGGTGGCCATCATGTCATACCTCTGTTCGTTGAGGATAAACGCACCGCCGCAGCGCACCGTGAACAACTTCTACACCTCGCTATTCCACGACCTCCCGGAGGTTCTGACGAAGGATATCATCACTCCGGTGAAGAAGTCCGTGGGCGGGCTGGAGGAGCTGATCGCGAACTACGAGCAACAGCAGGTGGAGGAAAAGCTGCTTCCGCTTCTGCCGGCCACCTGGAGGAAGGACTTCGAGCTTTTACTGCTTGATCCGTTCCGCAATCGGCCCCGGGAGGACGGCGCCTGGGCGGTGGATGGGGCGATGCTCAAGGGATGCGACAATCTGGCGGCGTTCATCGAAGCGAACTCTTCCATAAAATACGGCGTCAGCTCCAAGGTGCTCAGGATCGGAAAGCAGCGCCTGCTGGAGATATACCAAGGGAACGGCAACATCGCCGGGATAGATTTCTACCAGCTGATGCTCGAGCTGGACCACATGGACATTTGATCACCAGGTGATCCGTCCCTCGAATATGCGGAAGAGCAGGTCCCGGTAGTACTTGTCATACGGCAGGGTGAACGTCAGTTCCGTCCCTTCGGATCGGAGCTTGATGATGTACTTTCCTCCGTCATCGCCGTCATACGATAGGCGTACAGCCGAGACGTCCGAGGCTTCGATCGAGAAATTACCCTCCGTTTCCTCCAGTACCTGTTCCGGAGTCATCTCGTAGAATCTCGATACGTTATCGCTGCCACTGGAGCCAGGCATGAATATTCCCGCTTGCCGGAGCTCGCCTTTCGCCAGATCTAGGTCCACCTCGCCTATGCGGGCGAAGATCAGCTTCTCTGAGGTCATGGCCATGGCGAAAGTGCCCTCGCGTCCCATAATGTGGGACGGAGCCGCCACGGCCGTCACCACCTCTCCTTTGGCCGGCTCGAACCGCTCCATCTCCTCGGCCGCCAAGGACTGACCGCAATAGGGACAGAAACGCATTCCCTCCAGGAGGGGTTTTCCGCATTTGGCGCAGCTCGGCATCATGCAAGCGGTGATATGTCCAGAGGTATTTATGGACCCATCGCCTTACTTATTTCCATCACAATTGATGCTGGCATTTTTCATGTCCATGATAGTATGACAAAATATGACAAATGACAGACGTTTTATATAGTTAGTATGACAATCTTATTTTCAACCCAAGCCAAGGAGATCTAGCACTATGGAGGGAGAGAGGATAACGCTGCGCCTAGAAGGCGAGGACCTGGAGCTCATCGATGATTTCATCGAAGGGCACCCGGAGATCTCGAACCGCTCGCAGCTTGCCCGCATCGCCCTTCGCGCGTTCATAGAGAGGGATGGTGGAGCGCGGGTGAACGGATCGGGCATGGGAGTAATTGTCCTGAAGGTCCCACCGGTGGTAAGTAGCATAATGGAAGGGATGGTGGAGGATGGCTACTACAACTCGGTGGAGGACATCATCGTGGAATGCCTGCGGAAGGAGTTCATCTCCAGGGACAACCTGGAAAAGGTAAAGGATGAGCATTTCCAAAAAAGCAGGCAGATCGTGGCCAGGATGTAAGGACCTGCTCTGATCGTGAGCACAAGGGATGGGATGCACAAATTTCCTTAGCGAACGCGCTGAAAGGCGTTCTCGCCGAAACTATATGGGGGCCTAAAAAATGGAAGCCGGAATAATAGAACAGACGGTCAGGACCGAGCAGATAGTCTCAATGCTCAGCCGAGGACTGGCCGAACCTAAGATATCGGTGGTGGGCTGCGGGGGTGCTGGTAACAACATCGTTAACAACATCTTCGGCAGCTGCAAGAAGAACGTGCAGACGGTCGCAATAAACACGGACGAGCGATCCCTGCAGAAGGTCAGCGCGCACAAGAAGCTGCTCATCGGCAAGGACGTTACCGAGGGCCGCGGGGCCGAGGGATTCCCCGAGGTCGCCGAGTACTGCGCGGAGTGCGCCAAGGATGCCATAAAGGATGCGATAAAGGACCGGGACATTGTGTTCGTAATCGCCGGGATGGGCGGTGGGACCGGTACCGGGACCGCTCCGGTCGTCGCACAGGTGGCCAAGGACCTTAACTCGATCACTTTCGTAATAGCGATCACCCCCTTCTCCTTCGAGACGGAGAGGGTCAGCAAGGCCCAGATGGGCCTGTCCAAGATCAAGAAGATAGCCAAGACCACGGTGGTAGTGGAGAACGACCGCCTGCTGAACGTGGTGGACGAGATGCCCCTCAACAAGGCCTTCTCGGTCATCGACAACAGCGTGGTGAAGATCATCGACTCCTTTTGCTCCCAGGTCAGCATGTCCTTCATGAACGCCTTCACCGAGGAGGTCATCGAGTACATGAGGGCGGAAGAGAAGAGCGAGACGGTACGCGAGCAGTACATGATGCCTGAACTGGTCATGGCCAGCAAGGGTCCGGCTGATGCCGGGCTGAGGCCCATGGGACAGCTCGGACCGCTGATGCAATAGGCCCGCACCCGGCTTCCAAACGCTACAGGTGCGGCGGATGTCTGCCGCCGCACCTCACCCCGTGATTCTATTCGTTATTGATTCATCAACTATCATCACTTGAAATGACCTTTTTAAAGCTGGGTGGTTTGGAGAAGGCACCAACATTGCCTATACGATTTGGATAGTTTGTTCAATTAATTTTTAAATCACTCATATATGGCATAAATAGATAATATCTTATTTAAGCTATATATTTTATAATATTATTATATATATTGTATGAATATATGAATAACACTATTTTTTTATTAGTAATACTCATATATGCGATTTCCATTTCGATGATAACAGCCTTTCCGAGGAATGGCTAATGGGGGTTTGAAATTGGAAAACAAAATGAAGATGAGCATGGCTGCTATCTTCGTTGTGGCGATACTGATCATCAGCTCAGTTTTGGTCATGAACCTAGGAGAAGCAGCTAGCCCACCGGGAGCACCGACCAACCTCGAGGCGACGCGGGGCGATGGTAAGGTCACTCTGACCTGGGCCTCCCCTGATGACGAGGGGAGCGACGAAATCTCCGGTTACATAATTTATCGTGGTCGGACCGGGAGCAATGATATTTTCATCAATGTCGATGATGTGACGAGCTATGTGGACGAGGATGTCACCAATGGCATCTGGTACTTTTACAGGGTCGCAGCTGTCAACTCAGCTGGTGCCGGAGAAAAGGGCAATCTAGTGCAAGTTATGCCCTCGGCTGACCCGGTTACGGCGCCTTCCATACCGAGGAATCTTGTAGCCACCGTTGGACAGAGCTCAGTCTCCCTGACCTGGGATGCACCTGCGGATAATGGCGGTGCCGTGATAGAGTATTACGAACTCAGCTATGTTAAGAACGGGTCAAGCGATGATACCATCATTAATGTGGGGATCGTGTTCGAGCACGAGATTACAGACCTGGATGAGATCGAATACGAGTTCTCCGTCGTCGCGGTAAATTCGATCGGGAGGTCCCCGGTATCCAAGGTGGCCGCGACCCCGCTCATCAGATCGGTGGAGAACCTGAACATCGGATATGTGACTACCGCGGGGAACACCTTCGGATGGAGTGACATGGGTACCTATCTGTTCCGTGCCACGGTGTATCAGGAATCCCTGATCGGAATGGACTCCGATGGCAACTTCTGCCCGAGACTTGCTGACAGCTGGGAAACCTCGGACGCCAAGACCTGGACCTTCCATCTGACGCATAATGCCACATGGCATGATGGGGTCCCGTTCACTGCGAAGGACGTTTTCTTCTCGATCAATTATACGTTACTTAAAAAGCCGTGGGGGATGAACGATGCCAAGTTCATGCTTGAGATCGCCAACGTGACAATGATCGATCTCTACACGATCGAGATAGAGATGAAGACCCCATACGCTAACCTGTTGAACAATGTTCGAATAGGCTTGGTCGTCTTCCCCGAACACATCTATAAATTCGTGAACGACCCGATGACGTATGGCCTTCCTGAATCGCAGATGAACGCCACTGTCGGGACCGGTCCTTACAAAGCGGTGAGCCTGGACACGACCGCGAGGATCCTGAAGTTCACTGTTTACGATGATTACTATAGGGGAACACCATCGTTGAAGAACATGACCATCCGTTTCTACAGCAACGCCGACTCGATGATGCTGGCCTTGATGAACGGTGAGATCGACACCGTCTTCGGATGGGGGTCGGGGATCAGTTATTATTACGTATCCCAGTTACTGGCGGATGATGATCTGGGTATTATCCTGAACCCAAGCCTGGGTGTGAACGCGTTGAACTTTAACAACAACAAGGCACCGTTCAACAACTATACCCTCAGACTAGCGGTATCATATGCTCTGGACTACGCATCATTGAGGGACATCGTTCAGGGCGGATATGGTGAGATAGGTAGCGCCGGTATATTGCCGGAGGACTTCCCTAACTACATCGAGACCGAGACCCTGACCACGAATGTGAACACGGCCAAGAGCCTGCTCGATTCCCTGGGATATGTAGATATCGATGCGGACGGTTACCGCGAATACCCCAACGGAAGCAAGTTCCAGCCTTTGATGATCCTGTCGAGCTCTACCACCTGGGTTCGTGCTTCGGAGATCATAGAGGACAACCTGCAGAAGGTGGGCATCGATGTCCAGGTGAAGATCGTCACCTCCGGGTTCGCCGCTGAGAAGAAGAAGCGCGAATACGACATGGTGCTCAGTGGAACATCTCAGGCCGGAACGTTCGCCTGGGAGAGCTACTACACAGCGGTCACGGATGGTAATGGTAGCCTTGGGGACGCCCAAGTTTTCGATCCGGAGTTCCAGGCCCTGATCGTCAAGCTAAGGAACGCGGCCACGGACGAGGAGATGGCGGAGGCGGCAGCGGACGTGCAGAACTACTACGCCGATAATCTGCCTTCCCTGGTGCTGTGGTGGTCTCAGATCATCCAGCCATATAACCAGAAGTATACCGGGTTCGGGTTCGATCTGGGATTCGGGACCATAATGTGCTATGACACGTTCTTCAATCTGAGGAGCACATGAGCGGGATGTAAGTGATTTTTCAAGGGGCGCAAGGCCCCAAATATTTTTTTTATCAATAATATAAATGACCACCCAGACCAGTGATATCAGAAAGAAGGGGCGTGAGGATGATGATCAGTCGGAGAAAGCGATGGTTCATAGTCAAGATCGTACGATTTTTAATGATAGCCTTTGTGGTGCTGACTATCGCGTTCATGCTTCCGCGACTCATGCCTGGCGACCCGGTGGCCAATCTTTTCGGTGAGAGCGTTACCAACCTGGACCCGATAGTGCGGGAATCGCTGGAATCAAGGTACGGATTGGACAGACCATTGTGGGACCAGTACCTGATATTCCTATCATCGATATTCTCTTTCGATTTCGGATACTCCATCAGCCTAGGATTGGAAGTGGACTACCTGATAAGGAGCAGGCTGCTTTGGAGCGTCATCATGCTTCTTCCCGCCATCATCATCGGCGCGATATCCTCCCTGATTTTGGCCGTTAGATGTGGCATGCACAGAGGACGATACGCCGACCGGATCCTCACCTTCTCAGCCATCTTGATGCATACAGTACCGGGTTTCCTGGTGGCGATGCTGTTCGTCCGTTTCTTCAGTTTCCAGCTGGACTGGTTCCCACTCGGACATGTGCGTTCGGGGGACTTTTCCGGCCTGGCTGACGTGGCGGACATCGCATATCATCTCTTTTTGCCTGTCATGGTTCTTTCCCTGCTGGTCGGGTCCTCCAAGTTCCTGGTCCTCAGGAACTCCGTCACCCAGATCAATGGCGATTACTTCATCCTGGTGACCAGATCTAAGGGCCTGAGCGAGAGGCGGATTGCCAGAGGGCATGTGGCCAGGAACATCATGCCCATCTTCCTTAGCATGCTGGCAATGAACCTTGGGTTCATCGTGAGCGGCGCCCTGCTCATCGAGATCGTATTCTCCATACAGGGGATGGGGACCCTGCTTTACGACGCGATACGCATGCAGGACTACCCAGTCATCCAGGCGGTTTTCATCATATTGACATTGATGGTACTGGCCACAAACCTTCTGGCGGAGCTACTATACGGATTGGCCGATCCGAGGGTGGGGGATTCGTCCGATAGGGGGGCTGGAGCATGACCTCCTCAACGCCCATGGAGATGGTGGAGATCGTCCTCGAGAGGGCGCGCAAGTTAAGTGCGGCGTCTTTGTGGTGTTCCATTAGGAAGAACCCGACAAGAACGATCGGGCTTACTATTCTCGGGGCGATGGTGCTTTTAGCGGTCCTCGCACCCGGCATCGCCCCCTTCGAACCGGACGAGATGGGCTGGAGGCCGTTCCTCCACCCCAATCAAGAGAACTGGCTGGGAACGGACGATATGGGCAAGGACCTGTTCTCGCAGCTCGTGTTCGCTTCCCGGATATCCTTGCTCGTGGGCTTTGCGGCAGCGACTGTCTCCATAAGCATCGGAGTCTGCATAGGCCTGATCGCCGGTTATTTTCGGGGATGGATCGAGGACCTTTTGCTGGGGTTCACCGACCTGTTCCTCCTGATCCCGGGCCTACCGTTGATGATCCTATTCGCCTCATATCTGGGCCCCAGCGTCTGGAACGTCGTTCTGGTCATATCCATACTATGGTGGTGTCCGACCGCCAGGATGATCCACAGCCGAGTTATCCAGGTCAGGGAGATGCCGTTCATCGAGTCGACCAGGGCCATGGGGTTCAGCGATCGATATATAATGTTCTGGCATGTGATCAGGAACACGAAGGACATCATCGTTGCGAAATGGTCTCTGGCCATCGCCTCCGCGATGATGGCGGAGGCAGGGCTGGCTTTCCTCGGCCTTGGCGATCCCTTCCAGGTGAGCTGGGGCGGGATGATCAGCAACGCCTTCAATCGGGGAGGCTACGCTCAAGACCTATGGTGGTGGTACGTGACCCCGGGAGCCATGATATGCATGACCGCCATCGCCTTCTTCCTCTTGGCGATGAAAGGCGGAAAGGCCTCCTACCAGATGGAGATGGTCTGAATGGCCAGGCTTTTAAGCGTGCAGGGGCTCAAGGTCACCTTCCCGACCGCGCAGGGACCGTTCGAGGCCGTTTCCGATCTGGATGTGGATCTGGATGTCGGAGAAAGTTTGGCTCTGATGGGGGAGTCGGGCTGCGGAAAATCGGTTCTCGGCCATGCCATCATGGGTCTCCTAGAAGGCATAGCCGATGTCGAGGGGTCCATCTACTTCAATGGCGAGGACATAAACATCATGGGGAGAGAGAAACTGAGACTTTTACGGGGAAGTTCTATGGCCCTCGTACCTCAGAGCCCGAGCATGGCCTTCGATCCAGTCATCAGGATAGGAAAGCAGATCGATGAGATGTACATCAATACCAGGAGGGCCGATCGTAAGGGATCGGGACCGCTCTCGAAAGAAAGGCTGAAACGTGTCGGGTTCGAGGATAATGAACGGGCCTATAAACTCTTCCCGCACCAGATGTCTGGCGGCATGTGCGAAAGGGCCCTCATAGCGATGGCCACCTCCCTTTCCCCGGGGCTACTCATAGCCGATGAGCCGACGAAGGGGCTGGACACCGCGTCCAAGATAGAGGTCCTGAAACTCCTCAAGCGGGAGAGCGGGAATCGCTCCATGATACTGATAACCCATGATCACCGGGCCCCTTGGATATGCGACCGGACCGCCATAATGTACGCGGGCGAGATCGTAGAGATTGGGCCGACGGCTCGTGTGCTCGAGGGACCGTTCCACCCCTATACCCAAGGACTTTGGGGTTCGTTGCCGAATCGGGGAATGAACACCATACCAGGTTCGATGGCCCTCGTTCGGGATGGGGGCTGCAGGTTCCGCGATCGTTGTCGTCTTTGCTCGGAGGAGTGCAAGGATAGGCAGATACTCAGACAGATATCCCCCGCCCACTTCGTGAGGTGCTGTCATGCTTGAGCTCAGGAACATTGTCAAGGATTTTCATCAGGGCAGCCTCATTCGTTCAACCTTCCGGGTCCTGGACGACGTCTCATTTGATCTGAAGAAGGGCAAGATAGTGGGCATGACCGGGGAGAGCGGTTCTGGAAAGACGACCCTGGCCAGGATCGCCCTGCGTCTTATGGAACCTACATCCGGATCGATCATCTTGGATGACCTTGACATAACTCACATGCCCTTGAGAAGGTTGCGGCCTTTGCGTAATCGATTCCAGATAGTGTTCCAACATCCGGAGGGAGCCCTCGATCCGGAGCTGCGGATACATGAGTCGCTGAGGGAGGCCCTCATCATGTCCGGGACGCCAAGGAACGCCATCAGGGAAAGGATGACCGAGGTGTGCTCGGAGGTCAACCTTCTCTCCGAACTCCTGGACAGGTATCCATCACAGGTAAGCGGGGGAGAGGTCCAGAGGGCGGTACTCGCCAGGGTCATGTCATTTCATCCGGATTACCTGTTCCTGGACGAACCGACGTCCATGCTGGACGTATCCGTACAAGCATTCATCCTTGATTTCATACGCAAGCGCGTCAAGAACGAAGGCATGGGCATCGTCCTGATAACCCATGACGTCGACATCATCAGGTGCATGTGCTCGGATGTGCTGGTGCTCTCCAATGGCACTATCGTGGACAGGGGGCCTGTCGAAAACGTGCTGAATGAACGTTCGGACGGTCCAGCCTCAAAGATAGTCCGGCTGTGGGATTCCCAGAAGGAACTTATCAGCGCGCCGTAAGGACCGTAGCGACCATTCCGCCCTGACCCCGATGCTCATGGAAAGAACTTATCCGAATATGACGATTGACCGTTCATGATCATAGGCCTGATCATCAATCCCTATGCTGGGATGGGAGGGAAGTTAGCCCTTAAAGGCACCGATGGGTCCGCCCTGGATGTCGCCCTGAGCCGAGGCGCTGTGCCAATCGCGGAACATAGGGCCATGGTCGCATTGACCTACGTTCCACCAGACCTTCATTTCCTCACCGCCTCGGGTAAAATGGGGGAAAATGTGCTCAAGCGGTTGAGGTTCAATTACGAGGTCATTTGGAAGGTTGACAGAGAGAGCACCGCCAAAGATACAAAACAGACATGCCAGCTCTTTATTGGCAGGGTCGACCTGGTGGTCTTCTGCGGAGGAGATGGAACTGCTCGTGATGTCCTTGATGCCCTGGGGGACTCTGTACCGGTGGTCGGTGTTCCATCAGGAGTGAAGATGCATTCGGCGGTGTTCGCCAATACTCCCAAGGAAGCTGGAGAAGCAATATATCGATTCGCCCAAGGGGATCCTGGTACAAGAAGGGCTGAGGTCATGGACGTGGACGAGGACGCGTTCCGCCAAGGGGAGCTCCGCGCACGATTGTACGGTTACTTGAAGGTCCCCGATCTAGGCGGATTACAGCCCCCCAAGGGCGCGGTGTTCGGAACCTCGGACGAAGAGCAGAAGGAGGCCATAGCCGAGTTCGTGGTGGAGCGGATGGAACCGGGGACGATCTACGTACTGGGACCGGGAACCTCCACCAAGGCCGTCGCTGACCGAATGGGGCAGCCGAAGACGCTGCTTGGTGTCGATGCGTACCTGGACGGAGAGGCGATCCTGTTGGACGCCTCAGAGGAAGATCTGCTGCGGCTTCTTGACGGAAAACGGGCCAAGCTGCTGGTCACGCCCATAGGTCGCCAGGGATTCGTTCTCGGACGCGGAAATCAGCAACTGTCTCCTCGCGTCATTGACATGGTGGGCATGGAGAACCTGCTCATCATCGCCACCCCGACCAAGCTGTCGGAGACCATCTTCCTTCGTTCAGATTCAGGCGATGTTGAACTTGATAAGCGCTTATGCGGTTACCGAAAGGTGCTGATCGGTTATGACCAGTACCGGATGGTACGCTGCCAATGAGGGGAAATTGTTTAAAGAACCTGGAACGATAGCCGTGGTATGAGCGTGATACACCTCGATTTCCGTACGTTCGGCCAGGCCACAGAGGTCGAGGAACGCGTAAAGAAGGCCATGACCTTCGCCTCCGGCTTCGAGGACATCAAGGTGGACCACTCGGAAGGTTACCACGGCAACAAGATCCTCATCATGACCTGCACGGTTTCCCGCAAGGCTGATATCCGCTCGTTCTTCCGCCGATTGTCCCGAGACGACATCTCGCTTCTCCTGGACAGCGTAGACCAGCGCATGGACGACGACGGACAGTTCTTCTTCCGTCTGGACAAGCAAAAGGCGTTCCTCGAGGAACTGGCCATCTCCAGCGGGGACGACTGTGTTCATGTGCGTGCGAAAGTGGAGAGCTACCCTAAGCGCCGCGAGAAAGCGTTGGAGAACGCCAAGGTCATGCTGCAGGAGCTTCTCGACCGACAGGATAAATAATAATTATTCATTCGGAAACGACAAGCAGGGGTAGCCAAGCTTGGCCAACGGCGTAGGACTTAGGATCCTATCCTTAGTGGTTCTGGAGTTCAAATCTCCACCCCTGCACCATGACTTTATAACATATCTGAAATGAATTCATTCGTCCTTTGATATTAGGAGCGTTCCAGGATATTTCTTGAAATAGGGGTTGTGCTCGTCTTTGATCAGTTCCTTACGCTCCTCCAAGCTGGTCAATGCGATCATTCCCGCAGCCTTTCCAGCTTCCCGCATATATTCGATCGTCTCAACGTTGGGGCATTTCTCCCTGACATCGCATTCATCGCAATGCACCAATCCCCTCTGTTTGGTGCATTCCCGCATGCGACATGTGTCGTCACCGCCGCCCTTGAGGCATCCAGGGCAGACCGGGACATTCTTGATAGTGCCGAGAGCTTCCACGAACGCCTCGCCCTTCTCCTTCAGCACCCATTTGTGAACGCCGTGACCGCAGGCTACTCGCTCATATTGCGATGTCATTTCAGCCAGGAGACCGTTTCCAACGATACAGCTTCCGCACCAAAGGCCGCAGTGGCCTATCTGGCCTTTGACATTGTCGAAAGAAGCCCTATTCATACGTGTTATCATCTTATTGGTATGCCTTTAATTCTGTGGTGTTCTCGTCATTTAGTCAATACCCTTAGAAACCGATTTCATGAAATTCTAGAAGAGGAGTCGATTCCAATCAGGTTCGAACGTGATGTCGTAGGATCCTGTCCTACGTGGTTCTGGATTTCAAATCTCCAACCCTGTACTTTTTCCCACCTGCTTTTACTGAG
>Ga0302243_1002078_pt1 | contig 12040 bp, 12 predicted proteins | sample AAG_UR_Met_MG_FD_193514 | JGI IMG/M metagenome (GOLD analysis project Ga0302243, IMG submission 193514) | Enriched activated sludge microbial communities from anaerobic digester in WTTP, New Holstein, Wisconsin, United States - AAG_UR_Met | ecosystem: Engineered > Bioreactor > Anaerobic >...
CTGCAAAAAAATATGAGAAGAGGAATTCAATATGGCACACAGTAATTGGTTGTATCAGACACGGGACATCATGTTCCAGATCAAAGAATGGCTCGGCGTGGAAAAGCTCTTGAGCCTTGATGCTTAATGCATTCAGCCAGACAACTGAAGAAGCGCACTTGCTTCTCATTGTTGACTACAACGGCGTTATAAATTGGAGTGAAACAGATAATCAAAATAATATGGAAAATAATTTATCAGTAAAAACCGGAGTTGCAGCGTTGCTCAATAAATTACGTGACTATCAGGGGCTTTGTTGTCTGGTCATGCCTAAGTGCCCGACAGTGCATATCCCCCTTGAATTCCATGCTCATTTAAAACTCGAATATCCGACGGATGAAATGCAGATGCAACACTGGGAACGTAATTTATCGCCAAATCTTGCAAAAGATAATGATGTTGTTGAACTTGTAAAGCGATATCCAATGCACATTGCGGAAATAGATAGTATTTTGCATCGGGCTTCAGTCCAGTCTCTTATAGAAGGAAGATCCAATCAACCTTCTATGGAAATAGTAAAGTCGGTAATAGAACGGTATCGGGGCCAAAGCGGCATACCTTTGTTATTTGGCAAGAAATGAATCCCGGTAATGACGGGAATAATCAAATTATTGCGCCGGCAACAAAATATATCAAAGGTGTCATTCCCGTGCAGGCGCGAATTCAGTAAATTGGCCAAACATTTTTTCTTTCTTCCTTTGTCATTCCCGCGCAGGCGGGAATCCAGGAAAAAGAAATTGAATTAAGGCAGTAATAAAATTGCCCGTAATTATTTAAACATTTAAGCCGAAGTAATATTGATAAATGATGAATCCATACAAAACAGAAAATAATGGCAATGCTAATGAGAATGAGTGGGAACTTCAACCGGTCACACCACCCAAAGGCCGGTTGATCGTCAAGCGAGGCGGGCACAGCATTACCCGGCAGATCCCCAAACCTATAGTCCTCGTCGATACCCGTGAAAAATATCCCTTCGATTTCAACCGATTTAAAAACTGGATAGCGGGGGAAAAGCGAACAGCCCTTAAAGTCGGTGACTACAGTATAGAAGGCATGGAATCACTGCTTGTTCTGGAGAGAAAGACACTTACCGATTTGATAACGACAGTTATCCAGCAGAGAGAAAGATTTTTCAAGCTCTGCGAAAAAATGACCAAATACCGTTGGCGTGCTCTTTTGATTGAAGCCAGTTATGAAGACATCAAGACTCCCTACGATTATGATGAATACAACACTCTGGCTCATCCGAACGCTGTCTCCGGTACGCTTGACGCACTTGAGTCGCGTTTCGGAATTCCCGTAATCTATACTTCCCGTTATCGCCCATTGGCAGAAGAGAAAGCTGCAAGCTGGCTGTCCAAACATTTTACATATTGGTATTTGGAAAAAAACGGGTATGGTCGTGTTTTACAGGAAGGGGATCTGTAAAAAGTTCACACATTAATTGAATTTGATAGAGATGCTGTAAAAACAATACCACTATAAAAAAGGAGCCAGTAAGAAATGAATAAAGTTGAACTGAGAAATGAATTTATGCCTTATCCTGAATCATTATTAGAAGACTGGAAAGCGGGCAATCATTCCATGCTCATGCAATCTAATGCTTCCGACTACATTAAAAACATTTTAACCACGAAAGCAAAAATACGTCAGGGCAGAAGATTTTTCGGCGAAGCCTACATTGCCAGCAAAATAGAAATGAAAGAAGGCTGGTACAATTCCTTCAAATGGTTAACAGCGGACAAATGGCTTACAGGCGATGGATTGGAACCTGAGTTTGAAAAACCTTTTTATGATGCTCTGATGAAGCATATTGGAGCTAATGTCTTAAACAAATTGCAGGCAAAGGCCAATGAATTTTTTAACAACCACAAAGAAAAATTTATGCATGAAGGTAAATACAAAAAACCAGTTGCGCCCGACCTGTGGCTGATTGATAAAGATGGATGTTTTAGATTTATAGAAAGCAAGTTGCCGGCCGATACAATAGCAGCGCATCAGATTGCCGGGCTGGCATTAATCGGAAAGTATTTGGGAGATTCTTTCCCGGTTTCAATTTCCATTATGCATCTCTACCCTGAAGATATAGATCCCGTGAGGCTTTATTCTGAATTTTATAACCTGGCGTAAGGGGCTTTATACTATGCAAATACTTTAAATTTTGGATTTTTTATAAAGATTGGAATATTTTATTCTTGCAATGCTTTCTGGAAGTTGTATTATTAAGCCCAACTTACAATTAAGCAAAGCGTAAAACAATCAAAGAAAATGACTAATAAAAAAGACCTGTCAGAACGTGACATCTGCACACAATTTATCTTGCCTGCAATAGTAAAAGCTGGATGGGATGTTGAAAAGCAAATTCGCGAAGAAGTTTTCTTCACTGACGGACGTATTTATGTAAAAGGTCACAAAACCGCGCGTGGCGAACGCAAGCGTGCTGATTTTATTCTTTATTTAAAACCCAATATTCCTGTTGCTGTTATTGAGGCCAAGGATAACAATCATTCTGTTGGCGCTGGTTTACAGCAGGCGCTTAAATACGCCGAAATACTTGATGTGCCTATAGCATTTAGTTCTAATGGTGATGGCTTTTTAATGCACGACCGCTCTGGTCTGACAAAAATTGAGCAGGATTATTCTCTGGAAAGCTTTCCATCACCGAATCAACTCTGGCAGATTTACAAAAAATATAAAAAGATTGTGACACCTGAACAGGAAGAAATAGCTTCTTTCGATTATTTCTTTGATGGCTCGGGACGTGCTCCGCGATACTACCAGCAGATTGCCATTAACAGAACAGTGGAAGCCATAGCCAAAGAACAGAATCGCATCCTGCTGGTCATGGCAACTGGAACAGGAAAGACTTATACAGCATTTCAAATCATTTATCGCCTTTGGAAAAGCGGACGTAAAAAACGCATCCTCTTTCTGGCCGACCGCAATGTTTTAATTGATCAAACCAAGCGCAACGACTTTAAGCATTTCAAAGATCGCATGACGATCATCAAGAAAAAGAAAATTGATAAAGCCTATGAAATATATCTTGCCCTGTATCAGGGACTGACAAACTATAACGAAGACAAAGACGCCTACAAAGAATTTAGCCGTAACTTTTTTGACTTAGTGATTGTAGATGAATGTCATCGTGGCAGCGCCGATTCCGACAGTGCCTGGCGGGCGATTCTTGAATATTTTGATTCCGCCGTACAAATCGGTCTCACCGCCACACCCAGAGAAACAAAAGAAATATCCAACATCGAATATTTCGGCGAACCGATTTACACCTATACTCTCAAGCAGGGCATTGAAGACGGATTCTTAGCGCCTTATAAAGTTATCCGTGTTGGTTTGAACACGGATTTAGAAGGCTGGCGACCGGAAGCCGGGAAGAAAGACAAAGACGGCAACGAAATTGAAGATCGCATCTACAACACCAAAGATTTTGATAAAACTTTGGTGATAGATGAAAGAACTAAAACAGTTGCCAGGAAAGTAACAGAATATTTACAGAAAACAAACCGCTTCGATAAAACCATTGTCTTTTGTGTGGACATAGAACACGCGGAGCGCATGCGTCAGGCACTGGCTATTGAAAATCCCGATCTTGTTTTGGAAAATCACAAATATGTCATGCGAATTACTGGCGATGATGACGAAGGTAAGCGGGAAGTTGATAATTTCATCAATCCTGAAGAACGCTATCCTGTTATAGCTACTACATCAAAACTAATGACGACAGGCGTTGACGCGCAAACCTGCAAGTTGATTGTGTTAGATTCCAATATTAAATCCATGACCGAATTCAAACAGATTATCGGGCGTGGTACGCGCATCAATGAAGAGTATGGCAAAACCTATTTCGCCATCATGGATTTTCGCAATGTAACAGACCTGTTTGCCGATCCTGCATTTGACGGTGATCCGGTAATGATTAAGCAAGTAAAAGGTGAAGAAGAAATAACCGATAAAGACATCCATCCCGAAGAAGACCAAACCATTATTGACCCGGAAACCGATGCTCCAGTCAATTTTGATGAAAAAGAGCCTGCAAAATACCCGACAACGCCGGAGATAATTACCGGCGGTGATATTATCTCTGAACCGCGTCCCAAGATCTATGTGGCTGGTGTTGACGTTTCTGTTCTTAATGAAAGGGTTCAACATTTAGATGGCAACGGCAAACTTATTACCGAGAGCCTAAAAGATTACACTAAAAAGGGTATTTTACAAGAATTTCGAACGATGGAGAACTTTCTTAAACGATGGAACGGAACACAGAAGAAGAAAGCAATTATTGAAGAACTGGAATCGCACGATATAATTTTAGAGAACTTACGAGATGAAGTTAAGAAAGATTTGGATATCTTTGATTTGATCTGCCACATCGCCTGGGATATGCCTGCGCTGACGCGCAAAGAAAGAGTGGATCAAGTGCGGAAGCGAAATTACTTTACGAAATATGGCGAGAAGGCGCGCATGGTTATCGAGGCGCTTCTGGATAAATATGCCGACGAAGGTATCGAAAATATCGAAGACCTCACCGTTTTGCGTATTGAACCATTCAATAAAATCGGAACGCCGGCGGAAATCATTCAGATGTTCGGTGGAAGAGATAATTATCTGCATGTTATCGAAGAACTGGAAAACGAACTCTACGCGGCAGCTTAAGGACACATAATGAAAAATATAGGCAACATTATTAAAACGCTTCAAAACATCATGCGCAAGGACCCGGGCGTTTCCGGTGATGCCCAGCGCATTGAACAGTTGGGTTGGTTAATCAGTCTGAAAATACTGGACGACAAGGATAAGGAACTAAAACTGCTGAATGATTCATATAAGTCACCAATCCCAAGTTATCTGCAATGGCACAAATGGGCTGGTGATGATGAAGGAATGACCGGCGAGGAACTTAAAAACTTTATTGACTCAACTCTGATACCGCAACTGAAAAGCCTTGACATAAGCGCCGGCAAAAAGCGTGCTGTTATTATTCGTGAAATCTTTGACGGCACCAACAACTACATGAAAAACGGTACGATCATCCGCCAGGTACTTAACGAACTAAATAAGATTGATTTCAACAGCACGGAAGACCGCCATGTTTTCGGCGATATTTATGAAACGATTTTGCGCGATCTTCAAAGCGCCGGCAATTACGGCGAATTCTACACACCGCGAGCGTTGACGGAATTTATCACTGAAATGGTCAATCCGCGTCTCGGTGAAAAGGTCCTTGATCCTGCCTGCGGAACAGGCGGCTTTTTGACCAGTGCCATTGAAAATATCCGTAAGCGGGATGTCAAAGGCGTTGATGATCTCAAAGAGTTAGAAAGAACAATTCACGGCATGGAATTAAAACCGCTGCCTTTTATGCTTTGTGTCACCAATCTGATTCTGCATGACATTGAAGTGCCAAATGTTGATTACACCGACAGCTTGAATCGCGAATATACTTCCATCGGACAAAAAGATAAGGTGGATGTTATTCTGGCTAATCCGCCGTTTGGTGCTTCGGTGGCCGATAGAGTCGAAACAAATTTCCCGGTCAATTACCGGACAACGGAAAGCGCTGATCTGTTCTTGATACTCATGGTGCGTTATCTTAAAGATGATGGTCGTGCCGGCATTGTTCTGCCGGATGGCTCGCTCACAGGCGACGGCGTTAAACAGCGTATCCGTCAGCACTTTTTAGAAAATTGCAATCTGCATACGATTGTCCGTCTGCCAAATTCCGTATTTCAACCTTATGCCAGCGTGGCAACCAATTTGCTTTTTTTCGAAAAAGGAAAACCCACAAAAGAAATTTGGTATTGGGAACATAAACTACCGGAAGGTGTGAAGGCTTACAGCAAAACAAAACCGATTCAGAAAAGCGAATTTGATACGCTGAAAAAATGGTGGAAGAAACGCAAGGAAAACGAACAGGCATGGCAGGTTTCAATCGATGCGATTATTGAGAACGGTTACAACTTGGATATCAAGAATCCAAATACACCGGAAGTTGTCCACGAATACACCAGCGCAGAGCTTGTAAATCTTCTGCATGATTCGTTTCGGAAAAGTGATGAACTGCTTGAGAAATTAAAGAAAGAACTCATTCATGGATAAATACCCGCATTTTAAAATAGGAGAGCTTTGTAATATCATAAAAGGTGAAACTGGTATCGCAAACGCCACACCTGGCGAGTATCCATTAGTTAATACCGGTGCAGAAAGAAAAACATGCAATACTTATCAGTTTGATACCGAAGCAGTATGCATACCCCTTGTTTCTTCCACGGGGCATGGTAAAAAAACTTTGAACTATGTGCATTACCAACGTGGTAGATTTGCTCTCGGTACTATTTTAGCTGCTGTAATTCCGAAAGAACCACAGAAATTATCAGCATCATTTCTTCAAAGATATTTACAGTTTTATAAAGACAAAATAATTGTGCCGTTGATGAAAGGTGCTGCAAACGTATCATTGGCAATTAAAGATATTGCCAAAATAGAAGTGCCTTTGCCACCAATAAACAGACAGAAATCATTCATTGAATTATTCAATAAACTGAATGATTCGAATATAAAATTGCAAAGTGAGTTTCTTAACCAATCAAATTATCTCACCATTCTTCGTCAAACCATCCTTCAAGAAGCCATTGAAGGAAAGCTCACGGCAGATTGGCGAAAGAAAAATCCCGAATTAATCAGTGGCGAACATCATGCATCAAAATTATTGGAAAAGATCAGAGCTGAAAAAGAACAATTAATCAAAGAAGGAAAGATCAAAAAAGAAAAACGACTACCGCCTATTAATAATGAAGAAAAGCTATTTGATTTGCCTCAAGGCTGGGTGTTGTGTCGCTTAGGTAGTATAACAAATTTTATTGATTATAGAGGTAAGACGCCAAATAAAATAAAAGAGGGTATCCGACTCATTACTGCTAAAAATGTAAAAAAAGGGTTTTTATCTCTTCAACCTGAGGAATATATTTCAGAAAAAGAATACAAACTAAGAATGACTAGAGGTTATCCATGTATCAATGATATTTTTTTTACGACAGAAGCACCGTTAGGGAATGCTTGTTTAAATACTTTGGATGAACCGTTCTCCATTGGACAACGTATTATTACAGTACATCCATATTTGATAAATGCATCATATTTATTAAACGCAATATTAAGTAATGTCATTCAAAAAGAAATAAATAAAAGAAAAACGGGATTGACTGCAAAGGGTATAAAATCAAGACGTTTAGTTGAGGTGCCAATTCCTTTGTCGCCAATCAAAGAGCAACAAGCTATCGTCGATCGAGTTGATAAACTTATGAACATTATTGACGAACTGGAAAAACAAGTCACCGAACGCAAAGATAAATCCGAAAGGCTGATGCAGTCGGTCTTACGCGAGGCGTTTTCAAAATAAAGAGAGTAGACACAGGAGGATTTAAAAATGATTAAACGACCAGCTGTAAGAATTAAACAAGGAGGTCTAACGATATATGCTACTTCCTTCAAGGTTGAGCATTTACTTCGTCCTAATTTCTACAAAGTCGATAAATTAGATTCGAGCGAAAATGGTTCAGGTTTTCAACGGGTGCTTGATAAGTCAAGGGCAAAAAGACTTGCAAACTATATTCTTGATGGATGGGCTGATGGTGATGCATTCTTGCCAACATCAGTCTTCTTAGCAACAGATAAAACAATTTCTTATGATGATAATAATAAAGAAATAAATATTAATTTATCTGAAATCGGGTCTTTCAATGTCGTTGATGGTCAGCATAGAATAGAAGGTCTCATTCATGCAGCTAGGGAAAATCCAGAAATTAAAGAATTTGAAATTCCTGTAAATATTGCTGAAAACTTAGATGAAATTTGTCAAATGTGTCATTTCCTGATTGTCAACACCACTCAAAAAGCAGTGGATAGATCAGTTGAACAGCAAATTGTCGCACGTTTGTCAGCGATGATTGATTTGGAAGATATACCAACCCTGCCAAAGTGGATTCAAAAACAGGTATTAAAAGGAGAAGACAGAGAGGCTTTGATCATTGTAAATTACCTTAATAGCGAAACAGACTCACCATGGTTTCAGAGAATCAGAATGGCAAATGAAGATAAGAAGGAGAGGACTTCAATTAATCAAAGCAGTTTTGTGCAGGCAATGAAGCTCTACTTATTAACATCTAGCAATCCCCTGGCTGCTGTAATGGATATTGATAAGAGAAATAGAATCCTGAAAAACTACTGGAAAGCGATTGCCGATATATTAGTTGAAAAAGCAGATGATGAAACAGTTATTTTCAAAACGATCGGTCTTGAACTATTTAGCTTAATATCTCCTACAATATTTAATAGGTTATTTACAATTAACGATTTTAGAATTGATACAATAAAAAATATGTTAAAAGCTGCGTTACAACAATTACCACCAGACTATTTACAGGTTCAAGATCCAAGTTGGTGGCGTAGTGGTGGTGGCGCATCTAATATTAATAAAGCAGCTGCACGAAAAATTGCGCAAGAATTAAATAAATGTATAAATAGCCCAACTGTTTCTAGTGATAATATTCTTATATGAATGTGAAGAAATTAAAGCCACAGCCAGACAAAAAAGTGAAATTTGATTTTCAAGGCATTCGCATAGTGCCAGAAGATATGGGCTGTTATGTTTTAACAAATTTTCATGGTGAAATTATTTATTTAGGCCTAGCTAAAAAACTGAAACAAAGGGCTTTGCAACATTTTGACAACGACGAAAAAAGAGATCTTACAGAAATGGGTAAATCATACTGGCTCTTTTATATAATTTTAGAAAATGAGAAAGCAATGTATCGGACAGAAAGAGGTTGGTTGAATCAATACGAATTGCAACATGGGAAATTACCACCTTTAAATAAGATACATTCACCCGTTGGTTAATAAGGTGTAAACATATACGCCTAAGTAATGAAGAATAAGAACTTGCAGAGAAAAAAGTCAGCTTTGAACAAAAAACAGCAAAGTATTGTGTAATGAAATGACACAGGTGACCAATGGCCACAATGATTCCCTCTGATATTGAGGTATTTACGACTGAAGGGGAGAAGAGTTTCTATAGGTTTCTTCATGCTGTTGCCAAACCCGACCAGAAATATCTTTGCTGGTACTTGCCCGACATCAATGGCCGCGAGCCGGATTTTCTTCTCTATTCTGAAGACGTGGGGCTCATCATCTTCGAGGTCAAAGATTGGCGGCTGGATCAGATTGTCTCAGCCGATTCCCAGTTCTTCACGCTCTCCATTGCCGGCAATGCGGAAAAACGGCAGAATCCTCTCCATCAGGCCAGGGATTATTTTCACTGGGTCATGGACAAAATCAAGGAAGACGCTGTTCTGATTTCTAAAGAGCCTTACTCTCACGGTAATGTCAAGATACCCGTTAATTGCGGCATCGTATTTCCCAATATTAATAAATATGAATACGCGCAGAAAGGCCTGGACAAGATCATTCCGACGGAGGTGATTTTCTTTTGGGATGATCTTCATCCTCAGTCTCCATTATGTTCCGATTTAACGGGTCATTGTTTTACTGAAGCGATGGAAAGGATGTTCAGCCCCCGATTTGAATTTCGGATTACGGGGCGGGAGCTGGAACATCTGAAGCAATTGATATTTCCGGTTGTCCGCATTGATTTACCGTTGCGGTCTGCCGCTACGCAGCAAATAGAAAAGGCGCAGCGGTTGAAACTTCTTGATCACCACCAGGAAAGCATTGCCAGACAGTATGATGGAGGCCATCGTATTATCACAGGTCCCTCCGGGAGCGGTAAGACCTTGATTCTCATTCATCGGGCTGCGCTGTTGAAACTTTACAATCCTGCCATTAATAATATTCTCTTTGTCTGTTACAATATCACGCTGGTGAATTATATTCGCCGGCTGCTGTCGGATAAGCAGGTTCCTCTCGGTAGGAATGGCGTGGAGGTTGTTCACTTCTTCCAGCTTTGTTCTATGATCACCGGTGAGAAAATAGCCTACGAAAAAGAGGATCAGGATTATTACCGGCTGGTGAATTGAATTGAATTGAATTGATAAGAACTTGCTTTTAGTTGATGGCAGTATAAGAAACGCACTCTTGTGTGTCAAGAATATTTTAGCACAAGATGTGGGGTGCGGCACAAGTGACTGCGCTGAAGGCACATTCCGGCATTCATCCTTTAAAGAAAAATTTTCACCTTTTAGCCGTGTTACCTGCCGAACAGGCATTTCCCCCGGAATTCAAACAGACCTCGCCGTCACGTCATGTTTTCAAATGCGTCATGACGTCAGGATTGAATGTAATCGTCGCATGAATATTCAGGATCGGCGTAATAGTCGGCTTGTGGATGTGGAGTATGTGCGAAGGAATCGGAGGTTTTGGATTCGGATAATGTGACGGCCGTGCGCATTTTCGGCGGCGGCCTTGATCGGAAAAGCCAGAGTTCCAGATGCGTGAGGATATCACGGATGACCTGCTGATCTTCGATGAAGCTGATGATCCTCATGGTCCCCTTACAATGCGGACAGACCAGAGGATCAACCTCGTATATTTTCTGAATCAGCCGCGCCCAGCTTTTTCTTAAGGCTTTCACATTTCCCTCCGGTTCGAGAATACAGGGGATGGCATCGTCTTTCCCAGTTTCTTTTCGTTTTCCCCGTGAGACATTACTGTAATACCCGTAGTATCTGACCATCTGCTCGCCCCGGTTGGGGATATGCGAACACATGGCCGCCAGCCATTCCAAAGCGGGAAAGTTCTTACTTGTCCGGCCATCTCTTGATGAATAGATGACCGTACCTTCATGTTCCAGATAACGCATCCGTTCCTGCGAGAACGATGCTCGAACAATGTAGCGCGCAAGATTTTCCAGGGCGGTTTCATCTTTCGGCAAAATCCGGTTGCCGCAGAATATGTTGAAGCCGGAATGCCGCCATGTCGAGAGCATGGCAACCAGCTCTTTCGTTATCTTTCCCCTGTTCAGGAGCATCCTGAATACTTTGTGCCGGAAAATGGCCTCCAGCTTCTTGAGTTCCAGAGGAGGGGCGACGCGGAACATTCCTCTCTCGCCATAAAAACAGCCATCCGTCAGGAGGATGTGGCAATGGGGATTAAATCCGAGGGCGTCGCCGAAGGTCTGGACTGCAATGACTGCGCCAGGGATGGGTCCCTTTTCCGGTACGGCCTCTTGCATGAAAACCTTCAGGGATTCCCAGGCGCAACGGCTAAGGGCGGCAAGAAGTTTTCGATCATACAGAAAGTACCGGCGGAGAATCTTCGGGATGCTGAAGATAAAATGCCGGTGGGGTATCTTTTTGAGGACATCAATGCAGAGCCATTCGCCGAATTCCACCACACGTTTCTGGTGGCAAGAGGGGCAAAAATGCCGTCTTTTACAAGAAAACGCCAGCAGGTATTCGTGGCCGCAGTCTTTACATTTGACGCGGGCAAAACCATTGTGCAAATCGCCGCAATCGAGATAACGATAGATTACTTTTTCGATATAGGGCCGCCAGAATCCGTACTGCCGCGAGAAACGGTTATCGTATTCCTGCACAAAGGTTTCAAAATAATCCTCCACGCAGTGGTAATAATCCGTATCCTGCGGTTGGCGGGGGTGGTATGAGGCTGCCGGCAATGACATTTCTACCTCACGGATATGAAGATCAACTGCGAAGGAATGATTTATAATAGGACGAACGTCCTATTGTCAAGAAAGAAATAATGTCTATTTCATGAACAAATAAAAATATCAGTTTGACAGTTACAGTCGATTTAGATAAAGACTGATAGTCAGAAAATAGGCTTTGTTAATAAAACAGGCGACATTTTAAAAGACGCAGAGATTCTGCAAAAAAATATGAGAAGAGGAATTCAATATGGCACACAGTAATTGGTTGTATCAGACACGGGACATCATGTTCCAGATCAAAGAATGGCTCGGCGTGGAAAAGCTCTTGAGCCTTGATGCTTACAAGGACTACTACGG
>Ga0302243_1002080_pt1 | contig 12037 bp, 10 predicted proteins | sample AAG_UR_Met_MG_FD_193514 | JGI IMG/M metagenome (GOLD analysis project Ga0302243, IMG submission 193514) | Enriched activated sludge microbial communities from anaerobic digester in WTTP, New Holstein, Wisconsin, United States - AAG_UR_Met | ecosystem: Engineered > Bioreactor > Anaerobic >...
CCTAGACTCTGAATATGAGTATGGCCTTGAAAATCAGATAACGGCAGTAAATCCTGCCGCAATGGCATACCCTTCAGAGATATCTTATCACACCGCAAAGGCAAAGGGAAAGATAGATTTCGTATATAATGGCGCTCTTCCGTTTGCCATTATGCTCGGAGGGATTTCTAATAGCGACCCCTTAGAGGATGAGTCGCCATTCACATGGACGATATCGCCCTCCGGCACACCCATTCCCTTCACAACTTCATGCCTTATGAAAGGGACAAATGACAAAAGGGCCCAGATAATTGGATGTTATGCAAAGAGCTTGTCATTTAAGATGGGCCTAAACGAACCTGTTTCTGGGACCCTTGATATTGTTGGAAAAGATCTTGATATAAACAATCCCTTCACTGCACCGACAACAGTTGCAATCGATGGCTCAAAGGCTTGGAAGCCCCACGAGTTCACATATTCCATAGGATCAATAACAGGCATCACTTACATCACAGAATTGGAGTTCACAATCTCTAGAAGTGTTGACGTTGGACATGGCCTCTCAGAAAGATCCCCATCTACCGCATACTCTGGAAAGTTTGATGCGATAAACGGGTCGATTACCACATATGTTCCAGATTCAGCAGCAGCAAACGAAATAGAAAAGCTTGTTCTTGGAGGAACTTCTACTAGCAAAAAGCTTGATGCAAAGGACATCGTAATAGACAAGAGCTACGCAGACGAGGCCTCTGATTCGGCAAAGATCACTCTTTCTGGCTGCATATTTTCTGACTACAGCACTGTATTCCCGCTTGACACAAAGATGATCTACAAGTTTTCATTCTCTGGGACATCAGCCCATGTGCTGTGGGAAGCGCCATTTGCAAAAACTAACTGGTGAGTTGAGTTTGTAGTGATAGTAGAAAAATCATACTTCCTGCATGAGCGGGATGAGAAAGGAGATCTAAAATCGATCATTATAGAGATTGATCCTGGCAAGGAAGCGAGGGTCATACCTATCCCGGAGGGTGAAATAGCCTTACTATCAGATCCTCAAAAAGGGTATGAGATTCTATCGGCCCATACAGTTGAGCCAAAACTTTCCGCAGATGAAATCAAAAAATTTGGAAAGACGAAGGCAATAGCTAGCCTAGTCCAAAAGCTCCTTGAAATAAGTGACATAAAAGAATCCTTTCGTTCCGAGCCTGGAAGTAAAGGCAAGACTGCTTGAAGAGCAGGTGCTGCATCAACTGGGCTATAAAGTATGGGAGATACCCAAATTAACAATCTTGGAAAAAAGAAGATTGGTGAGGGGGTATGTCCTGTACCAGAATCCTGAAGACACCCAGGAAGAAAAGAGAATCCAGGCGGAAGAGCTGATCAAAAAGAGAAAAGAGCATGCAAGAGCAAAACATCAAGATAACTGTCTCAGCCGAAGATAGGGCTTCTGGGCCTATAAAAAACGTCGAGTCAGCACTCGGCGGCCTTGAGAAGGGCACATCCAAAGCCAGCGGGGCGATGTATTCTTTGGGCCATGCTGCGGAAGTCGCCATTGGAACGATGGCAACGGCCATCACAACTTATGGCATCGCCGCAGTGCAAAATCTGAATCGTGAGATGGTAAAGCTCTCAGTAGAGCAGTCGAAGTATCAGACACAGACAGCAAATCTTTTGAAAAGTGCAGGCATGCAGTCCTACTCAAAACAGATTGAAGAGGTAATAGGCCAGCATTCAGAACTAACATCCATTGATGACATCTCAATTAGAAAAAGCTTCAACAATCTAATTTGTGTAACAAAGGATTATGAAAGATCGCTAAAGCTCTTGTCGGCAGCGGAGGATTATGCGTCAGCCTTGGGGATTGACCTTGAATCTGCAACAAAGCAAGTTGCAACGGCGCTTAGCGGGAGCACATCAACGCTTGAACAGAATGGTGTGGCGCTTGACGCTCTCAGCATGAAATCAATGACAGCTACACAAAAGATGGATTACCTGGCCCAACAGATGGAAAAATCTTTTAGTGGTAGTGCAGAAGTACTACGGAATTCTACAGCAGGGATATTTGCAAACTATGAAAATCAGATCCAGAATCTAAAAACTCTTTTTGGAAATGAACTGACCGGGGCCATAGCGCCAGCAATTGAAGATATTGCAAATAAGATTTCAGCTATGATTGATTCAGGCGAGCTGCAACCACTTGCAGATGCTTTTGATAATCTTGTGACGCATGCGATTAGCCTTGGCTCTGAACTTGGCGGTGTTATAATGAAGCTCACAGGTGTCTCTTCTTCAGAAGAAGCAATCGCAAAACTTGCCGATGCTTTTGATAGGGTGGCATACATACTAGGGGTAGTTGAAAATGTTCTTTCAAGAATTAATTTCTTGATCAAAGATCTGCAAATAGATAAGATCATTAATTTTGGGATTAGGGCCACAAGCCCCGGGGCGATGGAGCTTTGGGATTATACGGGCCGACAAGTGCAATACGAAAAAGCTGGGGCATATACACCTTATGAAGCTGCAAGTAGGGGACTATGGTCTAGCCCAGGAACTGTTGTTACCTCCCCTCCTAAAACTGAAACGGCTGCTGATGTTTTGGCAAGGCTTCGTGAAGGCACCAAGGTAGAAACAGAAAATCAGCAAAGCAAAAAAGATAACTCGCTTGCAGTTCAAAATAACACCCAAAATATGCAAACTGCAACAGAACTTCTCAAATTGTACAAAGACCAGACCTCTCAAACTGGGACTGAGATTGTCCAGCTGGGCCAAACCGCAGGGTCTGCAATCGGGTACATGAACAGCGCAATGGACTCAGTGAGGCAGATGCTAAGCGCTTCCGGAGGTGGAGGCGGGAAAGGGGGGTGCAGGACCTTCAAAAGCGGCACTTACACTACAGATGGGCATAATGAAAGCTATTCTTCGGGAGGCGGCCCTTCAAATTCACCTGGCATGGCCTGGTACAACGTCTTAGGGAATGAAAATGCCGGCGTCGTAGCTGCAATGGGGCAAGAGTGGGCATCTACGGTCACAAACGTTGTGAGGAACTCCTGCTCCGGCAAGGTCTGCAGCTTTGAGGCGGACGGTCAGAAATTCTATGGGGACGGCGGAGGAGGGTATTCTTCAGTAAATGATGCACTGATCACAAGCAAGGGGGATGTAATCCAATTTCATCCTGACGACAATATACTGGCCTTCAAGGATGGATCAAAAGTGGGCGGCAAAAATGTCACCATTCACAACACTTTCAATATTTCGGGTAATGGCGATCCCGATAGGATTGCCGAAGAAATCATGAAAAAAATAACAAGGATAGGCAGGATAGGGTTTTGATGAAATCAATATCTAAAGCTAATTACCTTGTCAGCTGGCAGGTAATCAGCAAGGATGGTAAGATCAGGGAAGAAGGAAAAGAAAAACTAAATATTATAGGTGAAACAAATGGCAACAATAACAAATAAAGGATTGGAGATTAAAGCCAAACTTTTGAACGGAGTCGCATCAACTCCTTTCACATACATCGCCCTCGGCAGTGGAACAACTGCGGAGGCAAACGACCAAACTGCGCTTGCAACAGAGATAACAACAAACGGCGGCGCAAGGGCTGCTGCGACATGTACCTATGAAACGGACTATAAGGCGAAATGGGAAAAGACCTTTAATTTCACTGGAAACTTGTCTGTGAACGAAGTCGGGATCTTTGATGCCGCATCTGGGGGCAACATGCTGATGAGGCATAAGTTCTCTGCAACAAAGTCCGTTGAGAACGGGGACTCTCTCGCAATAACAATCAAGGAAACTGAGTCCAGGGCATAAACGTTTTTTATTTTGTAAAAGAAGTGATCGCCTGGCGTCCTACGACTATGAATTTTCTGGAGTGGAGAGAGAACAAGAAGTAGTTGAAAAAAGGACCCTCACTTCAAAAACATTTCTAATTGCGCCAGGTAGATTTAGGAGGGTCCACCATGAAAAGCCAGTCCATTATGAAGATGATAACAGCAATCTAAAAACTATTGACATCACTATAAGGGAAGAAGACGACAAGTTCATAGTGGATAGGAATCGTTTTTCCGCTGGATTTAGGAAAGACGGAAAGAGGGAGAAATACTTTGGCCTCCGTAAAGGATACGGCAATCAATTGGAGGCCACCATCAGCCGGATCATACTAAACGGCGAAGAAGTCATATTTGACAGATTTCAAAAGATAGAAAAGATAAACGATTACGAACTAAAACATGTCATCTACGATGGCCTTTGGATCCACAACAGGATCCATGAAACACATGTAAGGGAATCCCTTGTCGTTGAAACAGATAAGATCAGCTTGAAAGATGTTGAAGTCTGGTATGAGCTTCATGTGAAAGGGTTCAAATACAAAGGAAAGAAGGCTGATGGCTTCATCTTTGAAATCAGCCCCGGCGATAAGGTATGGATCCCAAAACCTCTGATGTGGCTTGAAGGCCATGACAATGAAGCACAAGGCCTAGTGCACAAGATAGTGAAGAAAGACGGGAAGCTGTTCTATGTCAAATATCTTGATGATAAGGCCAAAAACTGGATATATGCAGTGCAAAAGTTTGGACTTACAGATGGTGGTTACCAAAGACAGAACATCAAGAAAAATATATACATAGATTCAACTACATACTATGCCACCTCTGAAGATGGTGATATCAGGGGATCACTTTCAGCTACATGGTCCACAGCGATGTCAACTGGATCATCCATCTCAGCTTCAACAACAGCAATCAGGGTAAACACATATGCTAGCAATGAAAAAAGCGGAACAAAGTATCAAATCAGAAGGGGATTCCTCTACTTTGACACATCAGGCTTGCCTGATAATGCAACGATAACATCTGCAGAAGTTTCTGTTTATGAATACACTTGGAATGATGCTACTTCATTTGTAATTCAAAAGGGAAACCAATCAAGCTCATTATCATCATCTGACTTCGCAGCGTATTCAGGAAATCACTATGGGACGATAACAAATAGTGGTTCTGCAAAGTGGCACACATTTACCCTCGATTCTCAAGGAAAGGCGGATATATCCCTCACAGAGACCACAAAATACTGCATCCGAGAATATAACTATGATTATCAAGATACGCCTCCTGATCCTGGCTCATTAACGGTAAAGACATACGGAACATATTTCTACGCTTCTGAAAACAGCGGCACGACATATGATCCAAAGCTAGTTATCGACTATACAATGAGCCAGAATCTTTCTGAAACAATTGCCTATGATGGCTATAGTTCTGTATCGGTGGCTGCTGGAAAAATATTATCCGACACACTACCCACAACTTGCACTGGGATCATTTCCATAACTCTGGGGGCATCATACCATGCAACAGCAATATGCACTGTTTCTGGAACACCTGCCCTCGTCCAAAACACCTCATACATATCTCTTGTCAGCTACACATCATACGCAACATCGGTGCAACAAGACATTGACTATGACGTAGAGCTCATCACGGCAGCTTCTTTATCTTCATTCACAGAAACTACCGCATCTAGCTACAGCAAAATAATTGCATATCACAGCTATAGCCAATTGGAATATGCCGGCCCCGCTTTATTTGCCCCTTCAATCGGCATCAAATCCTTAGCAACGGTGACACAGCAAGACATTGACACTGATCTTGAAATTATTTTATTGCAAACTACGTCTTCAATTACAGCAGTATGGAATATATCGTGCACTTTAGATATTGTGTATGCTGGAGCAGGTTCATGCAGCATAACAGCAGGCATCCTAGAATCGGTGGAAATACTTTTTGGATCTTCCTGCTGCATAGATGCATCTAGAAAGACAGCGTTTCAGGATACAGCCGATTTCATTTGTTTTTGTACTGTGGTGCAGCAAGATGAAGACACGCTTATAGAAACAGTAGCTATGGCAGGAGAATCGCTTGCCATCTTAACGGCTGCAATCGCCTATAATCTAAATTATGATTACCCCATTACAAAAAGCCATTTTTCAATATCCACCAAAATACAAAAGACAGCAGAAGTTGGCTGCCTTGCTGCATCTTCAATCCATACAATATCAGCTGCGTCATATGGCATTGCGGTGTCAGTAGAGGCGCTTGTAACGGCCTTGCAGCAGGACATTGATTATGACATTGAAATTATCCTTTGTGGATCTTCCGGCAATAGCTGGATACAGGACATTGATATCCTAAAGATTTTAGGAACTAGCACTCCATCAGTTGCAACAATAGGGCATTACTCAAAGGAAATGCTCTTTTACGTGAATGGCGCAATAGAAGCTTTGGCCCTAAAAACATGGACTGATAATGTTATTTTTAAGGCCAGCTCACTATTTGGGGTTAATACCAATTACAACTATACCAATCATATTGAATGCACAGGGTATGGCACAGCCACTGTTCTTGACGTGGATATCGATATAGAGTTTATCACATTCACAGCATATGGATCTTTAGAGGTAATCCCTGCCTACCTACCTACAATTGAAATTAAATCAGCAGCATACCTTTCAATTGACTCATCAAGCACAGGAAAAACGGTGCTTTTCTGGTCAATAGAGGCTGATGGAGTAATCCTTGAAGACAACTACGATCTTGAATATGCCAAATTCACAGACGAAAAGGGAAAGCAGTCAGACTCCTTTGAAATAGTCCTTGACAATCGGGATGGAAAAATTTCAGACAGATTTGAGGTGGGAAGCGATGTCTACCTATTCCTTGATGAAAACGATCCCCCCAAGACAAAAGTGTTCCATGGGCTTGTCACTGGAATTGATTTTGAGATAGATTTGTGGGGGCACAATAAGCTGATTCTTAGTGGGGAGGATTACGGGTCTGTGAGACTGGGCCAGACGATAATCTCCGGCGCGGAGAACTATTCAAACACAACTGCAACAGATATCATAGCAGACATAATTCTTAGATACTGCCCTGAAATAACAACAAACAATCTTGAAAGCTTTACCGAGCAGATCCCGTACATCTCATTTGCATGGGAATATTTGTCCCAGGCCATAGACAAAATCGCAAGGCTTGTTGGCGCAGACTACTATGTTGACGAAGATGACGACCTCCACTTTTATGACCCTTCGGATCTGCTGGCCTCGCACTCGCTTACCTCTTCGCACATCATAAATGCAAAGATAAAGAAAGACTCCTCAAAGTTCTTTGATAGGGTTTTTGTCATAGGGGGAAAGCAAGGCTTTTTGGATCAGAGCCAGGTAACGGCAACAACTGAAGTTTCGCTGCATGACAAACATTATGCTTCTTCATTTACGCCGTCAAAAACAAATTGTTTGTATATTGAAGCATATATCAAGAAGATCGGAAATCCCCTTGACGCATTTAAATTCATGATTGTTGAGGATAACTCCGGCCCTACCGGGGCAATAGCTGGATTTGGATCAATACCTGCAAAGAACATTTCAACAGATGGCTCTTGGTTAAAATCTGATTACATTGATGTGCAGCTTGACATGACTAAACTGCACTGGATAGTTTTCCAGAAATGCGGCACTTCAACTGATACTTACAAGGTAGCGCATGACAACACAACTGCAAACGGCCACAAGTATTCTACCAATGGATATTCCTGGAGCAATGGTACTGGGAAGTGTGCATTCAAGACTTACTATGGCGTCCAGATTGTTAAGGGTGCATCTGGAGCAAAAATGTTTGATAATCATACCGATATTCCAATTGTTGATTTTTCGATCAAAGATACGGATACGGCCTTGATGCTTGCCCAGCAAAAGATTATAGAATACGCCTTGAAAGATGCATCCAAGCTAGAGATTAATCCCCCTGGAAAACGGATGAAAGCCGGAGAGGTCGTGTCAGTTTCAATACCTGGAGTCGCCTTGGAAGATCAAACAATACTATCTGTTTCTTATGAAATCACTGATCCGCATATTGCAAAAGTGAGGCTTGAATGCACTGCTGCAGAGGACTTCTATTCTGCATTTTCAAATCTCTTTGCAGAGCTTAGGAGGTTGAAGGTTGAGAACATTCTCCAATCGCAAGAAACATCAACTGATTACAAGGAAACAACTGAAACTGAATCAGTTGCACTAACAGAAACAATTACTGAAAGCCTGGCAGGATACAAAGCAAAGTTTGACGATGGCAAATCCAGATGGGACGTGAGCAAATGGACATAACTGAAATGATTAGAGGGGATAAGAATCCTTATCTTGGGAAATTCAGGATTGATGAATATAGTCTTGAACGTAATACATTAATCAAAGGGCGATGGCAAAAGAATCTGATCACTAACAAATTGAAAGCCGCCCTAGCTGATGCGGTCACAGGCGATTATGATCCAAACAAACACGTTGTTGGAAAACTAGCAATAGGGACTGGCACTGCAGCACCGGCAGCGGCAGATCTTTCTCTCGCAAATCAATTAGGCCCTTTGAAATCCTACGTGCCAAACAGCCTGCACAACGACACTTACTCCAACAAGGCCGAGTCTACTTATTATTTTGACAGCACGGAAGCAGGATACTATGGCACATGGATGGAGTTGGGGATATATGCTGTCAACGGAACAGATCTTCTAACGCACTCATTGATCTCGCCAACAAAAATTTTTGACAATACAAAAACTATGACGGTGTATTATGTTATTGAATTTTAGGTGATCAGGTGACATTTACAAAAAAGGTATCGGCTGGGCAGGATATCGCATCAGCTGATTTTAGGCAGTACTTCGGGGATTTCTTTTCTGAAGGGATAAAGAGTGGGTTTACTGTTTCTGTGGACAGTGGATTGAAACTAAGTATTGCAGCTGGAACAGCCTATGTGAAGGACGCTAATGGCGGGATGTACCAAATAAAATCTGATGCAGTAGAGACGCTTACCGCAAATGCAAATCAAACTAACTATGTTTACTTACATTCTGACAACGGAGCCAACTGGCTGACAATCTCAACATCTGCGACTGTGCCTAGTGATGCTATGCTTTTGGCAACAGTTGTTGCTGGTGCAAGCTCGATAAACTCAGTTACAAATGTTACATCTGGACTTCCATCATATGTTCCGCCTGGCGTTATAGTCGCATGGTCGGGCGTTCTTTCTAGCATCCCATCAGGTTGGCTACTTTGCGACGGCAATAACGGAACTCCAAATCTGATAGACCGATTTCTGCAGGGAATTTCCACGGCAGCAACAAATCCTGGTACAACTGGAGGTAGCCATACAAAGACAGTGGCTGGATCTTGGACTTTTGCAGGAGACACGACCACAAGGGTTGCAGGATTTACAATAGATATAAGGCCAAAGTATTACGAAGTGGCATGGATAATGAAGGCATGAGGGAATATTACTGTTCTAGGTGCGGGGTGGTTCTGGCTAGGCCGATTGAGATGACTGCGTCTTATTGTTATGATCCTAGAATTGAGAAGACTTTTCTAATTTGCAGGAAGTGTAAGATGAAGAAAGATTGGATTATCTGGTGACTTCATTTATCGCAAGTAATCACATATTTCTCCAATTACATCTTGAAATCCTTCTTTTACTTTGCATTCATAAAATTCCAAAACAGTATATCCTTTTTCCTCAAGTTCGGCCTTGACTTTATTCCTTCGTTCAATATTGGATTTAATTTTATTCGACCAGTATTCTGCATTTGAATCGGGCATTTTAAAATGATCTGGGCATCCATGCCAGAAGCATCCGTCAAGGAATATTACAACTTTCTGCCTTCGATAAGAGATATCCGGCCTCCCTGGAAGCTTTGGATCATGCAGCTTGTATCCTTTTTTTCTTTTCCATAGTTCTTTTCTAACCTTGACCTCTAAAGAAGTGTTCTTACCCTTTATTTTGGACATTATTTCGGAGCGCTTTTCTTTAGAGAAAGTATCTGCCATGGCATCATCACATATTGAACTTATTATTTTAATACTCTTTTGATTCAACTTTTTACAAATCCCTTATGCATGGGATTTAAACAACCGACTATCGGGTTTCAATGACAATAGATTTATATCTAAAAAATAAATAAATTGTTTGGAGACTATAATAATGCAGAATGATAATCAAGAAAAACCCTCAAATACCCTAAACACTTTCATAGATCTTTTTGCAGGAATAGGGGGATTCAGGCTTGCACTTGAGTCGTTTGGATTGAAATGCGTATTCAGCTCTGAATGGGACAAGCATGCCCAGAAAACATACGAAATAAACTTTGGAGAACTCCCAAAGGGGGATATAACAAAAATTGAAGAATCTGAAATACCTCCGCATGATATTCTATGTGCTGGATTTCCTTGCCAAGCCTTTTCAATATCTGGAAAGCAAAAAGGATTTGAAGACTCAAGGGGAACCTTATTCTTCGACATAGCAAGAATTGCAAAATACCACAAACCAAAAATCATTTTCTTGGAAAACGTAAAAAATCTGGAGAGGCATGACAAAGGAAAAACGTTCAAAGTGATTTCAAACATACTGGATGGGATAGGGTATAAAGTGTTTCACAAAGTACTTAATGCCAGCGAATATGGCTCTCCAACTGCCCGAAAACGAATATACATTGTAGGATTCAGAAAGGATTTGAATATAAGCTATTTTGATTTCCCCCTCCCCACCCATGAAAAAGTTTACTTGAAGGATCTTTTGGAGCATGATGCTGAAAACTCAAAATACGTCATCAATAGAAAAGATATAAGATACACTAAAGATGTCAATCAACTCCCTCAGCTTAAACCCATACAGATAGGCAAAATAAACTCCGGAGGCCAAGGAGAGAGGATATATAGCATTGAAGGGCATGCTCCGGCAATAACGGCATATGGCGGCGGAGTCGCCGCAAAAACAGGGGCTTACCTTATCGACGGCAAAGTGAGAAAATTATCGCCTCGAGAATGTGCCCGTGTCATGGGATTCCCAGATAGCTTCAAAATCCCAGTCACAGATGCCCAGGCATACAAGCAATTCGGCAATAGCGTGGTGGTGCCTGTATTAATAAGAATAGCCGGTAGGATCATTTCTTCCATTAAAGGGGAGGTAAGTCCCAAACAGATGACTTTGCTGGAACTTGCTACTAAAGGCTCTTCTTAATCTCTTCAATCAACAAATCCAGCCCTGAAGATTCCTCTTTCCCAATATATCTGGTGCTGAAAACAACGTTTGGATTGTTTGTCGTGCTTAGCTTTCTTATTATCGCTCCGTTTTTGGGAAGATAATAACGTTTCTCATCGCCGAGATACACTTTGTTGACAAAAAACGGCGGATTTATTATTACCCTGCCCTCAAAATCAATAGAAAATCCTTGAGGGAATATTTTTTCCAATAATTTTTTGGCATATGGAATTTCTCTTGGAGGTATCTTTTGGCTTCCACTTTTTTTACGCCTTAAAACAGCAGTTATTTCAAAATTGGCACCCATTTCTTTCAATGGCACTATTTTGACAAATTTCTTTTCAAGATTTTCGTAATACTTCGATGTCAAAATGAATCTTACGCCCATGTTTTCATAATGCCTGCAGACCCAATTTCGAAACAGTTCCGCATCATTGTCAATTTCTATCGCAGTCGATCCAGGGTCCCCATATCTTTTCAAATTGAGATTCAACTTGTCCACTATTTTTTCTGTATATGGATTGTCCTTGTCTTTGCTCAAATCAGAAAAAACATATTTCCCGTTTTTCAAGATGACCACAATCTGGCCGCATTGCGAGGGGCTGAATTTCGATTCTATGCTAAATAGATTTTTGTTAAATCCAAATTCATTTTTTGACATGACGCCGATGTCCGGAGAAGTTGAGTCGCTTCCGCCGGTACCAACTAACTCTATTCCTGGAATTTTTATTTTTGATTTGAGATACTCAAGTGCGTTAATTTCAAACAATCTCCATCTTTCCATTTAATCACCAAAACAAAGAGCATGTCAACTTGACATGTTAAAAGTATATACTAGATTATATATTCTTTGCCTCGGCATAATTGGCTTCAATTAGAATTATATAAACAATTAATTCGAAAATCATGAAGCATGAGAAGATTTTTATTTTCTAGACTATTTGCCAAATAAATGGGGACTAAAGAGGAACTGCAAA
>Ga0302243_1002090_pt1 | contig 11983 bp, 9 predicted proteins | sample AAG_UR_Met_MG_FD_193514 | JGI IMG/M metagenome (GOLD analysis project Ga0302243, IMG submission 193514) | Enriched activated sludge microbial communities from anaerobic digester in WTTP, New Holstein, Wisconsin, United States - AAG_UR_Met | ecosystem: Engineered > Bioreactor > Anaerobic >...
CCTGCGGTGACAATGATGCCGTCGAACGGGGCCTCTTTGGCGAGCCCGAGTGAACCGTCGCCGATCACGATGCGGATGTTGTAGTATCCCAGCTCGTCGTGGATCTTGCGCGCGCGGGAAGCCAGGGCGCTGATCCTCTCGATGGAGAGAACGCTTTCGCAGAGCCTCGAGAGGATGGCCGCCTGATAGCCCGACCCCGTGCCGATCTCCAGGATCTTATCCTTGGGCCCGGGCATCAGGCTCTGGGTCATCAGCGCGACCATGTAGGGCTGGGAGATGGTCTGACCGTATCCGATGGAGAGCGGGTAGTCGTCATAGGCCCGGTATTTGAGATATTCTTCAACGAATTTGTGCCGCGGCACTTCGAGGAATGCGCCCAGTATCCGCGGGTCGGTGATGCCGCGGCCCTCGAGCTGCTCCTTTACCATGTGCTGTCTGGCAAGAACCGGATCCATGCTCTCTTCCTATCACCATCTTCTCTGCGGCCGGAAGTGGTTTTTCTCGCTCGCTTTCTCGGCAGTCCGCGCACGGCAACTCATGCGCTTCATTGCCGGTTCATCGCTTAAGATACTGATTTTATTATAATGGATTATCCGGTTTCTGACAATATAAAAGCCTGAGGGTAAGGCATATCCGTTCGGCGGGGTTCGTCGGGGCGGTGATTCACAGCCTCCCGGCGGATATCTTCAGTGCCCCGGGTTTCTCTCCTTGACCCTCCCCTGGGACATATAGTAAATTATTTATGCAATGGATTTTATTAAGATAATGAAAACATCAAGGTTTTTGGACCCGGCCCGGAATTTTGCCGAAGCGAGGCGCCATTCCGAAGTGCGACTGGACCCGCTCACCGGACATTCGAGCAGGATTCTGGACTTCCCGATCAAGAAGATCGACCGGGAGGACCTGAGCGCGCTCGTGGAGGGGTCCAGGGCCTTCTGCCCGTTCTGCCCTGAGGTCGTGGAGTTGGTGACGCCCAAGTTCCACCCGGACCTCCTGAAAAAGGAGAGGTACTCCCAGGGTGAGGCGCTGTGCGTGCCCAACGTTTTCCCTTACGACGAAAACGGCGCCGTGTGCGTCATGTGCAGGCAGCACTATGTGCCGCTCTTAGATTTCACCGCACCCATGCTGGAAGACGCGCTCTCGTGCTGCTTCGCCTATCTGAAGGACGTGGTCGTGAATCAGCCGGACATGATTTACCAGTCGGTGAACTGGAACTACATGCCCCTCGCCGGCGGCTCGCTCGTTCACCCTCACCTGCAGATCACGGCATCGAGCTCGTCCACCAACTATTACACCGACATGGTGCCTGCGCTGAGAGAGTATGAGCACACGCACGGCAGGGATTTCTGGCAGGATCTCAGTGACGAGGAGCGCGCATCCGGCGAGCGGTGCTTCGGCGCGACGGACGACATCACCTGGCTCACCGCGTTCGCCCCGCTGGGGGTGTTCGACGTTCTGGCGGTTCTCCACCATGCGCACGACCCTGAGGATGTTCGGGGAGAGCTTCTGAAGGAGCTGGTGCAGGGGATCCTTCGGGTGATGGGGTACATCGATTCCCTGAACATGTATTCCCTGAACATGTCCTTGTACTTTCTCCTTGACAATTCCCTGTTTGTGCCGCACCTAAGGATATGCCCGCGGGTGAGTATCCCGCCGTTCGGCACGAGCCAGATCAACTACATGAAGATGCTTCACAACGAAACCCTGACAACGATGAGGCCGGAAGATGTGTGCAATGATCTGAAGGCGATCTGGGAAGGGCGGGCGACGTAAGTGGCCTTCACCCGCATTCAATCGTTCCATGAGGAGGGTTTATGATGAAAAAGTTGTTTCTCGCGGTATTCTTTTGTCTCTTCGGCACATCCCTGTTCGCAGTCTCCTCGCCCGAAGTCGTATGGGTAGGAGGCGCCTGGCGGCTTTCTGACGAATCGTCCCCCATCTTCATGGCCGATACCTTTCTCTCCCTGGGGCAGATGGACTCTACATACATTTTCACCGAACCCCTCCTGATCCTGAAGAGCGGGGAGCTCGGTCTCGGTCTGGGCGCCGGTGCGCGGGTACCGGTGATGAACGGCCAGGCCCTGGCCGGATACAATGCGTTTTTCGACTATACCACAGATAACTACCACAAGCGCCTGACCATCGGGGGGGAGTTTTTCTACCCTACGTTTTCCGCCCACATCAACGCCTACCTTCCTTTCTCCGATGACCACGACGGGGAAGAGGCGCTGCCCGGCATCGATTTCACCGTGGGGATCCCCATACCCAACGCGAGCTTCATCACCCTGTGGCCCGGCATGTATTACTACGACGGCAAGGACGAAGACGACATGACAGGGCTGAGCTTTGTCGTGGAGGCAAAGCCCGTAAAGGCGCTGTCCGTATTCATCGGCGGCCGCAACGACGCGCTGGAGTCCGGCAGAGACAGGGGCGAGGTGTTCGTGAAGTTCCAGGTCACCATCCCCATGGAGCGACTGGGTGAAGACCTCTTCAAGTTCGAGCAGGGCCAGTACCCGCTCAACGTGAACGCCCAGCTCGATCACCGGGTGGTGCGGGAGCCCTTCATCACCTACGAGAACAAGCGGCCCTGACAGACAGGGTTCGTGCTTGACTTCAGAGATGATTCTCCTCTATAGAGAACGACGGTAACGGGAAGTGGCTCAGCCTGGTAGAGCACAGCGTTCGGGACGCTGGGGTCCGGGGTTCAAATCCCCGCTTCCCGACCATTAACTTATTGAAATAACAGGTTTAATTTTTTCTTACTCTGTCCCGTGGCTGTCCCGTGCTTTTTTCAGCGGCAGCACCTTTCTCTCAAGGACAGCTCTTTTCTTTGCAATGTTCGCTCTGGCATAATGTTTGACTGACTCAAACGATGCCCAATCCCCGGCGATCTGAAGGTCATGCAGGGACATATCTTCTTCATTGACCATTTGGCTTGCCCTGGTGGTCTTTGTTCCCCGGTAAACGTCTATCTTCTCTCCCGCCTTTTTGCAGGCTTCATTCCATATCCTTCGGTAGATCTTTCCAGTGTATCGATTTCCATCGGATTTGGATTCCTTACAAGTGAAGAAGTATTTGCTGATGTGCGGCAGCTTCTTCATGTAGGGTTTGAACTCCGACACGCAAGGTATTTCATGGCAATCCCCGGTCTTTGTCCTCTCGATCAAATGACCTTTGCTTACGCCTCTTTTAATAACGAATATGTCACGCTCGGCATCGTAATCCTCGCGGAGCAGGGCCATCGCTTCTCCTGGTCTTCTCAGGTGCAAATACAGCCACATAAAGAACGGCTTGTGCTCGTCCGGTATGTACTTCATAACATTGTCAAAACGTTCCCTTGGCAACCATACGGGCGGTTTATCGTGGATATCGTACACTCTCTTTTCAGGGAAAGGCGGCAGGGCATTGATTCGTTCCGACTTATGAGCGTATTTCAAACAACACCGGAGGGTATCAACCACATTTTTTCTTTGCTTTCCGCTGCCATCGATAAAGTTGACCAGCTTAATCAAGGTATCGTACCGGATCTCATGTAGCATTACCGGATGCTCCGTGAAGAAGGGAACGAGATAATTTTTCACATCTCTCTTATACTTGTCAAAACCACCAGGTGTCAGCTCGGGCTCCTTGGCATCGAGCCATTCCTGAAGATAAGGAATAACATCGGTATAGAACTCTCGGGTGTACTTCTCTATTTGGAATATGATCTCTCCTCTCTCATGTCTCTCCCAATCGCCCTGGATGAGCGCAAGGAGCTTTTGCGCCTTTCTATACCCGGCATCACGCTCCTTGACAGGGTGAGTCTGGTACATCGGTTCTCGTTCACCGATATATTTTGATATCTTATAGGATTTACGATTCATGTACCATTGAACGAACCAGTAAGGTATTCGAACATCTTTCCGAAGATAAATCGATCCTTTCATACAAACACTCCCCTCATTATTTTTAGGGGGAATATTACACCGGTGATTTGATCCCGACAAGTTCTTCATACTTAGTATATTCTACCGAAGTGAAAAATTTTGATGAGATCGAGAATCAATTAATTCAATGAGTTATGATAATGTTAATTCTTGGGGAAAATAAAAATATTACTCCTGGTAAACATGTGGATCAGGAATGGTAGATATCGTTAAGATACAGCAACTGAAAACCCCCGAAGGGGGGCCTGCTGGTCGTTTTTGACGAAGTAAAACCTATGATAAAACAGAGTGATACAGAGTGGGTGAAAAAGAAAAGGCGTTATTGGTATTAATATTTACAGAAATACATACAAAAAAGAAGGCGTTTCATTATTCAAAAATGATGACATGAAAGCGACCGTTTTTTCTTAAAGGTTCCTGAAAAACTTGTGGAACAGGAAAGCCGAAAAAATTCGATATGCCGAGCTCCTGGGGATTATAATCCTTCCATCCCCCCATAAGAGGGCATGCTGGGGGCTTTTGGCTGAGACAGCCTGGATCGAGATTATGAAGAAGTAAGTAAGTGCAGGTATCCCGGCTTATCCCAGATACGTCTTGGTGATGCTGACACGGCTATGGCCGAGATTTTCCGATACCGCCAAGCGAACCTGTTTTTCGAGCGCCAGGAGATCCTTTTGGCCCAGGCCGGTTTCCAGCTTCATGTGTTCAAGCCAATCTTCTCGCTCCACGCCCATTTCAGCCGGGCATTTAACATCATGCCCCTTCTCCTGCCAAAGCTCTTTGTATCGCTCATGGGCATAGTGATGGCGCTCACCATGATTGTTCAGGCCGTAGCCGGTTTCCCGGTTGAACCGCCTCAAGGTGTTGTTGGCGAAATCCATCCACTGTTTGAGGGTGTAACCTTCTGGTATCAACGACCGCTGCCCCTGGGAGATACCCCATGCCTTCGCACTGGCCAGAGCTTGCCCTTGAGACTCCTTGGTAATCTCGACTTCCCTGGGACGGGAATTCTTCGTGCAATCGGGTTTTCCAAGGATTAATCTGCCCCCTGTTGTATTCTTCGATGCGATCTTGACCGCATAGCTTTCTCGCGCACGAAGCCCGAACTCAGCCATTAGGGTCCGGGAGTGATACAGGTTCATGTACCGGGGATCATTCTGACCTTTGTCCTGGAGCCAGGATCGGTACGCTGCCGCTTGCGTCCTATCGTTAGCCTTGTTTGTAGGGTCTGTCTGTTGCTTGCTGAGCCCGTATTCTTTTGCCGATACCCTGAGATCGTTTCGCTCAGCGTACTCCAGGATGCGGTTGAGGGCCGAGATACGGTTGGTCGCCGTGCCGGGTTCAATCTCTTCGTTGTCAACCCGGTTCACCAGGACGTTCACGTACTCTCTGACAAGCTCTTCCTCGATTTTACACAGGTTCGTTACTCCTGTCTCCCTGTGCATCTCGTTAAGAGTCGTGACAACAACCTTCGTGTTCGCGGTGCCTCTGCGGGACTTCGACGAAATGCTTCTTGCCACGCATTTTACCTTGTTGCCAGTCGTCAGCTTTGCCGGTTTGTTCAGCTTAACCATGCTCATGTCTCCCAAAAAACTTGTTAATCAGCTAAAGGGGGGGTAAGGCTGCCAACTATCCCGATCATTGGCAGCCTTCCGAGTAACTGTTGCATCTACAACTTGATCAAATCCTGAGTCATGCGCTCCAGGCGGTCACCCTCGATGCCGTAATCCATCAGGATCTTCCTGATTCGCTCAAGGCGAGTGTTCACCTTTCGCTTCTTTGCGGACTCAGGATTGGTCCTGATGGGCAACCGTGAAGTACGAACGAACTTTTTTGCTGCCAGGGCATACTTGCGGATTGTCTCGGGAGACAGGCCACTGTCTGCCAGTGACGACACAAAGGCATCATAGTGTTTTTGCCTTAGCTGCCTGATCTCCTGGAGCCGGTACTCCGCTTCGACATAGCCCAGCCATCTTTCGACATAGCGCAGATTCTGCCGATGCCATTCGTTCGTATTCTTTCGGTTGCGAGGGAGCAGCCGTTTTTTGTGGAATTCGTCAATCAATATTCCCATAAGTAGCCTCCTTTCCGTGTTTTTTTTAAAAGATTCCTGCTGGCCTACGCAGTGGGATTTCTGCCGGCCTAACGCGTCCAGGAACACGTGGATATGTTGTCAGCCATAAGGCTGTTGGGGCGGGGGTGGTCAGACTCGCCGGGACACCGCAATAGCGTCAGGGCAAGTAAGGAGCGCTTAAAAAAGCATAGGCAATCAGACTTTTTTCGCAAAAAGTCCGATTTAGTCCGAGAGCGAAGAATCGCTCTCGGAGCCGTGCCATTCGGGTATTGGGATACCCTCATTCACTTTGTATGTAACTTCGACTAAAGCCGAAGTTCTGCCAAAGTGAATGAGGGTTGTCTGAGGTATGCTCAATCGGGAAGATCTGCGAGGTTGTACCGATAGATACACCCGAGCAAGGTCTATTGAGCAGATATAGGTATGTTTTCTACTGGGCGTTTTCCTGATATGGATAAGGAAAACTCATCACTTTAATGATTTTTAGAAGCCTATTGGCTACGTTTACCACTCTTCGGTGGCTCAATGACTGATAATATCAGCCAAGGATATGTTATGATCAGAATATAAGCACATTTTGATGAAAAAGTCAAGGACTTTCTTGGACTTATTGACACAATCTTATGATTACTGGGGCATCCCACCAGACATTGCTTGGCCAATATTCCACCTCACGACTATTCCAATAAGGTTAATTATTTTCTAAGCGTTGAATATATAGTATACAATTTGCATAGGATGTATCTAATATGTCATCAGAAGCAATAGATATCATAGGAGAAATACTGTTCAGTAGATAAGTTATTATATGAAGGGGAAAGAACGATGAACAATTTAGGAGGTTATAACCTTGTTGAAAACTTTATCAAATCCTTAAATGAACAGCCCGGTATTAAAGTAATCAGGACTTCTATTTCACGAAATGTTTTTGAGTATACAGGCCGCACTAATCTCTTGCTATATATAAAAGGCAGAGCTAAACAACCATTGAGGTGGGGAGTAACCGCTAATGTTGTTCAACGGCTTCAGTCTCAATCGAAACCTTGGTTTGTAATCCTTCTTTTTGAATCTTATGACAAGGGCTATTTTCTGACCCAGTATGATGTAGAAAACTATATGCATAACACATGGCCGTTTGCAAAAGACGGGGACTACAAGCCAGCTCCTGGTTCATATCTATCAGGCATGCAGCCTTTATATTCATTGCATTGTTTTATAGATTCTTTTGAGAAGATCAAGGTTACATAGTTAGGAAAAGAATCGGATGGCTTAAACCGGACGCATCAAGATACAATTTGGTTATGCTGGGATTTTTGAAATAGAATGTCTGGATGGAAATGGGCATGTTTGTGCATGACTAAAACATTTCAATGAATGAATGGAGGAAGCAATGACAGACATCAGAAATCATATTGAATCAATCATAGATAATGAGACAGCCCACACAGATGGTGTTTCAGATGGTGTTGTTTCGAAGATGCTGAAGTCTTATGACATCTATGATCGGTCATCTCTTCTCGGGTTTCTCCTTAAAATGGATTATGATGAACTCACCCTTGTTACTTGTGACGCGTGGAAGCGTAATTGTGGAGGCGTTCCAAAAAACTCGTTCATAATTGTACGTCTTAATGATAAAGCAACCACATATAGACAAACAAACTCGCGACCTTTCCTAATCCTAGCTCGTATCCGTGAAACAGCTATGACACCCGTCGCAGCTGATATTCAAAGCACGATCTTCCAGATTCACAAGGTCCAAGCAGATATCGACCCATTGACGAACTCGGAACTTCAATGGGGTGCTCTAAGAGCTAATATACTCGGTACATACTACGATGCTCCTGATCAGAAGATCGCCTTTGGCAATGACATCGATAGCTTTGTTTCGCCTCACTTTTACGAAATATATGTGCCAAAGCGCGAGCATCTAGAAATATTGATCAATTCCTTCGTCGCTGAAAAAAACCCTATTCAGATTGGCCGCTTAAGGTATACCGAGACGGAGACGACAGACATTAGTGATATCGTACCTGTTTCTGTATCACCTAATGACTTCCTGTGTAACCGCACAGCACTATTTGGAAAAACACGCATGGGAAAGTCCAATACAATTAAAGTCATACTTGATACCATGCTAAAAAAAGAATCAAAGCTTGGGCAGATAGTCTTCGACCTTTCAGGTGAATATACATACCCAGATCCACAGACAGGAGGGAGTCTCTATCTTGCTTATAGTAACAAATGCACTCGTTACAGCCTCAATCCTAGAACGCCTGAACGTGAGGTCTTGGTTGGTGCACAGCCCCCAAAAATGCTGAGAATCAACTTTTACCAACAAATCGCACTTGGTCATTACATCATCTGTGCTCTTTTTGACAGCAAACATCCACGAAGACCAGATTATATGAACGCCTTCTTCGCTTGGGAACCTATTGACGAAGATAATGTGTCAGAATATTACCCCGGCGAAGGTGATCGAACTCGTTATAGCCGAGCTTTATCAATGTATAAAGCTTTTTTACTTGAAGCTGGCTTTAAGGGTGGAGATAAGTTGCATGTACGCCTTCACCTTAGTGGGCCGATCAAGAAGCGTTTAGCGGAGCTACCTGGTGTGGCAGACTTTGCGGCTATAGAGAATGATCGGGATGGTAAACCGCAACTAGCCGAACGACAATCCCTTCCTGTTGCAGCCAGAATCTACGAACGACTGTGGAACCTGTATAATACGAACCGTGAAGATGCTACCTTGTTTCCGATCAGCCGACGCTCGGGTAAACCATACTTTGATGGTATCCACGAATGTTTTCTAAGAATGATTGGCTCTAGATCCATCTCAGGACCAAAGAAGATCACTCCGTTCACGGATTACCATGACCCAGGAGGAGGCAACTTGGCCAAATCTATTGTGAATGAAGTTGAAGAGGGGAAGACTGTACTCATAGACCTTGCCCAGGCTGACCAACAGGTTTCACAGTTTTACACTGAAATGCTAGCCAAGGCCGTTTTGGCAAAGCAGATGGAGAAGTTTGCTACTCTTAGCGCCGAGGAATTCGAGAAGCACTCTGTTCTTTTCTATTTTGAAGAAGCCCATAACCTTTTCAGATCCGACGATAAGGACCTCAAGAGCACATACAACAAGCTTGCAAAGGAGGGTGCCAAGTTCAGAATAGGTATGGTCTATGCTACCCAATCGATGACAACTCTTAGTCCTGATCTACTCAAGAATACGGAGAATTTCTTTATCGCCCATTTAAACGATGACCGGGAAGTAAAAGAGATTGAGCGGCGCTACGAATTTGCGGGCCTCGGGCTTGACATTCAACGAGCACGTTCAAAAGGATACGTCCGTATGATCACGTTATCACACAGATATGTTCTGCCAGTACAGATCCGTCTTTTTGGTTCTATGGAAAATGAGACAAAAGAAGAAGGTGAAAACCCATGAGTTATGGCAAGGAAGGCAGTTATCCAATTGAACGTGCTTCAAAACTCGGTCACATGAAAGTTATTGAGCATGAAAATGTCAGAAGACTTCTTCGCCAATTTGAAATGGTGTCACCAGACTCTATTGAAGTGCCATTAGGATCCTGTGATGGCAATGTAGATCTTGATGCTGGATCTCCTATCAAGTACATCATCACGATTGACGGTGGTCAAGCAGTCATTCCAAATGAGATCAGACGTGACAAACGTATTGCCTTCATTTCTGTCTGTGCAATGCTTATACGCTTGGAAGATATCGCGAGCCTTCGAAATGATCCAATCATTGACCCACGAGATTTGACTAAAATGTTTGAGGATCGTATATGGTATCAACCTGCGGCACTCCCTTTGGCAGGAATCAGAATTCCTGGAGAGTCAGTCAAGGATACAGTTCGACATACAATTGATGCTGTACTTGAGTATTCAAAACTATACGACGATCTTCATTTTCTCGTCTATCGAAAATGGAACCCTGCTTACGATATGAATCCTGCTTCTAATCCTGATGCTCCACATATGAATTGTCTCATGTGCGAGGAAAGAGTCTATCTGCCGAAGTATGCATATTCCTTCCAATGCCCCAATTGTGGATTTCATCATCGTCTGTCTGACTATCTTGGTATAGCGCAGCAGATGCCGGACAACTGGTCCCGAGAAGAGGCTGCTAGTTCGTTGCGAAATGCAATGGAGACTCTCACCCTCTTTCACTTCGTCTTTCGATACTGGAATGAACCTAAGATTTTATCGCAGATTTTATTTCTAAAGGATGGTCCTCTATTATTACGCGCACAACTATCCCGGCTTATAGAACCCATTCGAGATTTGGTAGAAACAATTAAAGCAGCTGGAACAAAACTGAACTTGGTTGGTGTTGAGAAGAATGGTGAACTTGTTGATCACATAGAGGATATAAAAAAACATCTCCAAAAACCAGGAGACTACTTTTTGCCATCCATCAAATATATGTTTGAAGAGGTCGCTGGAATCACCTTCGATCCTACTCGATACCGAAACCGTGTTCAATACGGCTCAAAAATTGTTGTCCGTCTTGGTCCTGATCATGTGATCCCGCTCGATATTACCACCGGAAACTTTTGTTTGAACCCAACCATTGCAGATTTGATTGGATTTCAAGATATCGCTGCCGTGCTATCAAAAATGGTCAGTTACAGCCATGAGAATGCTCTTATCCCAGTAAAACTGGCGAACAGTTTCAGTTCTATTTCTCAACAACCTTCAGGAGATATCCTTCAGGCATTCACGGACAAGTTGATTTCGTGAGATCAGATAAGATGCAACCATTCCTTAAGTGGCCAGGAGGTAAGAGATGGGCAGCTGACATTATAGCAAAACTCATTCGCAAACATCTCACCGAAACGTATTTCGAACCTTTTCTCGGAGGAGGTGCGGTATTTTTTCATCTACTTCCCAAAGCAGCCGTTCTTTCAGACATAAACAAAGATCTTATCATTACGTACCAGACGGTACAATCCGAATACGAGGCAGTTATTGAAAAGCTGCGAACAATGAATGTTTCGAAAGAAGACTACTACCGCATCAGAGCAATGTCTCCACGCACGAATATTACCAAGGCCGCTCGCTTTCTTTACTTGAACCGCACGGCATTTGCAGGAATGTATCGGTTGAATGGAAATGGACAGTTCAATGTACCCTTTGGTGGTGGTCAGAGAACTCCCGCTCCATTATGGGAAAGGAATTTGCTGAGGAATGCAAGCAATGCCCTAAAGGGCATCAAAATTATGACAGCGCACTTCGAGGAAACAATCAATATGGCCGGACCTGGTGATGTTGTCTACTGCGATCCAACCTACACGGTAGCACACGACCGCAACGCATTCATTCGCTACAACGAAAAAAACTTTTCGTGGATTGATCAGAAGCGTTTGGCAAAGATAGCAATGTCAGCCGTTTTACGGGGAGCGACAGTCTTGGTAAGCAATGCTCATCATAGTTCCATTCGAGATCTTTATCCTGATGCTCGTGTGAGACATCTCAAAAGACGTAGCTTAATCAGTCGTGATCCTTCGAAAAGGTGTGAAGTTAAAGAATACCTGTTCATTTTGACGCCGGATAGAAATGATGACTCAATCGGCAACAAATAAAATAAAACTATTTATCTTTTCATAGCATCATTTCGGACATATCAAACCGTAGTCAATCTACGCTTAAGTGTACACCCATCAGTATTTGACAAGATCTTGTGGTGCCCCACCGGCAGAAAACTAGGCTGGGACAGGATGGTCGGAGGTTCAAATCCTCCGTTCTTCTTATCTCATGAGTGGGTTGACAATCATGCCGATAAATAATACAAATAGTACATAAAGTACTATAAGGGAGATCGGTACAAATGATACGTGTATCCACGAGCGATTTGAGAAAAGATACGGCTGATGTGCTGAACAAGGTGGCCTATGGCGGTGACCGAGTAGCTTTGCAGCGAAGGGGCAAGGACGTTGCCGTGATCGTCTCGGTCGAGGAT